>Ga0164313_10005561_pt1 | contig 11161 bp, 13 predicted proteins | sample GuaBasSedimGuay4_FD_113735 | JGI IMG/M metagenome (GOLD analysis project Ga0164313, IMG submission 113735) | Subseafloor sediment microbial communities from Guaymas Basin, Gulf of California, Mexico - Guay4, Core 4569-4, 0-3 cm | ecosystem: Environmental > Aquatic > Marine > Hydrothermal vents...
ATCATTGATGATTCACTTGTGCGTGGGACAACATCTAAGCAAATTGTACGTATGTTACTAAATGCTGGTGCAAAAGAGGTACATATGCGTATCGCGGCACCAGAGATCAAATATCCTTGTCGTTATGGTATAGATACTCCTACAAAAGCAGAACTCATCTCTGCAAATAACTCTGTAGAAGAGATAAGAGAAAAAATAGGTGCAACATCACTAGGTTTTTTATCTATAGAAGGATTAACGGAATCCTTAGGTAATGAGAGAAATTATTCGTTGGTTTCTTTTGATGGAAAGTATTTTGCTGGTGGAAATGCAGATACCCCAGGATGTGCAGGCGGCTGTTAAGCATTCATATAGGGTGGGATTTCCCACCCTACATGATTTATTTATTTCGGCTTTCTTTTTCTTTTATTCCAGACATACCAAATCTTCTTGCTAACTCTTGTTTTACTCTATCTGGTGAGATTTCTCTGTGTCCTAAACCTACTAGTGTATGATAGAGTAGGTCAGCTGATTCATAGATGACCTGTTCATCACTCTCTTCGTTTATAGCGACACATACTTCATCTGCTTCTTCACGGATCTTACTAAACATGAGCTCTTTGTCATCGAGTAGTTTTTTGGTCCATGATTTTTCTTCATCTGAAGCATTTTTACGCTCTAAAATAGTATGATAGAGGGTATCTACCACACCATAGATAGCATCGGTATCTACTTCTTTGTCCAAGATGACTTTGTCTTGCATCACGGAAGTGAAGAAACAACTTTTGCGACCTGTGTGACAGGCTACACCATTTTGTTTTATCTTGAGTATAACAGTATCTGCATCACAGTCAAGAAGTACATCTTTAACTTCCTGTGTATGGTTAGAACTTTCACCTTTTTTCCAGATACGTTGTTTGCTTCTACTGAAGTAGTGAGCATATCCAGTGCTAAGGGTAAGGTTATATGCTTCTTCATTCATGTAAGCAAGCATGAGTACTTGAGAAGTTTCATGGTCTTGTGCTATGGCAGGGATAAGGGGGTTTTTGTTCCAGTCTATGTTCATGTTAATTTCTCCAATAAACGAAATCTCGTTCCATCTCTCCTGAGATGGAATGCATATATAAATCTAATTGGTATATAAAATTTGAATAACAAATTAAACTTGTATATACGTTACACCTCGGGAGAGGTGGAACGAGGGGTGTATCTTATTGTGCACCCATCAAACGTTGTTGTTTACCTTTTGCATCTACCCAGATGTTAGGTACAGCGCCACCAGGTGTAAGGAAGATCTGTGCATCTTTGTTTACTTTAAGTGCATCGTTGAACTTTCCTTGCATTTTGATCTGTTCTAGTTCAAGAAGTTCTCTTGTAAGTGAACGTGAAATAAGCATATTGGCTTTAGCTTGTTCTTCTGCCTCGATACGAATCTTGTCAGCCTCACCTTGTGCTTCAATACGGTTTCTTTCTGCTTCACCTTTTGCAACTTCTGCTGCTCTTTGTGCTTGTTGTTTCGCTTTTTCTTTCTCTTGCTCAGCGATGGTTACATCTTGTTTAGCAATTTGAACTCTTTCGATTTGGTCTTTAATCTTTGTTGGAAGGTTAATCGTTCTAAGTTCTACAGATTCAAGTACAACAGGCTGACCTTCAAGGGCATCAACACTCTCTGTTACTTTTACTTCAATAGCTTGTGCAATTTGGTTACGCATCTCTGGGAGTTGCTCTGCTGTGTACTGACCTACAACATCACGTACTACTTCTCTTACTTTAGAGTTGATGATCTTCTCTTCCCAGCTTGAACCCCATTTTTCGATGGTAGCTGGTGCGGATGCTGCTTTAAGTCTATACTGAACAGCGATGTCGATGTTTACAGTAAGTCCACGTTTATCCAGTACGGTAATAGCAGGGTTTCTACGTAATCCACCCTCAAAACCTCTATAGTTATCACCCAGTGCACCTGTACTTACATTAGAATATGTGATAAGTCTGATACGTGTGTTCACCGGGATGATCTTTTGAAGTACAGGAATAAAAAAGTGCAGTCCTGCTTCTAGTGGTTTTTGTTCAAATTTACCGGTGTTGATCTTGATACCTACTTCACCTGAGTTGATGATGGTAAAAGGTTTAAGTACGAACATTGCAAAACCGATAGCAATAATGGCGACGATCCATGGAGCACCTTTACCCATGTTACCTAGAGGGTTTTCAAAGTTTCCTCCGCCTCCACCATTGTTATTGTTATTCATGTTGTTACTTGGTTTTTTCTTTTTAAAATAGTCGTTCATATCTGCTGGCATGTAATTTATCCTTAGTTTATATATGTTAAATGTTGGATGTAATCAGGGTTTTTCCCTGCAACTACATCAAAGTATGCTGTTTGTAATTTCTCAGTGATAGGCCCACGTGAACCTGCACCAATGATACGTGCATCTATCTCACGTACAGGTGTTACCTCTGCTGCTGTCCCCGTAAGGAAACACTCATCTGCGATATAGGTTTCTTCACGGCTAATACGACGTCTAACAACTTCTATACCCATATCTGTAGCTAAATCAATAACCGTTTGCTGTGTAATGGACTCTAGTGTGTTGTCAGATGGAGGAGAGATAAGTTTCCCTTCTCTTACCATAAAGAAACATGCACCTGATGCCTCAGCAATGTACCCTTGGTCATCTCTTAGAAGTGCTTCATCATATCCTGCTTCAACTGCTTCAAATTTAGCCATTTGAGAGTTTAGGTAATTTGCTACGGCTTTTGCCTTACCCATGCTAGAAGTGTTAGGTGTTCTTGTCATTGATGAGATCTTAAGACGGATCCCTTTTTTAAGACCCTCTTCACCAAGATATGCTCCCCATTTCCATGCAGAGATAGATACATTGACCGGACAGTCTTTATGGTAAAGTCCCATAACGCCATAACCAAGGTAAACCAGTGGTCTAAGGTAGGCACCATCAAAGAGTTCATTTTCCTGAAGCAGTTTTACCTGTGCAGCGTTAAGCTCTTCAAGTGTATAAGGTACGTCCATCAGTGTCATCTTCGATGAGTTAAGAAGTCTTTGTGTGTGCTCATTTAGTTTGAAAATGGCACATCTTCCATCTACAGTTTTATAGGCTTTTGTTCCTTCTATAGCACCGTTACCGTAATGCAAGGTATGGGTAAGAACGTGTACTTTTGCATCGTCCCATGGTGTAAGTTCACCATCCATCCAGATATATTTTGCTTTATCCATTGTTATTCTCCAAGGCTACACTATATTATGCAGTCAAAATTAATGGAATATTTTAGCTAAATTGTTGTTAATAGTCGGTTACCAGTATTGAAGAAAGAGACCAACCAGTAAAGAGAGTAGTATAGTGGTTAAGATTACAGAGATATCGTAACGTTTTTGTGACATAGGTATGAACTTTCTAACACCTTGTACAATCTTCATGGCAGGAAATGCCATGAAGACAAGCATAACAACGGAAAAAACGAGTGTAATTACATGTTCTATCATTATTTTACGCCGTAATAACTGTGTACAAAGTCTATCTCTTTGTTAGTTTGTAGAAGTAGTGTTGAAAGTTTTGTCCCGTTATTATCTGAAATGATAAGTGTATTTTGTTCTAGTTTTAGATGTTTTTCTCCCCACTCTTTTTCAAGCCTTGCAAACTCTTTAAAGAGCGTAGCATTGGTAGGCTTTTCTTTAAATTCTGAGTCCTCTTTACTCATGATTTGAAGTCCACCAAAACGTCTGTCAAGATAGTAAGGACTATACATTTGTACTGCATTATAAACACGTTCATTTTTTGCACTTGGTCTACTTTTAAAGAAAGCATCAAGTCCAAAAAGGAAAAATCCTAAGATAATCGCAACAGGTAGAAACTTCTTCATAGATAACCCTTATAATAATTTTTAAGAAAGTATAGAATTATTTAGTTAAATTATACTTGATGAATATCAATCATAATGGATGGTAGACTGTGTTATCATTCTTGCAATCAATACAAAAGGCACAATAATGACAACACTCAAAAACTTTTTCTTTTTAGAAGGTGCATATCTTATGCTTGGGTTGTTTGCGCTACTGATAACTCTATTTGTAACAACGAGACCTTTTATGGCAAAAGGTTCAGTTAAAAAAGGTCTATTTTGGGTTTCTGTGGTAATTGCTGTCATGATTGGTGGTCACTATAGTGTTACCCATAATAGGATGGCAGAAGTACGTACCGCATTTGAAAAAGGGGAGACCATTATATGTGAAAATCGTGCCACACGGAAAGTATCTCCTATAGTCATCATTCAAAAATCACAAGAGTGGCTTTTAGAAGATGATAATTTTGTCTCTCCTAATTATTCTAGATCTTTCTTTTCGGCACGGTGTATCGTCAAATAAAATAAGTGCAAAGGCACTTATTATTCTTACTCTTAATTCCTCAAACATTATTTTCGATAATTAAAAAAATGAAAAAATATGATTATTATTTGTTTTCTTGACCAAAATCAATTCTAAACCTGCACTAAAAAGTCATAATACTTACTATGCCCTAGAATTTTGTAATGATCTTCTTTGGCAAAATAGATAAATGTAAGGAGTCGAACGATGGAAATAGAACCGTTAATTATTAGACCAGAAATAGCGTTAGATCAATTCTTGCCTATTTTTATAGAGTCATCTATGGTACTTGTGTTTGGTGTGGCGTATGCTGCTACCATTACCTTGTCTAAAATGGGTTTCTTTTCTAAAGCTTGGATGCCTTTAGGATATCTGTTTTGGGCATTGCAAACTTACTTCTTGTATGATTTTGCTGTACTGATACAGAGTAATGCATTCACTATGAAAGTATTGATGGTTACGATGATTGTGTATCTTTTTATACCCCACTTATATTTTCATCTTATTACTGAGGCAGATAAAAGATATGAGAGTACAGAAGAAACGATATAAGTAGAACAAATATGCGGTGCTTTTAAAAATAAAGCTTTTGAACAAATACGTTCTATAAAAAGAAGACGTTTGACAAATGCGATCAGTCGCATGAGTCTACTTGTAAGGTAGACACAGTGTCAACGTAGCTTTGTTGGGCTTTTATCCCAACAAGCGTTCTATCAAATAAAAAAGGAGGACACATGGCAAATGAAAATCAATCCGTTTGGACGAGTATACCGTTTTGGCGTCGTTCAGCAGGGTGGGTAACAGGATTTGCAGCAATGCTACTTGTATGGCTTACATTTGATTCTGTTGGACAGATTAGCATGGGTACGGATGAAGATATCAAGAATGGTGTAACAAAAAGAGTTCCAGGACCAACAGTGATCAATTATACAATTGGTTATGAGATGAGTGCTAAAAGAGGACATGAGGTACCAACAATTGGGGAAAAACAGAAGTTTTTTGGTAGAGATGATTATAGTGAAGAAGAGGCAAGAGAATTACTCCACCTAGGTAAACTTACATCTCAAGCAAAAAACTGTATGAATTGTCACACACTTTTGGGTAATGGAGCATATTTTGCACCAGATCTTACAAAGGCATGGTTAGATCCAGCATGGCAAAATGGTGGACCACTACAAGGTATGACAGGTAAAAATACAGTAGAAGAGGCGATGGCTGAGTTTTTACAGCACCCATCACAGTATCCTACACATGCACGTATGATGCCAGATCTTGGTATTACAGCAGATGAGGCTAAAGGATTGGTAGCATTTATGAAACATATGAGTTCTATAGATACCAATGGTTTCCCGAGAAATTTCTCAAAAACTGTTGAACAATTCAAAAGAGGAGGCACAAATGCTCACTAGTATTAAAACAAATAATTTTGCTGGAGATAAATCTAAAGAATTAGCAATGATGTACTTTAGAGTAGCTATTGTACTTTTTGGAGCTCAACTACTTATGGGGCTTATTGCAGCGTTGCAGTTTATTGTTCCTGGGTTTTTGTTTGAACTTTTTGACTTTTCAGTTGCTAGAATGGTACATATCAACGCACTTATTGTATGGATGTTGTATGCAATGATAGGTTCTGTTTATTATATGATGCCTGATGAAACAGGTATTGAGACTGTAGGTATTGGTATCGGGAAGCTTGCTTTTTGGGTATTAACAGCAGCAGTAACAGTGGTTGTTCTTGTATATATTTTAGTACAAGTAGGTCCTGGTACAGAATCAACTATCTGGCTTATTAACGAAGGTAGAGAGTACCTTGAGGCACCAAGATGGGCTGACATTGGCATTGTCGTTGTTGTACTTACTTTTTATTATAATGTTTTTGCAACATTTATGAAAGGTAAAGAGAAGACAGGAATTATGACAGTAATGACGGCCAACCTTTTAGCTGTATCTGGTCTTTACTTAGCAGGTATGTTCTTTACAGATAATATCTCTATGGATCAATACTGGTGGTGGTGGGTTATACACCTTTGGGTTGAAGCTACATGGGAAGTTTTCGTTGGAACACTTGCAGCATTTGCACTTATTAAATTGATTGGTGCGAAGCGTGAAGTAGTTGAGATGTGGTTATGGATTGAAGTACTTATGCTCTTTGGTTCAGGAGTTCTTGGTCTTGGTCACCACTACTTCTGGATCGGTACACCTGAATATTGGTGGGAAATTGGTGCATTATTCTCAGCACTAGAGCCAGTGCCACTAGTTGCAATGTTTGTTCACGTCCTTTATGATTGGGGTAAAGAGCAAGGTATCGCTAAAGGAAAAGGCATTGCAGGTTCAGTACTTACAAATGGTCCAGCAATGGCTTGGATTGTTATGAATGCCTTTGGTAACTTCTTGGGTGCAGGTATATGGGGATTCTTCCATACTTTACCTCAAGTAAATATCTATACACACGGTACGCAGTTTACCGCAGCACATGGTCACTTGGCATTCTTCGGAGCCTATGCGACAATTCTTATTGGTATGATGTACCTCGGTCTACAAGGTGCATACGGTATCAAAATAATGAAAGCGAACTTCAAATCCAAAATGGGGATTATTCTTATCTCATTTGGTGTGATGGGAATGACGATCGCGTTAACTATCGCAGGGTATGAACAAGTACTTGTTGAACGTGCAGAACTTGGTGCTGGTTGGGAAGCATTCTTTACTGCCCAAAATTTACCATGGTACGTACAAGCACAGTTATGGAGAATGATTATGGGTGTGGTTACATTCGTAGGATTTATCTATCTTGTGTGGGATTTACTTACTATTGGTAAAGCACAACAAAGAGCACAAGCTTAGGCTTAACAAACGGGAGGGATTTTTATCCTTCCATACTAACTATAAAGGAGAAGATATGTTATTTGAACAAATGACAGATGTCGTGCCGAGTTTTTTTGCTTGGCTTAACCAAGGACCGCTGACACTTACTATATTTTTACATACGTTTATAATATTACCTATGTTTTGGATATATGCTAGTGAGAAAAAGAAGTTAAATAAATAAGAAACAAGGGCTGTACGGAGCCCCTGAATTTGTCTAAATCGTCTAAAAAATAGACTCGCAATTTTATCGTAACGAACTTAAAATATGATTTAAACGTCATCGTAGTTTGTTTCGGTACAAAGAAGGAGAAGAAAATGAAATTGAATAAATTGGTAAGTTTGGCAGCAGCTACAAGTTTTGCTACAACAATGGCAATAGCAGGTACATCAACAATGAATTTCCCTGAAAAGTATGAAAAAGAGTGTCAAGGGTGTCACGGGCCTATACACCAAGGTGGTGTTGGTACTGACCTTAGACCAGCAGCTCTTAAAAAGCAAAGTAGAGAGATGCTAGCAGAAGCTATTTTGGAAGGTGTTGAAAATACAGCTATGCCAGCATGGAAAGACACTTTTACTAAAGATGATGCATCTGGTATGATTGACTGGTTTATGGATTGGAAAAATACAGTTGAGTTGACACTTGATCTTGATGAAGTTAAAAAAACATGGGCAAAACTTGCTGACGTAGATAAATTAGCTAAAAAATATCCAGTGGCTCACGATGGTAAAATGGGATATAAAGGTGCAGAAGTTGCAAATGTAAAAGATATTACTTTTGCAACAGAAAGAGATGCTTCTTTGGTTGACTTTATTGACTCAACTAATGGTAAAGTACTTTCTCGTCACAAAGCAGGATTTGCTGTTCATGTAACAGTAACAAACAAAGCTAACCCTAGATATGCATACTCTATCTCTCGTTCAGGAAAGTTGAGTATGTTTGATATTGGCGCTCCAGGGCAACCAACATTGGCAACAGTTCAAGTTGGTCAAGAGTCAAGAGGACTTGCAGTTTCTCCAGATGGTAAATATGTTATCGCTGGTAACTACAATCCAGGTGGTGCTGTTCTTTGTGATGCAAAAACACTTGAGCCACTCAAAGCGTATGATACATCTAGGGTTATTGATCCAGATGGAGAAATTGGCCCAAGTCGTGTAGCTTCATTAGCAGATACTCCTTATGGACCATACTTTGCAATGGCACTTAAAGATGCTGGGCATACGTATATTATTGATTATTCTAAAGATAACTTCCCAATCGTTGGTGATGTTCCAAACATTGGTAAAATCTTGCATGATGCATTTTTAAATGAAGATCAAGGTAAAGATTTTGGTAGATACTTTATGATCGCTTCACAAGGTTCAGACGTTGTAGGTATTGTTGACTTTAAAGAGAAAAATCTTGCAGCTAAGGTACATACAGGTCCAGGTTCTAAACCACACCCAGGTCAAGGTTCATCTTGGTACTCAAAAGGGCAAAATAAACAGCTTCACGCTACAGTTTCTATGAACTTTGGTGATGTTGTTGTTTGGGATAGTAACTGGAAAGTGGTAAAACATATTGAAACTGCTGGTGGTGGTCTATTTATTGGTACTGCGCCGCATACACCATACCTTTGGGCTGACTGTGTACTTGGTAAACCAGATAAGTACAATGAAGTTCACCTTATTAACAAAGATACACTAGAAGTAGACCGTATCATTAAAGTGGGTAAAACAAAAGGTCACCTCATCGATGCTAAGACTAAAAAAGTTCTTCAAGAGTGGGATACTACACAACATGTTGTGGCACCACAAAAAGAAGTAAAATTCGGACAAGAAAAAATTGTACCACATACAGATAAGTTAGGTGCAGCTGTAAAAAAACCAGTACAACCTAGACTTCTTCACGCAGAACCTGCAAACCACGGTGAGTGGACGATGATCTCTGAGTGGACAACAGGTAGAATTGGTATCTACGAATCTAAAACAGGTAAGTTCATCAAGTATATTAATAACTTGACAACACCTACATTTACTTACTCTGTTGAACACAGACAGCACATTCCAGGTGCATAAGTAAAATAGTTATTCTCTCCTTGAACCCCTTTGGGGAGAGGGTGATTTATGGAAGTGATTTGAGTCTCCCTTGAAATTGCTTCCATAAATTACCAATTAAAAAGGTCAAATTATGAAATTTTTACTAGTTGTTTTAGTGCTAAGTACAACACTCTTTTCAGCTGCCCCAACTAAACATGAAAAAATCTTTGTAGTCGAGCGTGAAAGTGAGTCTATAGCCGTTATAAAAAAAGGCTTAACAAAATCACATATGACTAATATGCATAACATGAATCACGGTATCATCAAGTTTGACGGTGCAGATGGTTACCTTATAAGTCGTGATGGATATGTAGTACGTTTTGATCCTATCAGTGAAAAAGTGTTGAACGAATATAAAACATCCAAATCTGCCATTGGGTTTGTCATAGGTGAAAATTATGTGGCAGTTGCCAACTATGATGACAAGTCTGTTGACATCTTAACACGTGATCTAAAACCCATAGACAAGATAGTCACAGGTTCTAAAAATGTGGGTATCAAAATCTATAAAGATATGCTCATTTTTGCACAAATGGACAGCGATAAGGTCACCATACTTAAAGATGAAAATGCAGATAAAGGCTTACCAAAGTTCAAAATGTTTAAAGAGTTTAAAGTAGGAGAGATGCCTTTTGATGCGATGATCAAAGAGAACACTTACATCGTAGGTTTTTTTCTCTCTAAATCTTTTGGTGTCATAGACTTAGATAAAATGATATTTTCAGAGATAAAAGTAACCGCTAAAGACGACAAACCAGTACTGAAAGTACCACACTTTGGTTTTTGGTCTTTAAGTGAAGATAAAACATTCATCCCTGCAGTGGGTGATAATGCCGTGATGGTATATGATAGTAAATTTAACTTTATTACAAATATTGAAACACAAGGTTTACCTGTATTTACTGCACTTAGCCCAGATAAAAAATATTTGGCTGTAACCTTTTCAGGTAAAGACTTTCCTACCATTCAGATAGTAGATACCAAGACACTCAAAATCATCAAAACATTTACTTTTGCAGCGAAAGTACTTCATGTACGTTGGTCTAACCTAGATAATTATCTTTATGCTTCAGTTAATGGTAACAGTGAAGATCGTGATCATAATAAAGTAAATGTTATCAACACAGAAGAGTGGTATTTGGAACGTGAAATTTATCAGCTTAAACACCCCTCAGGGATTTTTATTTATGAAATGAATGAAGAAAAATAGTAAGTATGAAACAGTTGCTAAAGTTCATTTTACTTTGGCAATTATTTACCCTTTTCATATATGCCAATCATGTACAGTGGTTAGGTGACTACGATACTGCACTTCAACTTGCCCACAAAGAACATAAACCACTGTTAGTACTGGTGGTTAAACATAAAGATCCACTTTCTAATACAATCATCAAAAATCAATTTATGAATCATGAGTATGTAGATAAGATAAATGAACAAATGGTGGCTGTTATTGTAACGTATGAAGGACGTAGCTCTTACCCTATAGAGATGTACTATACTCGTATATTTCCTACATTGTTTTTAGTAGATTCGAAGACGGAAACCTTTATGAGAGATCCTTTTTATGGAGAGGAGATAGAAGTAGGAGTTTTAAAGGAAATGATTTTGAAACTATAAATCCTGTAGGGTGGGTTTTCAAACCCACCAACAATCGTTACGATTGATATTCTAAATTAAAATCTTCATCTAAATTATACCAATCATTCTCATAAAACCCATTCTTAACAAATTTACTAAATGAAGAGTATTTCCATTTGTTAGCGCTGCTGACAAGATGATGTTTTACAGGATTGTAGTGGATATAATTTCTATATCTCTCTAACTCTTTTTCATTTCTAATAGTATGCTCATAATATC
>Ga0164313_10005562_pt1 | contig 11160 bp, 7 predicted proteins | sample GuaBasSedimGuay4_FD_113735 | JGI IMG/M metagenome (GOLD analysis project Ga0164313, IMG submission 113735) | Subseafloor sediment microbial communities from Guaymas Basin, Gulf of California, Mexico - Guay4, Core 4569-4, 0-3 cm | ecosystem: Environmental > Aquatic > Marine > Hydrothermal vents >...
AGGTACATTAATGCCGTACCAACTGGCAACATGTAGACCCCCATAACAATCAGGTAACCCATGTCCGCCTGGGTCACCGAAAAAGGTTGTGCCAGTGGCAGGATCAACAATGCAGTGAAGAATCCACTGGCCGAAATGACTGGAAAAATTGTTATCCCGGGAAAACGACGCACAACAGTGAAACCCACGGCCAGAAAAAATGCACCAGTCATCGCCGCGAGATCTCCAAATAAACTGGCACCCTGATTTTTACCATCGGAACTGATTACGAAAACACCAATGCAAACCAGTAAAATAGCGGACCAGGTTCGGGCATTAATTGGTTCGCGTAATATTAGCCATCCAATCAGCGCGGCAAACAACGGCGTGGTACTGAGAATGATCAGGGTATTGGCAACACTGGTATGGGTGATTGCGGTTACGAATGAAATCGTACCCATCGAGTAGATTAAAATCATCGCCATACCTACACGACCCATGGTCTTATATTTCTGCCAGGTATTGTGCGGATGAACCAGATTCGCTATTAACGCCATGCCGAATCCGAGGAACAGCGTACGCCAGAAAATCAGTGTCCAGTGATCGACCTGGATGAGTCGGGTCAACAGGCCGTCGGGTGAAATGATCAACACGCCGAGCGCGGTGATAATCAAACCTTTGGCGTGTTGCGATAAAACTGGCATATGGAATTAACGACCGGGATAAAAAGCAGATCGCAGCCTATCTAGAGACGGTGACCAGGTACAGTTCTTTTTTGCGGATCTGTACCAACCAGTATTTTCAGTGCTCCCCGATATACTGGATAATCTCATCGCGTTCGGACAATACCAGGAACAGTCCGAGATCATTAGCCTGCAATTCCGCTATCGCCAGCTTAACTCCCTGTAACGGCGAGTTCGAAAAATGGAGCTGAGTTTGCGCCATACCTCCATCGAGGCAGGCCTGTTTAATTATTTCACTGACTTCGCCGGGTTCTCGCCCGCGCAGGTATCGCTCGATTTCTATGATCACGACATGATCGGGATTGATAGCACAAACGCCTTTAGCGATGGCAATGATATCATCGTCGGATCGGTCACCGGCAGAGCCGAACATTACCCACTTGTTTTGTGCCGGCATGCGTAACACGGTATTTGACACCGCCTCGACACTATGCGCATTGTGGGCAAAATCGACAATGATGGTGGCGCCGTTTTTCAGCTTAAAGGTATTCAGGCGTCCGGGGTTGTCGTGTTCATCACTATGGAATTTCGTTAGTCCCGACCTGATTTGATCGACACTATACCCAAGCGCGGTGGCAACACCGACTGCACCGAGTGCATTACGCACATTGTGTAAAGCGGCACCGCCTAGCGTCATTGGAATCAGGTCGATTTCACATATATCGTGAGTTTCCCGACCGTCAAAATAATAAATTCTATTTTCCTCGGTATAACAGCATTTACCCTGCTTTTCGAGCTGTGATTTTATCCTGGGCTGGTCTTTGTCGAGACTGAACCAACACAGGTTGGGGTGATCGATTTTTTCCATGTAGGCGCGGCAATTTTCATCGTCAGCATTCACGATTAACATGCCGTCTTCGGCCAGTGTTTTACGAACCGCAAACTTGACCTCGGTGAGCGCTTCGAGCGTGTTTACACCGTACTGTCCCAGATGGTCGCTGGCGATGTTGGTGACCAGCGCGGCACTGGCGCGCCTCAGGGGTAAACCACGACGCAAAATACCACCGCGCGCGACTTCGAGAAAAGCAACCTGTAAGCGTTTATCGCGGAGCAGCAAGCGTGCCCCGCCCGGGCCGGAATAATCACCATGGTCGAGTACATCATTACCCACACGCACAAAGTCGGTGGAAGTGACTCCCGAAATTTGCGCCGCGGCTCTGGCGATGCCGTCGAGCAGGCGCACGCTGGTCGATTTACCATTGGTGCCGGTGATCAGCGCTACCGGTATATCGTGTACTTCTGACCAGGGGATCTGGTCTATCGCAGGAATCGCGTTGACCGGCCAGCATAAACTGCCTTCGCCGTGGCCGATGGATACCTCATCGTCATCGACTAAAAAGTCGACCTCGTGTTCAGCAGCGGCTTGTTGTAGTGCGAGTAATGCCGGGTTGCTTTCTTCCTCGATCGAATTGCGAATTTCCTGCACCAACGCCTCTTCATCCTCGACATCGATTGCGAGTAACTCGCAGCAACAAAAATACCAGTTGGTTTCGAGGATGAGTACGGCTGCGTAAAGTTGATCGATCGGCGATTCAATCAACAGGTTAAAACCATTTTCGAAACGCCTGTGCGTGTGCTCATGGTGTTGCCAGCCGATCTGCGAGACTAGATGCCGTAGTTGCCGATGCCAGCAATCCAGAACAATCTCCATGTCCATCTCCGCGATTAAAACATCAAGAATCGCCCCGGGCTTACTCCATATCATCGATGGCCCGGTTAAACGCCGACCGTCGTCGAGGACTAGCTTACTGGATTCAATCTCCGGGATTTCCATAGGTTGCTACTGGTATTAAATTTCCTGCCGAATAATCGATTAATCGCTATCCTCGGGTTCGCTACTGGCTAGTCGCACGCCCCGTTCGTCGATTATCAACTCTTCGTCCTGGTCCAGCACGTAGCGTTTTGCGCGTTCGGGTACAAACACCTTGGTACCCGGTATGGTTGCCTTTTTTGTCGGTTTATCGCTATTCAGATTGATGATCTGTTTCCAGGTGCGCTGCAGGTCATCGGCGGTAATCACCACCAGGTCACCCGCCTCGGCCATCTCCAGGGCATGATCGACTGCAGGCTCTTCGTCGACAATCACCCAGATGTTTTCTTCTGGTACCCCTTCTTCGAGCAGGTAACTGCGAAGCAGTTGCGGTATTTCATCGTGGCCCCGACCGCGTCGGTTGATATCGGCATTACAGACAAAGTGGGTAAAGTGCGGCAGACAGGCTCTCACCGATTCACGGATATCCTCGTCGCGGCGATCGCCCGGTACCGAAATCACGATAATGCGTTTACCCTCGGGTTCGAGTTTATCGGCAAGTTCGGCCATGGCGCGAAATCCAGCCGGATTGTGGGCATAGTCGAGTATGACCTTGAACGGATGTTCGTTATAAATATTGGTCCGACCGGGGCTCTGAAAGAACGAGGTGTCGAAGGTACGCAAACCGTTGCGAATTTCGTCGAGGTCTTTATCGAAGCTAAACGCCATGGCCGCTGCAAACATCGCGTTTTGCACGTTATGCATGGCCTTGCCTTCGATCGTCGCCGGGATTAAATGTGACCAGAGCAACGGAATATGCGCGCCCTTGTCGTAGATCGTAATCATATCGCCGTTAATGCCCTTCTCCAGCACCACGGCCCGGCCGTTGGCGCGTATATGTTCGCGCACCAGCCCATGGGTAGGATCCATGGTCACATAACACAGGTGTTTGGCGCGGGTATGGTCCGCCATCTTCAGGCAAAGCTTGTCGTCGGCATTTAAAACCGCGGTATCGTTCGCGACACGCACCACAACTTCTTTTACCTTGGCGAGTTGTTCGAGGGTTTCGATACCACCGAGGCCCATATGATCGGCCGATATATTAATGCAGGCAGCGACATCGCATTCGCTATAGCCGAGACCGGCACGCAAAATACCGCCTCGCGCGGTTTCCAGTATGGCAAAGTCGATGGTTGGATCGCGCAGTACAATCTGCGCCGATTGCGGCCCGGTCATATCACCCTTAACCGTGATCCGGCCATCTACCTGGATACCCCCGGTGGAGGTCATACCAACGATATGACCGCTGGTTTTCATGATATGCGCGAGCATACGCGTGGTAGTTGTCTTACCATTCGTACCGGTAATTGCCGCCACCGGGATGCGGCCCGGTACCCCGGGCGGATACAACATGTCGAGCACCTTGCCCGCAACATCGCGGGGTTCGCCTTCACTGGGGGCGACGTGCATTCGAAATCCGGGGCCGGCATTGACTTCAACAATTGCACCGCCGACATCCTTGTATGAATGGGTTATATCGTCGGTGATAAAATCGACCCCGCCGATATCGAGGCCGATCGCACGTACCGCACGAACCGCCATTTCGCGGTTATCCGGGTGTACGATATCGGTCATATCGATCGCGGTGCCGCCGGTGGAAAGATTTGCGGTGGAACGCAGGAAGAACTGCTCGCCTTTTTTCAGCACCGTATTTTCATCATAGCCGGCGTCTTTCATCAGTGTTTTCGCCTGCAGGTCGATTTCAAGTCGGGTCAGGACTTTTTCGTGACCTATGCCGCGACGCGGGTCTGAATTGACAATATCGATCAGCCTCGCGATGGTCGACTTACCATCGCCGATTACATTCCCCGGAACGCGCTTCGCAACCGCTACCAGCTCGTTGTTGACCACCAGCATGCGATGGTCGTAACCAGTGACAAAGCTTTCCGCCAGCACATAGCGTGATCTGCCCTCTTTCCTGGCGACATGAAATGCCTCGCGCACCTCTTCATCGGTGGTTAAATTGATACTGATACCACGCCCGTGGTTGGCATCGAGTGGTTTCACCACAACCGGGTAGCCGATTTTATTGGCAGCCCGCACAGCTTCATCCTCGTTGATAAACATGCCCTGCAGGGGTACCGGTAATCCCATATCACGCAACAGGCTATGCGTACCTTCCTTGTCACTGGCCAGTGAAGTGGGGATAGTGCCGGTATCACTGGTTACCGTTGCCTGAATACGCTTCTGGTATTTACCGTGACCAAATTGCACCAGGCTGTATTCATTCAATCGCAGCCAGGGGATATTACGTTCCACCGCGGCGTCGACCAGCGACTGGGTACTGGGTCCAAACTCGCGTCGTTGCGCACGCAGTACAAAACTCTCTAGTTCTGACTCGAAGTCGAAGTTTTCATCGATATTGCAATCTACCTGCTTTTGCAATTTTTTCGGCAGCAAATGCATTAGCAGGCGCAAGGCCAGGTGCCCGGCCTCGATGCCGGCATCGCGCTGCTTGTAGGCGTACACCATGTTGTAAAATCCGGGTTCTCCGGTGGTGCGAGTGCGGCCGAAAGAAACTCCGGAACCGGCGATATTCTGAATTTCGAGGGCGACATGCTCCATGATGTGCCCCATCCAGGTGCCGTCGTCTTCGGTCAGGCGCCGAATAAACCCGCCAGGCTCCCGGTAAGAGCAGCCATGTTCGGTAAGACTGGGCAAGGCCCTCTGTAAGCCATTCGTAAAACCCTTGCCGCACTTTACCGACGGCCAGTCAACAAGTACGCCGATATCCAGCACCATGCGAATTACCGGGAAGTTAGCATAAATACTGGGGCCCACATAAACATTAGTCGCGGTTATTTTCATCTGAAGTTCCTGTAGTCACGGCCAGCACGAACGGGGGTCGTCCTCGCACAGTTTTTGTTACAGGGTACACGAACTCATAACGCTATCAAATAGCGATTGCCTATTTGGGCGGAAAGGGTTTTCTCTCCAGTATGTCAAAGGTGCAGCCTTTGGACAAAATATGGAGTTTCAAATCAAGCATACTCAGGGCCTCGTTTTTCGAAGCCTTGCTCATCGACGAGTAACTCAGATGCACCGGATCGATAACCGTGACTGCACCGCTGCCGACGACTTCAAAACTATGTTCCGGGTCGATAAAGATAGCGGTATCTTCATCGATGCCGATGCCCAGCATAAAGGGGTTGTAGGATATGGCAGTCAATAAACGCCCGAGTCGATGGCGCTGGCTAAAATGCTGATCTATCAGGAGCGCGTTGGTGAGACCCAGGCCAGGCGCCAGATTGACGCCGTCGCCCGAGGGCATGGCGCCGGCGTCACCACCCGCTATCATGTGCTCGGGCATGATCGCAGCACCCGCTGAAGTACCGGCGATGTGTACACCTTTAGCGTTCAATCGCCGAATTTTTTTCGCGACCTCGGTACCGCCGAGAATGGTGGACAGGCGCAGCTGGTTTCCACCAGTAATAAATATACCATCCGCCTGATCCAGGTGGTCGAGGTAATCCTGCCGGTCTGTTTCGGAGCGTTCATTTATCGGCAGCGACACAGCCTCTCTAACACCAATCTTTTTAAATATTTCTATATATTTATCGCCGGTATCGGGCAGGTTGGAAGCAGTTGGAATGATTGCGATACTGGCTTTTCTACCGCCGCATAACCGCACGAAGCGTTTTAATACCCTTTGCGCACCGGTACGCTCTTCGGCACCGCCAATTGGTATGACGTATCCGCGTGTATGACCATTATTTTCTGGCGAGGGACTCATAGTATATTTTTACTCTTCAAACAATCCGCGAATTAATTGCTCACCCTGCCGGATATGCCAGGCACCGTTAGCCATGACGCTGTCGATTCCGTGGTTTTCATTTAACACCAGCAAATCCGCGTCAAGACCTGTTTTAATTCGGCCTTTATGATGGAATTTGAGCAGACCGGCAACATTACTGGTCATCAACGGCAATACTTTTTCGATTGGTAATTCCATCTCGAGCATGGCCCTTAATGTAATCGCCATCGCCGAACTTTGCGCAAAATCCATTTTCAGTAACTCACCCTGCGCATCGAAACTCGGCATGCAACCCCCGCCATCGGAACTGATGGTTAATTTCTGTTGATCGCAACCTTTTTCAAAATAAAGCGCAACGGCCGCTTCGGCCGACCAGCCGGAATCGTCGCTGCCCGCCGGGAATGCGGTCAGATCAACCGTGCAGCCTTGTTTTGTTAGCTCGCAGGCTTCTTCGAATAAAGCCTTGTTTCGATTGACATGGGTTGGGTTGAACACGCGCGGCGGAATTTCGCTTTTCTCTAGGCAGGCACGAATCATCGACAAACCCCGCGCGCCATCACCCAGATGAAAATGAACGATACCCGCTTTACCCGTCATCAGACCCGCGACATGTGCTTCGCTGGCGAGGCGCAGGACTTCGTCAATGCTCGGCTGGCTCGAACGGTGATCGCTAAGTGCCACTTCGCCGACTCCGATGACTGGTTCTAAATTGACAATATCGCTACGCACCGACTGCGTCAGGGTAACCGCAGGAATATGGTATCCGCCGGTATAACACCAGGCAGACAGCCCTTCTTCGCGAAGGCCCATCACCTGCGTCAACAGGGTTTGCGGATTTCGGGTCAAATCATCGGTACCAAGCAAACCCACGACGCTGGTAACACCAGCCCGGGTGAACTGGCTTAGTTGTAAGGGCGGCACTCGAGTCGAAGGTCCGGCTTCGCCGCCGCCGCCGGTAATGTGCGCGTGCGCATCGATAAAACCAGGAATTAGCCTCAAACCCTTCAGATCCGTGGCCTGAACCGTTAAATCGTCATCCATTTGCGGAATTTTATCGCCCATATAGACAATTTTTCCGGCACAAATCAGTAAATTCTGAATACCCAACGATCGCGGCGCGTAAACATTGGCATTGGTGATTAGTTCAAACATGAGTCAGAGCTGATAGATGAGTGGTTATTTTTCAAACGAGGTATTTTAAAGTAAGCTCGCATGAATTACCGCTACAAATTAACCTGAGTCCGGATTGTTTTTTGTTGACAGGTGTATTTGAACAATCATTCCAATTCCAGAACTGGGACTCTGATTCTTTTCGATGCCCTTAAAATCAATTCTGTCGATCATATTTTTCAATGGGTATCTACAAAAATTGGATTTATAGTATACTCGGCGCCTATCACAACAGATCGAGATAAGTCTAAAAGCTAATGAACATCGATGCGCTCCTTACCCAAAGTTTGCAACTACTCGGTCTCGGTATGGGCTCGGTATTTATCATATTGGGCCTGTTAATCGGTATCATTTCGATTGTTTCGAAACTGGTTCCGGAAGAACAGCCAATTGCCACAGTCGCCCCCATCGAGTCTCCGCCAACGGATAATAATGCGCACATTGCGGCTATCCAGGCGGCTATCCATAAATACAGGAAATCCCACAAAATCTAATTCGGCCAGCAGGCATTAATCCATGACTAATCCCCTTCTCATAACAGACGTAGTATTGCGCGACGCCACGCAGTCGCTTTTCGCCACGCGGATGCGCGTTGAAGATATGCTGCCGATTGCGGCAAAACTCGATAAGGTCGGTTACTGGTCGCTCGAAACCTGGGGTGGCGCTACATTCGATGCCTGTATTCGATTCCTCGGCGAAGACCCCTGGGAGCGTCTGCGCCTGCTCAAGGCGGCTATGCCCAATACACCGATGCAAATGTTACTACGCGGACAAAATGCGCTTGGATATCGCCACTATGCCGATGATGTAATCGAAAAGTTTGTCGAACGCGCCGCGATCAATGGTATGGATGTGTTCCGCATTTTTGACGCGATGAATGATATGCGCAATCTCGAAACCGCGATCAAGGCAACCGTGAAGGTTGGTAAACACGCCCAGGGCGCGATGTCTTATACACTCAGTCCGGTCCACAACGTTGCCACCTGGGTCGACATGGCGAAACGTCTCGAAGACATGGGCAGCCATTCAATTTGTATCAAGGATATGGCTGGCTTGTTAAAGCCTTACGTGGCCGAAGAGCTAGTGAGCAAAATCAAGCAGAATTGTAATCTACCCCTGTCCATGCACTGCCACGCCACCACAGGGCTTTCTACCGCGACTTACCAGAAAGCAATAGATGCCGGCATCGATATGATCGATACCTCAATTTCGTCGATGAGCCTGACTTACGGACATTCTCCGACTGAGACCTTTGTCGCCATCCTCGAGGGCACCGAACGCGATACCGGTATGGACATGGCCTTGCTCGAGGAAATTTCACTTTATTTTCGTGATGTTCGTAAAAAGTACGCTAAATTCGAAGGCTCGTTGAAGGGCGTCGATCCCCGCATACTCACCGCCCAGGTACCCGGCGGCATGCTCACCAATCTGGAAAGCCAGTTGCGGGAACAAAATGCCAGCGACAAACTCGATGCCGTATTAGAAGAAATTCCATCGGTTCGCAAAGACCTTGGCTACGTACCATTAGTCACTCCTACCTCGCAGATAGTCGGCACCCAATCGGTGCTCAATGTACTGGCTGGAGAACGCTATAAAACCATTAGTAAAGAAACAGCCGGCGTACTTAAAGGTGAGTATGGTGCTACTGCGGCCGAGGTCAATCGCGAGTTACAACAACGTGTGCTCGACGGCGCCGAGCCCGTCACCTGTCGTCCTGCCGATTTGATCGAGCCGGAAATGACCCGCCTAACCAGCGAATTGAAGGCACTGGCGAGCGCGGAAGGTTTTAAACTGAGTGAAAACGAAATCGACGATGTGCTGATATACGCGTTGTTCCAGCAGGTCGGCGTTAATTTTCTGAAAAATCGTAATAATCCCGACGCGTTTGAACCGGTACCTGGAAGCGAACCTGAAACCGCGGCACCCGCCGCGGCCCCGGCTGCCGCGCCTGCCGAAGCTACCGCGGAAAGCTACCAGGTCCTGGTGAATGGCACCCAGTATGATGTGGTGGTGTCACCTGGCACCGGCGATATAAGCCATATTGCGCCGGCAACCAGTCCGGTTGTTGAAGCGGCTGCCCCGGTGAGCGCAGGTACCAGTATCCTTGCACCTATGACCGGTAATGTAATCGAAGTTCTGGTCAGCATCGGCCAGCAGGTGAAAGACGGTGACCCCGTACTGGTTATCGAAGCAATGAAAATGGAAACCGAAATTCGTAGCACTACGACTGGTTCGGTCCAGTCGATAAAGGTTAACAAGGGTGATGCGATTCGGGCCGACCAGGTTTTGATGACGATCGCATAATGGAACAGGGCTTATTACAACTGTGGGCGTCAACCGGCATCGCCAATTTCACCTTAGGACAGGTATTCATGATCGCTATCAGTGGTCTTTTGATTTACCTCGCCATCGCAAAAGGATTTGAGCCACTGTTGTTGATACCAATCGGTTTTGGCGGTGTACTCGCCAATATCCCGGTGGCCGCTATCGCCGGCCCCGACGGCCTGCTCGGTATTCTTTACCATTCCGGAATCGAGACCGGCGTATTTCCATTGCTGATCTTCATGGGAGTCGGTGCGCTCACCGACTTCGGACCGTTATTGGCAAGACCCAGCTTGATGATATTGGGCGCCGCGGCGCAGTTTGGCATCTTTTTCACGTTGTTTGGCGCAATTGCGATGAACCTGATTCCCGGCATGGAGTTCACCATGGCCGATGCCGCGGCAATCGCGATTATCGGTGGCGCAGACGGGCCAACGGCAATTTACGTCGCTTCCAGGCTCGCCCCCGATTTGCTCGGTGCAATTGCAGTAGCCGCGTATTCGTACATGGCGCTGGTACCAATTATCCAGCCACCGATCATGAAACTACTCACCACCGAAAAAGAACGTCAAACCAAAATGACGATGTTGCGCCACGTCAGTAGCCTCGAGAAAATTCTATTTCCTCTAATCCTGTTAGTGATCACTATCTTATTGCTGCCGTCGGCAACACCGCTGGTCGGTATGCTTTGTTTCGGAAACCTGTTAAAAGAATGCGGCGTCGTTGATCGTCTCAGCAATACCGCCAAGAACGAATTAATCAATATCGTTACTATTTTCCTCGGTCTCGCGGTGGGTTCAAAACTCGCTGCCGACAAGTTTCTCAGCGCCGAAACACTCGGTATCCTGCTACTCGGCATGGTCGCCTTCTCAATCGGCACGGCAGCGGGATTAATCATGGGCAAGATCATGTATCGCCTTACCAATGGTGCAGTAAACCCCTTAATTGGCGCAGCGGGTGTTTCCGCCGTGCCAATGGCGGCTCGAGTGGCGAACAAGATAGGCCTCGAAGCCAACCCGCAAAATTTTCTATTGATGCATGCGATGGGGCCGAATGTGGCGGGAGTTATTGGTTCCGCGGTTGCAGCGGGTGTGTTGCTGGCTATTGTTGGTTAGGGCCACATGTTCCTTCTCCCCTGGAGGGTGTCGTAAAAAAGCGACCGTAGGATGGGTGCAACCCATCATCCTGGTTTTGTGACCGTTATTATATGCATGCGTGCTTTTTCTGATGGGTTGCACCCATCCTACGCACTAGAATAAATAATGAGGGACAAGTAACTAAGATGTAACCGCGGAAGCAGACCGCTGCAAACTCTTCCAGTCATCACCAAGACCCACTACTACATCGCTTGCTTCCAGCATCCCCTTGCCCTTGATAATATC
>Ga0164313_10005563_pt1 | contig 11159 bp, 7 predicted proteins | sample GuaBasSedimGuay4_FD_113735 | JGI IMG/M metagenome (GOLD analysis project Ga0164313, IMG submission 113735) | Subseafloor sediment microbial communities from Guaymas Basin, Gulf of California, Mexico - Guay4, Core 4569-4, 0-3 cm | ecosystem: Environmental > Aquatic > Marine > Hydrothermal vents >...
ATCCCTCCCCACAAAAGAAAAATTGGCTTTGTTTTTCAGGATTTGGCACTCTGGCCACACTTTACGGTATTTAGAAATATTGCATTTGGCTTAAAAGACCGGAAAGCGGAAAAAGTCTCCCATCAGGTAACTCAGATTCTGGATCTTTTTGGCATTGCCGACAAGGCAAAAAAATATCCGCACCAGCTTTCAGGTGGCCAGAAACAGATGGTAGCCATTGCCCGTTCACTGGTTCATCAGCCTGAGATTTTTCTTATGGATGAACCCCTGGCAAACATTGATGTAAAGGTAAAGGAAAACATTCTGACTCATATCAAACTCCTGCAGCAACAGTTCAGATTTACCATGCTTTATGTGACCCACGATCATCAGGAAGCCATGCAGACCGGTGACAAAATCCTGGTGATGAATGAAGGGGTAATCGAGGCTGCTGGAACAAAGAAGGAAATAGAAAACTCAAGCAATCATTTTGTAAGATCATTTATGAAACTTTAAAAAAATGTTATGAAAACAACACTGAAAGTTCTAACACCGGTTGTGGCAATCGTTTTAATTACTGTTGCCTGTGGCAATTCAAGCCCAAAAACTACGCAAGAGGAAGTTCAGGAGACCACTCCCCAAACAGAGGTGAATGAACCCGTAAAGCAAGGACCTGATACCAGGTTTGATTTTGAAAATTATGTTTCCGGTCAACTCCCCGAAGGCTGGTCCCAGTATTATACCGGTCCGGGTGGCACCGACTGGAAAGTGGTGGATGATCAGGGCAATAAAGTATTGGCTCAACTCTATTCTGACAATCCCAACGGGCATTTTAATGTCATCGTGAATGACGCCTTGAGCATGAAAGACATGACCCTTTCGGTCAGGATCAAAGGAGTGACAGGCGAACACGACAAGGGGGGTGGTTTTATTTGGCGGTTTACCGATAAGGATAATTACTATGTGGTCCGGTCGAACCCGGAAGAGGACAATATGGTATTGTACAAGATGGAAAAAGGAAAGCGGACCGACCTTCCCTTAGTAGACAAAGGAAGAACTTACGGAGTAGATGTTCCACCTCTGGGAGATACCTGGCACACCATGAAACTGACTGTAAAAGATGATCTTTTCACCGTTTATCTTGATGACAAAGAGCTTTTCAAGGTGCAGGACAGCACATTCCCCGATGCAGGAAAAATTGGACTCTGGACAAAGGCAGATGCAGTAACTTACTTTGATGATTATGTGATCGAAAAAAATTGATTTACTGCAGATTAAAAAGTAATTATTTCAAGGCACCTTTCTTGGCAGGTAATAAAAAAATCCGTCCTCCGCACCCATCAGCAGGTCGGGGTTCCCATTTTTATTCCAGTCAACTGTAGTGGGGCTTGTACTGTGTCCTCCCAGCTGAGTGGATGATAGGTCACCCTCAAACTGAAATATAAATTCCCCGTCTTTGCCAATATTTCTATATAGCTCAGCATTCACAGAGTTGGCCAGAAGGTCCAGGTCCCCATCCCCATCCCAATCCACAAGATCTATTTTCCTCCGGCCGCTGCCGCCTGCTTTTTTAGAATTGAGCTGTAAGAGATTGCCTTGATCCTCATAGAATATTCGCTCACCAGGCATAAGGACAAGCCCTTCATCACTCATTTCTCTTTGATAGTAGCTTAGATATCCTTCATGGTCTATGACCACCAGATCATTTAATCCATCTTTATTTAAATCAAGCACAAGCGGCCTTGTACGCCATTGTACAACAAGCTCTTCAGGCTCCGGATCCCACCAGTTCCACGCGGGCTTGGGTGGGCTTCCCTGCCAGTTGACCTTTACTGCCTGAGCTTCTGCCAGAACCGGCTCGGCTCTGGTGCCAATATTGCGTAGGTAGATAATTTTTCCTTCAATGCTGTTCAGAACTATATCAGGCAGGCCATCCATGTTCCAGTCAGCAACAAAAGGCACTGTATATCCCCACTTTGCCTCTGCAGGTCCCTGGATGGATAGATTTTCGCCGGCCATAATCCGGAAGGATTCACCTTCTGTTTTCAGCCTTACGGGCGCGGCCCATTTTGGTGGATCCCCACCGTCCAGATTTTCGATATATTCAACAAAGCCGGCAGTATTGCCAGCTATAATATCTTCGTCCCCGTCCCCGTCCCAGTCATAGCTGCATGGAGTGGAAAGGGCGCCACATTTGACATAGGCAGCTTTTTGCTTAAAATATTCAGGCTCAGCAAGAAGAGGCAGGCCCTCCTGATCCATTCCCTTGTTTTCTATCAGAAGCACACGACCGTCTTCCTTACCCACAATGATATCAGGGTCCCCATCGCTCTCCCAGTCATAAACCACCACCTCGGGCATCTCAAGCTCCAGGTGCAGTGTCTTTCCATTCAGCTGCAGGAACCGGCCCTTTGCATATACTGGTTCTGAACGCGATCCGGTATTCTCGAAAAAGGTGATCCTGTCCAGAAATTCTCCACAAATAAGATCAAGATCTCCATCCTGATCCCAGTCCACAAGGTTGGGGGAAGGTTTGCCGTACACATCAAGCGCCTGACCATCTGCCAGAATTTTCCTGGCTTTACCATAATCAGGCTTAGCATTGCTTCCATGATTTATGACATGGTAGACGTAGCCGTGCAGGGGACCATTGGTCCACTTACCTTCAGCATTGTATGCATCATCCCATCCATATTCACGCCAGTCACTAACTCCGATGATAAGGTCAAGGATGCCGTCGCCATTGTAATCGGCATATTTCCACTGATTGGCCCGTCCGCTGTGAAACCTCTGTTTATAAGCGATACCGGCAGGCTTACTGTACAGCTGTCCCCTGAAATCCTGATAGATAGTGCCGGGAGTACAAACGACCATTCTGCCATCGGGCCAGGAAACAGTCATTTGTTTCTTACCCTCGGCTATCAGCCGGCCGGGACTGAAAATATTGTTCCCTTCGTTTTCAAAAAAATAGAGTCCGTTCGAAGGCTTATCAGTGGTGGAAACCAGCAGGTCGGTATCCCCATCCTGATCCCAGTCATCCGGTATTGGATTTGCCCAGAGTCCCACACCAAGATCAACTATCAGGCCGGGATTATTATGTTCTAAACGTATGGATTCCGGACTGTCAATGCTTAAAAATGCCGTTATCAATATTAAATAGAACAAATTCATTTTTGAAAAGCTTTATTTAGCCTCCAGTGAGTACACATCAGGCAGGTTTTTTCTCCTGCTTTATCAATCTGGTAATAGACGGTCAGGATTGAACCATCCTCAAGCTGAACAGAGGCCGGATATCCCAGGTCACCATTGATGGCCGGATTTATCATTATTTCCTTATCTGTCTCCCAAGTTTCACCTCCATCCCTGCTGATGCATGCCTTTTCTCCAAAAGTTTCCCGGCGAACTCCGTAAGAGACCAGAAGCAAGCCGTTTTCTAAGTGCAGCAAATGGGGTGGGTAACCCCATATATCAGTAATGTGGCTGGTGGTCCAGCTCTTGCCCCCGTCGTAGCTTTCAGATTGCCGGAGGTAGGACTGATTATGGTCTTTGGGATTATACCGAATCATAGTCACCAGTTTACCATCTGAGAGCTCAACCACATGGGGCTCATGGGCAAAAGCTACATCGTCATCACTGTTCATCGGGATGGTGGAGATGAGCTGCCAGCTCTGACCATCGTCCAGGGATTCTTCGACCCCGATAATTTTCTTATCCTGAAGATAGGCAGTGCCCACATATAATAATCTTTCATCTGAAAGTTCTATGGGTTCATGAGGTGCAGAAACAAGTTGTTTTACTGGTTCTTCCCAAGTAAGACCACCGTCCAGGGACCTCCTGGTCCAGTTGCCCAGCCAGTACTTTTTTGTTTCATCTCCCAGTTTATCAGCATGTCGTCTCCATGATGGATTCCTGTCATAATGCTTTTCTGTATCAAATGCCAGGGAGGTGAACCAGTTGACCAGCAAAGTTCCCTTGCTGGTTTCAAGAATTCCCGCATCGCGGTCATCCAATGGCGTATTGTTTATTGTTACAGGATCGGTCCATGTAAGACCAAGATCGGTGCTGCGAATCATCTGGGTAATTCCAAAGGGGCAAACATGGGCATCACGGTTCCCGGAAAAGACCACCAGCAATTCGCCCGACCGGGTTTGTGTAATACTTGGCCAGCCAATGTATTTTCCCGGCTGTTTGCAGATCACCCTGCTTGAGATAATTTCTGCATACGGACCAGGGTCTTCACCACAGAGAGCAGGCATTGAAGTGATGAACAGAATACCGGAAATAGCACTCAAATATTTGTTGATCAGCGTCATACCAATGGTATTTAAATTAGTAAATCCTGACTACAGGTATAGTTTTTCTTTTTTGACCGGCAGGATATTCTCTACGATCCATTTTCTCATTTCCTGTCCCTCCTGGCTTTGCTGCGGATAAGAGATAAAATCTAGTTTTATCCCCAACTTCTGTTCGATGAAATAAGCCATGATTGGCCAGATGATTCCTATGTCGCCCACGATGGGAATGCTATTTTCTAAGCGGGCGAAACCGGACATTTCCATTCGAAAGGGGATGCTCATTAACTTTGTTTTTGGCATTCCTTTATCAATTGCCTTTTGAACAGTGCCGGATTCTTTTTCTAAATCGCAGGTTTTTTTCAAATTCGGATCGAGATCAATTCGTATCAGGGTCTTATCTTCAAGGCTGTAGGTTGGGAATCCTTCCCACTTTGACCAGATCCCATGACCGGTGTATGTTTCAAAGGGGCCGTCATGAATTTCCTGGGTTAATGCGACAGCAGACTCAATAATAAGATCTGCACTACTCAACATTGCTGCGATTTTGCTTGTCCTTTCCATGATTGAAATCGAATCGGCCAGGGCAACACCAAGCATTCCGCCACCGATGAGCTGGGGGACTGTTACCAGACATGGAATATTTCTCTTTCTGGCGGCACCCAGCATAGTACGCTCATCCGCTCCTGCTCCCGCAATAACTTCAAATGGAAGCCCTAAGGATTTTGCGATAAACAGAATCTCTTTTGCCAGAGTCTCCGTTCGTAAACCCATGGGATAGGCCATATTCCCGGCCGCCTTGATGATCACTTTACCTTCAAGTGTATGGGCCCTGTCAATTAAGTCGGTATCGATGATCATCTCTTTTTTCAGCTGATCAAGCAAATCCCCTGACATTAGCGTGATTTCGAAAGTATCCCCATGTGGCAGCAGCTTCCCGGGAAACCCCAGTTTTTTGCCATCAACTCTAAGGACTTCATCCAAAACACCCGCCATTTCATGCGCCACAACGGCCGAACTTGTGGTTACACCATCAATCACCCCTTTATTGATAAGTTCAGCAATAAGGGTTGTTACTCCTTCATGAAGATTCGGCCCGCTGCCAGTGACGACAACTACTTTGCCCTTACGCTTTTTAGTTTCGACAATGCGATCTACTGCGCTGTCAACCACGGCTTTGACTGATGGCTCCAGATCATTATATAATTGTTTGATAAACTCCCTGTTTATATTCATTGGGAAATCTCTTAAGATAATTTCATTCCTCTGACTAATTTCTCAACCCTGGCTAGGTCATCCGGTGTATCCACACGGACTCCTGCAGCTTGTTTGCTCTTTGTTTCTATAACCTTAATCTTAAGTTTTCCCAATCCAGTTCCATACAGAATATCTGTCTGAAATCACTCCCGCCAGCATCCTTAACGATGGCTCCTGAACTATCCTGTGTCGGGACAGGAATGATATATGCAAGCAGGCTTCCGTCCGGCGATACGACCAGCTGGTCTCTTTGCAGCCGATCATCACTTAATTGAATGGTAGGCCCGGATCCGGGTCTGCTTCCATGGTAAGTTACAAATACATTTCCATCACTTATAAAAAAAAACCATTCACCTGATGGATGCCAGCGAATGGAGGAGACCGGTGAAGCAAGCCTGGTAAGCAGGGTGGGCTGTTTGTCCGATCCAAGCGCATTTGTGATATACACCTGGTCAATTCCTTCTTTATCCGGAGCAGCAAATGCAACTTGAGTTCCATCGGGAGAGCCACGTACAATGCCTGTAACATTCATGCCCTCTGTCAACCTCCGTATGGCAATTCCCTCAGGCGGTTCCGGATAGTGATCATGTGTGCCCGAACTTGATGTGCCAATATTGATATCCTTCGGAATATCCGCCACAAACAGATCATTTTCGTAATCGATGCCATTTTGCGCCCTTACTTTTCCAATAAAGGCCCGCATAGATCCAGCTTCATCAATCCAAGAATCCCCATAGGCCTTTTCTATCTTGCCGGCTAAGGAAAGCCCTGTTTTTGCCGGTTTCAGGATCACTGCAAAATAGTGTGTATATCCTTCAGGCACATTAGCGTCCGGCTGCATAAAACCAATGGTCCGGTCGTAATCCTGAACAAGGAAGTCATCATATGTAAATCCGATGCGCGTGCCGTCCTTTGAATACTCATGCCGGTGAGTACCTCCCCTGTGTGCGCCGGGAGTAGTAACTCGATTGGAAATATCACGCATATCAACTTTTATGGCATTTTTTCCCCCATTGCCATCGACTACAAGAGCCGTACGGTTGCGGATAGAGTAGGTTCCACGTTCTTTCACTTCATCAAGTCCAGGCCCGTGAATGAAAATAACCTTGTTTTCATTTGGATGGAAAGAGACAGCTGCAATTCCGGGAGCAGCTTCTTCTCCGGTAATGGATGGAGGATCCCAAAGTATCGTCTCCTCTCCTGTGGCAATCTCTACCTTTTCAATGGATTTTGAATTGGCCAGATTTTCGTTATAAACTGTGCCACGTGTATCATAGCAAAGGAACCTTCCATCCGGAGAAAAATTGTCATTGTTGTCAAGGGCATGGGTTTTTGCTGAATACGTTATCTGTTTTTCGCTCATAAGCATAACTGTGAGTACATTTTGTGAGTCCCTATGTATACATGTTGAACTTATGCCCACGACTGCAATGAAGAACAGGTATTTCAATATTGAACTGCCGAATTTATTCTGCACAATTCTTAGTTTTGGCAAAGTTACTTTACAGGACCCCTGATTACTTATTCTGATGGGCTTATGGCTCCGGTATATCTTCCGGCCCAGTAGGGCAAGAGGTATATATATGGTGGAAATTCTCTGCTGCCTTTGCTTCCTCCATTGTTTCTGTATGCATTGTTATGCAAGTGCATGGGCCGTTCATCTCCTGGCAGCACATCGGCATATTCCTGTCTTCTGAAATTAGGGTCCACCCTCGTTAAATCTTGCCTGTGACTATTATCCACACTCCAGGAAATAAGATCCAAAGGGAACTCCTTTAACCACCATACAGATTCTTCCAGATCATAATCAGTTCCACCAATGAGAGCGTAAATAAAATTCCATAGTGGATTCTTTTCAGACCGCTCAATCTCCCAGTGGCTTTGGGCTGTAATGAAATATTCCTGTTTCAACTCCTCTGTAAATGCATATTTCACCAGTGCAGGAACGCTTAAGAAGTACATTTCATCATCGGAGTGGTTCCACGAATCACTCAGCATCTGTCCCTCCACATGACCAATTACCGAAGCTGGCCGTATAACGTTATCCTTATATCCGTAAACATCCATTAATTCATAGGCTTTCTCTTTGTAAATCTCATCACCGGTAAAGTGATAAGCGGTTTGAAGGAATGCCAGGATCAGGGTTGAATTGAGTCGGCGATCGCCCACATTGATGGGAAAGCTGTTTACATATTCAGGATTCCATCTTCCCCACCGGGTGATCTCTCCGTTCCATGTGACCAGGTACCAGTCGTGCTCAATAATATGGTCCATCTCAATTCTTATCTGATGTATGGCCCGGTCCTGCCACTCCTTGTCAGGCACGATCTCTGCAAAGAGTGCATAGACAAAAAAGTGTCCGCATGATTCATCACTGCTGGTGGTTGATTTCCATCTCCAGCGGCCATCATCGGTCAAGCGCCAGATCTTCTGATCTTCCGGCAGTTCCGAATCATTGTCACTACTCTGGTACCCATCGATCTCATAAGTCCTTGCAGGGAATCCCTTGATGCCACTGATCTCTGTCAGGCGCTCCATGGCTTCAAAAGCTTCATAAGCATTTTGAAGGGCATCATCAGATAAGGTGGTGGCGTATCGAAACAGTTCACCGGCCAAATACATGGATGTCCATAGTCCGTCATTATCAGTATCTCCCAGTACAATGGATGAAGGGTCGCCCGGTCTTGATAAATGTCCTTCAGAGCTAAAACCATGTCGAACATGCCTTAATCTCTGCACGTTTTGGAAATATTCAGCTTTTTCAGCCAGTGTCATTTCAACAAAGTTAATGATGCTTAAGCCTTTTTCAGTGATGATCAGTACACTGTTATCCGGTCCGGAGGAAATATCAGTAACCTTATCATCCACGAGCCAGCGCTTTGAAGCGTAATAATCGTACTTCCCATCGCGACGCAGCACAAAAGCTCCTTTTTGCGACCCAAACCAGAGTCTCCCGTTTATCTCAGTGATGCAGTTGATGTGCTTATGTGGCAACTTCGTAATCAGAGGCGATGCTTCTTCGAATGATTCGAAATTCAGATAGTAAATTCCATCTTCTGTTCCAAGCACAATTTGCTTCTTATCACCTGTCTGTGAAATGGCTGTCAAATTGTTGCCACTAAACTTTTTAAGCAATTTCCTGTCAGAGCCATTAAAAATATAGAGGCTGTTTTTTGAAAGAACCATAAAAGATTGCGTAGCAGTATCAAACAGTAGTTCAACTGGCTCAAAATATTCCATGGATTTTTCCCAGACCTTTTTATTGTTTTGGAAGAATACCAGCTTTCCCATCGCTGCAACCAGAAAAGAAAAATCATCACCCATCACAAAATGAGTGGGTTTATCTACATGATGGTTCACATAGAATATACCTGCCCAGGCATTGCTGAGAAGCGCATTATCGGTTAAATAGACAAACTGATCCTTGTATGTGTCAAACGCAATAATATGCTGGTCAGTTAAGGGACGGTAACGTTGATCCCTGACCAGATTTTTCTCCCAGGCTTGTAATAATCCATCTGTTGAGAGAATATTGATGCTGTTGTTCCTGTCGCTTCTGACCTGAATAAGCTCCTTTTGCTTGTCATCAGTGTTGAGCTCAAATTTATCGGCATAATCCTGAAGATAAGGTGTGTCTATGTACTGCTGTGAAAAAGTTGCAGTAGTAATAAATAGCCCCATGAAAAAGAATAGAAAGTTGATCTTCATGCTCTGTTTTTTGCCATTTAGAAAACTTTATTCTTCGGGCCATACGCCATCTACAATGGCTATGGGTTCAATCCTGGATGGATCAATCACCACATGCCTGATCAACGTTCTGTTCCAGGTATAAGTGATATGAATCATCCCATCACTGCTCTGAATCACTGCAGGATATGAGTATTCCGAGTCCGGATCCGGATCATTCTCCAGGGTGGCTGCTGCACTCCAGATGATCCCGTCTTCGGAGACAGCCAGGTTTAGTTTGCTTCTCGAACCCCATGTTTGCGTAGGGATGATGTGATTATACACCAGGATCTGTCTGCCGTCCTGAAGGGTAACAGCATCGGTACCCGAATTGGGATTGGGCAACATGCTTGCCTCCATCTGGCTCCAGGACCTTCCCTGGTCCTCCGACCAGCTTTGAGAAATGACACCCTGTTTGGTCCTGCACAGCACCTGCAGTTTACCGCCTGGATGGAATAGCACACTTGGCTGAATGGCGTCAAACTCAATTCCATCGTTAATGGGTCCCACCACTTCCCAGTTTTTACCCATATCTTTGGACAGCTCAAAATGGACCCTCCAATTACCCTTTGATTCACTGCTTGATGGGCATAAAATGGTTCCATCCTCCAATTGAACCGGTTTATTCTTAATGGGCCCCAGCAGATGGTCAAATGGTCCCGTTCCAAGCTTTGCAGGTAAGGACCATGTAAGGCCTTCGTCGTCTGAGGTGGTGATCATGCCCCACCATTCTTGAGGATTAGGACCCACTTTGTAGAACAGCATTAAGGGGCCCTCCGCGGGTTGGAAAAGTACCGGGTTCCAGGTTGGGTAGCGTTTTCCTTTATTCTGTACTCCATTCACCACTTCCACCGGACTGGTCCATTGCCCATTCATAAAACGGCTCACCCAGATACCCACATCGGGATCTTTTTCACTGGTTCCGGCAAACCATGCGGCGACTAATCCATGTTCTGTCTCCTCGATTGTGGATGCATGACAGCTGGGAAACGATACATCTTCTGTAAGAAAGATAAATTCAGACTTAACAATAAGAGTAGCATCCTTTGAGGGTCCTTGTGCGATAATGAGAGTTGAAAGGAGAATCATGATCACTACATTTAACATGTACTTCATAAGTTTAATTTTTTCAAGTTCGTTTACTGCCTGAAATTCTGTTTGCCATTACAAAGAAAAGAGATAGAAGCACCAATCCCAGGGTACTCGTGGCACCAATGATAATAGGGTCTATTTTGCATTCCAGCCAGGAGATATTATCAGGCAAATCCCGCAAGAATGATCCCCAAATGATGATGATTAGGCTGAAAATAACTGAAATGATTCCCTGTATCTGTGTGATTTTAACGTTAAACACACCCAACAGAAATAAACCAAGAATACCTCCACCGAAAATCCCGGCAATGATCCACCAGATATCGAGTGCACTCTTAGCATTTATCAGCAAAAGTGCAACAGCAATTCCGGCAATACCCCAGATCACAGTGGTCAGACGTAAGAAGTTGACGCTGTTCCTTTCGGAGGCGGATGGTTTAAAGTATTTTTTGTAATAATCCACAAAAAGCACGGTTGCCGAACAGTTCAGTGCAGAATCAATGGTGCTCATGGATGCTGCAAGAATAGCTGCGATAATGAGCCCTTTTACACCCACCGGCAACTTTGTGGCAATGAAGTGCGGAAAAACCTGATCTCCTTTGGTGACGGCATCTCCAAGTAGATGATCCGGTCCTGAGTAATAGGCAAAAAGTGCGGTTCCAATGTATAAAAAGAGGGCGGTAAGTGGTAAGTAGATCAACATGGCAATCCATACAGACCTTTTGGCTTTTTTCTCATCCGGTACAGAACAATATTTTTGGGTGTAGTTCTGATCAGCAATCAGGTTCCGGACATTCTCTGACACTCCGTAGA
>Ga0164313_10005564_pt1 | contig 11157 bp, 9 predicted proteins | sample GuaBasSedimGuay4_FD_113735 | JGI IMG/M metagenome (GOLD analysis project Ga0164313, IMG submission 113735) | Subseafloor sediment microbial communities from Guaymas Basin, Gulf of California, Mexico - Guay4, Core 4569-4, 0-3 cm | ecosystem: Environmental > Aquatic > Marine > Hydrothermal vents >...
CCGGACTCTGTCTTCTTCATTTGATTGGCGCGACGACCATCTTGAGTGGCCGGTGACAACCGAGGTGGGTCGCGGTCTCTCCGGGGTCGTAGCCACCACAACCGAAGTCGTGTGGCTCGACCCTGCGAGCGGCAGCCTCTCCTACCGCGGAGAACCCGTCGAGGCCCTGGCTGCCAGCCACAGCTTCGAGGAAGTGGCCTACCTCCTGATCACGGGACTGAAGCCGGAACGAGACCTTCTGGCCTACGACTCGTTTCGCGACCAACTCCGTTCCAGCCGCACCTTGCCGACCGATGTCATCGGACTGATCCGAGATCTCGACCCTGAAACTCACCCCACCCGGGCGCTCCGGGCGGGTATCTCCGCCCTCGGCTGCCACGAGCTCTCTGTGGACGACGACCTCTCAGGGGACCGCCACTGGCGCGAGCTGCGGATCGTCGGCCAGGTTGCCGCAGTGGTTGGCGAGGTCGCTTCCCACCGTGCCAACCGCAGCTCGCCGACTCATGGCGGGGAGATCAGCCTCGCCACCTCGATCTTGACGAGTCTCAACGGACGCGAACCCGAACCCGAGGACGCCACCCTGCTCGACCTCTTGTGGGTGCTCTACGCCGCCCACGGGCTTGACGCACCGACCTTCACATCCATGGTGGTCGCATCCTGTCTCGCCGATCCCTACTTCAACGTGGTTGCCGGACTTTCGGCGTTACGTGGCCCCCGCCAGGGAGGAGCCACCGAAGCGGTCATGGAACAGCTCGCGGCGCTGGGCAAACCCGCCGATGCCGAAGTGCTCGTGAACCGGATACTCGAAGCAAAACGACCTGTGGCCGGTTTTGGGCACCGGATCTACCGCATGCCCGACCCCCGGGTGGTCATTCTTCGACGCGAGCTCGCAGCTCTGTCAAGAAGGCGCCGACGCCCCGAAATCTTCGAGGCCGCACGAGCAATCGAGATCGCAGCCACTGCTGCCCTTGCCCCCCGAGGGGTACATGTGAACATCAACTTCTACGCTGCCCCCATCTTCGCCCTTCTCGGCGCCGACGCCGCTCTCGGACCCTGTCTTTTCGCCATCGGCAGAACGGCTGGTCTGGTGGCACTGGTGCGTGAGGCTATGGACACCATCCGACTCGTTCGTCCGCTCAGTCGGTACATCGGCCCGAAGGAACGCAGACTGATACGCCCGAGGTCCTCGTGATCTCCGACTCCACTGCACCATCTCCTCAGCGCTACGGTCGTGGTTTAGAGGGTCTTGTTGCCGGTGACACTCGGATCAGCGAGATCGACGGTACCAAGGGCCGCCTCCTCTATCGTGGTTACCCCGTTGAAGATCTCGTCGCCGGCGCGTCGTTCGAGGAAACCAGCTATCTGATTCTGCACGGCGAACTCCCGACTCCCGACCAGCTCGAGGCTTGGGAGGTCGAACTTCGCCGCTGGCGTCGGGCCCCGAGCGCTGCGTTCGACGCTTTGGCGAGGGTTCCTCGTCGCGCCCATCCCCTCGCCCAGTACCGAACCATGCTGACGGTGGCTGCCTGCCACACGCCCGAGCCGGAAAACACAACCCTCGACGCCCAGTGGCGCCGTCCGGCGAGGATTCTGAGCTGGACCTCGGCCCTGGCCGCCGCCGCAATTCGCCATCTCGATGGACTCAGCCCGATCGAACCCTCGGAAGACCTCGGTTTTGCCGCCAATTTTCTCTGGCAGACCCTGGGCCGTGTCCCACCGGACGACGAGATCCGAGCATTCGAGGCCAGCCTGATCGTCCAGGCTGAGCACGGCCTGCACGCTGCCGCCTTTGCCGCCATGGTGGTGATCTCCACCGGCGCCGACCTGGGTTCGGCCGTTCTCGCCGGCATGGGTGCACTCTCCGGCGCCCGCCACGGCGGCGCCAACCAGCTCGCGTTCGAGATGATGGAGGACCTGCGGGACGTCGACGAGGCCCGAGACTGGGCTCGAGACGCGCTCCAACGCGGTCATCGCTTCCCGGGCTTCGGCCACCGTGTCTACCGCTGTCCGGATCCTCGGGTTGCGATCCTCGAGCCCCTTGCGGAACGGATCCTCAAAGCCCACGGGATGGAGAACCGCTGGCAGATCTACCTCGCGCTTCGGGATGAGGTCGAAACGACGCTGGGTCCGAAAGGCATCTACGCCAACGTCGATTCCATCACCGGTCTTCTCTATCGCCCCATCGGCCTCCCGGTGAGCGCCTTCCCCATCCCGTTCTGCCTGGCCATTCAAACAGGTTGGATGGCCCATTGTCTGGAGTATCTCCCGGATGGCGCGATGATCGAGCCGGGGGCGGTGTATGTCGCTCGAACGAGTTCTTAGTTTTGAGTTTTGAGTTTTTGGTTATCGGACGGTGCTCACGAGCGATCACCTCAAGTTGAGAGCTCTTGCATCGCACATTCTACAGGAATGGTTGTGCTGCAATAAGGAACTTGCGACGCCTGCGATGAAATGCGATCTAACCAAAAACTAAGAACTTAAAACCAAAAACCAACGAGCGATGCATTCATAACTCATATGCGATGTAATTAAGAATTCATAACTCATAATTGAGCCTCAGCTCCTAAACTCTGCCCCGGCTGTTCAGAAACATCTCCCGCATTTCGAGGAGCATTTTTGAAAAGCTGGCGTCAGCCAGGATCTCCTTGAGTTCGCTGGACTTTGCTCCTGATGCAAAGGCATCGAGGAACTCGTCGGCCAAGTGATAGAAAGCCTCCAATGGCTCCAGACCGAACTCATCCCCGTGCGCATCGAACCACCCCCGCCGGCCCACCGACTCCCACACAAGATGTCCATGCTTGGGTTCACGGCGCAGCATACCGTCGGCAATCTCGGTCACCTCGATGTGGAGAGCCTTCAAAATCGTCGCGCTGTCGTCATCACGCAAAGCTCTCTCGATGCCCTCGGCCTCTTCGACAGGTCCCTTGCTGTCGTTCTCGGCGGGGCCCGGGCGGGTCGAGACTTCAGTTACCGGCGTCTCCATTGATCCCACCTCGTTCGCAACCGATGATCGCGGAATCGACTTAGGTTCGGTGGCCGACCCCGACTTGGAGCCGGATGCGGCGTTTCGAAGGCCGCTGGTCGACACCTTGACCACCAATCGACCCGGCCGGGATTTCGGGGTCTGAGGCGGCGGCTCGTCCTCATCGAAGATCGAGTCGAGGGTCTCTTCTTCGGAGGCGGTTTCAGGGGGTGGGACGGGCACAACTGGGGTCTGACGAGGTGGTGGACCGGCTGGCGATCTGCCTCGCTTGATGGCTGCACGGAACTCGTCGAAATACTGTTTGAGCTTGAGCGCGTCCTGGTCACTCGCCGGGCTGCTTGAAGAGATGGACCGTCTCATTTCCTCGAGCTCGTGCAATCGGTCAAGAAGGCTGGCGCCATCACGCGGCTCGAGAATGGTCAACCTATCTCTCAGGACTTGGTTACCGACAATGATATCTGCCAGGTCCCGGAAATTCGCGTAGGTCATCAACTCTTCGTAGTCACCGCTGAAGCGATCAAGGGGCGTCTCGTTCTCTTTACGAACCACCAGGCGCCGGAACACATCGCTGGGCAGACCCTCGCGATACCAGAGTTCTCCCGAGTAGTTCACCAACCCGCGGTGTACGATCCGGCGAAAATTCACCAGGAGGTCAGTCAGGATACGTTTTGCGTCGATTGTGCCGCCCCAGTTCTATCCGCAGTCATACCGCGTCGAATTCCATTATCAGAGAATTGTACTTCGGAACCGAACCATTGTCTCCGGTGCAGCTCGCACTTCTCCCCTATTCCCCACCCCTGCGCCACTCGGCATCGATCACCTGCGGATGGTGGGAACCGAACTTCCGAACTGCTGCGGCGGTGACGGCCTCTCGGATCAGGCGACGACCTGGTGGGACGAGCAAAAAGAACCCTACGGCGTCGGTGATGAGCCCGGGAGTCAGAAGAACCGCCCCCGCGAGGAGAATCAGGAGACCGTCCAACAGCCGATCGGTCGGGACGCGTCCCACACGGAATTCGGCCTGCACCTGACCCAGGACCCGCAGCCCCTCGAACCGTGTGAGAAAAGCACCCAACGCCCCAGTGGTGACCACCAACGCGACCGTGGCCCAGAATCCGATCAACTCTCCAACCTCGATCAGAAGAAAAAGCTCGAGCAAAGGAACCAGAGTGAAGAGGAGGAGTAGGCGAATAAACATACGCGCGCTCAAACGTCCGGCGTGGTGCCGGGGCTTCGCGACAGCCTAACGATGATGGGAACGGCGATCTTCACACCGACCTGGGCGGTGATGGCCCAGTGATTCTGGGGAGACCTTGCCGCTCCGAGCTCAAAGCCGAGCGCCAACAGACCCGCACCCATCTCGGCTCCCACCGACAGCCCGTGGTGGATTCCGTGGTTGAAATCCCTCATATTGCGATACCGGAGGAATTTTCCATAAAACCCACGCTGCGGCCGCGCAGCCGACAGTCGGCGAACACCACCCCAGCCGAGGGTGGCCATGTGGGACTCCGACTGAGGACCTCGTTCATAGCCGTAGCCACCGAAAAGAGTGAATCTGCGGCCATCAGACAAGGAGATATATCCGTGGATTTGGAAAGCGATCCACTCGGGTGGACCGAGCGCGACTCCGATATTCGGATAGATCCCCAGGCTCCAACCACGATTCTCCGGCCTTGTGATCTCGCCGCCCACGGCCGCCGTCAATGCCTCGTGCCACTCATCGACATCACGCGGGGGTTCGACCTCATCCGCGACGACTGGAAAGCTGAAGGCGACGATCAACCCTGCGAGCACTGCCACCGTGCAACTGAGTTTAGCCCGCACTTCTCACCAGAGCATGCTCATGCTGTCGAGGAACCGCTGCTTCGAACCAAGCTCGCGTCTCATGGCCTCGACATCGTCGGGTCCGAGTTGTTTCACCAGCTTGTCCACGACGACCTGACGGTCGCCGGTGGTGCACCGGAGATCAAAGTCGTGCATGGTCACGAGACCGTCAAGGAGCTCTTTCATCCGCCGGTTGAACCCAGGATTCATGACCGCGACGCCTGCCTCGGTGTTGTAGTAGGCGGATCGGATATTGAAGTTCGATGAATGAACGATGGTGAGTTCGTCATCGATCCTTACCACTTTCCCGTGAAGGGCAACCGGCGGCATGATCGAAGGGACACAATCGGTGCCGGCTACCTCGGCGAGGAGATCGGGATTGGCCTTCCATGCCCAAACCTCGGCACCCTCTTCAACAAGCCGAATCACCGTTGGGAAGGACGCGAGTCGGATTGCCCCTCCCCGGATCGCGGCTGCACGATCGTTGGTGATGATCCGTACCCGGACACCGCGAGCCATGGCTTCGATCAACGCATCAGTCAGCACCGTCTCAAAGTTGGGGAACGGGGTCATGATATCGACCTCGGACTCGGCAGCATTGACCAACTCGACGAGCAAAACTGCCGTCGGCGCCCGATCCCAGACCATGCTGTTGTCGTAGAGCACCGCCACTGGGGTGCTCCCCGGGGGAGTGTCGTACTCGGGAAAGAAGCGCTCGTTCAGATAGTCCTCAATCGGTGATTTGCCTTTTGGGAATCTTCCTGTTGACCAGAGGGATCGAATCCTACGACGGATGGTCTCCATGGACCAGCCGAAGTGCCGTGCGCCGGAGAGGTCCGTCGCCACCGCCCACGATTTCAGAAAGATCATCTGGAGATCCCAGACCGCGGAGCCCTCAATCAGGACACCGAAGTCGAGCCACCAATGCTGGGGATCGAAGTAGATGTCGGAGTAGTTTCGTCCGGTGACGATGACCTGCCGCCCGTCGGAGATCAGCAACTTGTCGTGCATCCGCCCGTCGTACATCGGCGACATCCCCCAGGAGATTCGGTTGTACGACTGGACGACGGCGCCCCCTGTGCGCACCTCGTTAAAGGCCCGGCTGAACATCTTCACACCGGTGGCATCGGCCAGGCATCGAGCCATGAACTCGCCAGACTCTTCCCGCCGGGAACGAACGACTTCGGCAAGGGCGTCCCTGAATCGTGTCCCGTACTCGTTTTCGTGCCAACTGTATGTGCTGATGAAGATGTGGTTCTCGGCCGACTCGAGGAGGTCGAGTCGAGCCTCCCACGCCCGTCGAGGATCGGCCAGGAGTTCGACGCTGTTGTTGTCCGTCCATCGCGTCTTCCCGAACCGAACGACTAGATCGGCCAGGTCTTCGTCTTCCGCCGATGCCGGAAGCGACCACCCGACAACCAAAACCGCACCAACGGTGACGATCAATGCGGTGAGTGGGAGGAATCCGAACTGTCTCATGGCGACGAAACTCTAACAGAAACGGTCATTTCAGTTTTTGGTTTTTGGTTTTTGGTTTTTATTTGCCGGACGGTTCTCACAAGGTGTAGCTTTTCGGGGAGCGCGCTACTGAGCACCAAGTCGGAGGCTGGCTGAGGAAACGCGGGAAACGGCCTTGAACGGACGTGCCGTTCCCGTCGTTGTTGGGGGCAACCGCGTTCCGGCTCCTCACGGTCCTCTGGGCCCAACAACGCGCGGGAGGGGCACTCTCGGGGAGCGCGCTCCTGAGCACCAAGTCGGAAACGCGCCTCTGAGCTTAATTCTTTGAACGCCCTTCCCGCGCGGTAGCCAGGCAGCCTCTCGCAAATAGCACCGCCAGGCACCGCCGCTGAGCGCGCCGTTCCGTTCTTCGAGAGGCTCGCCGCTCAACCGCTGTATTAACCGCTCAGCCGCCTCAAGCCCCGGTTGACGGCTGAAACGACCAAGTGGCCAAAAACCAATAACTCAAAACTCTGAACGATCCCCTTCGACCGAATCCTTCCCGCCGCCGCTGCGTAGTATTCAGAGAGGATGCTCTCCTTTTTCGAGACCAATCCAAGAAGATCAGGCACAATACTGTTGCAAGGAATCAAAGGAGCAGATCCATGGATGAGACCAGCGACCGTCCGAGTTATGAACCGGCAGAAGCGACAACCCTCGAGCCGGAGCCGACCGCAAAGCTCGGTGGATTCCAGCGACTCATCAAGATGTTCTATTCACCTGGCGAGGTCTTTGACGATATCAAGACCAAACCGACCTGGTTGGTCGTTCTCATCGCCATGGTGGTTCTGACCGTCGCAGCGCAGGCGATTGTCCTGCCACACATGGACAACGAGGCGACCATCCGGGCGAGACTGGGCGACCGCGTCGACGAACTGAGCGACGACCAGATAGAGCAGATGGTCGCCGGTGGCGAGAAGTTCGCGCGGTTCATCCCCATTATCACCGCGGTTGTGGTGCCGATCATGTGGGCGATTCTGGCCGGAATCTTCCTCTTGATGCTCAAAATGGTCGGTTCCGAGACCGATTTTCTCAGGACGTTTTCGGCAACCCTGCACGCGTACTGGCCACCCTCAGCGGTGGCTACGGTTCTGGTGGTTGCCCTGATACAGCGGTTGGACAAGATCACCGAGCAGGAGATCCCCAACCTCGTAAAATCACACCTCGGAGTGTTGTTGCCGTCCGATGCGCCGGCATGGCTCAGCTCCATGGCCAGCACCATCAGCGTCTTCAATATCTGGACACTCGTGTTGCTGATCATCGGTTTCAAGATCATCGGTCGTCTGCCGACCGCCCGCTCCGCCATCGCGGTCCTCGTTCCCTGGGCGGTGTGGCTGGCAGGCAAGGCGGGTATGGGTGCGCTCCAAGGTATGTTTTCGTAGTCTGGATTGGTCACGATGAAAAAACCTCTGATCGTCGCCGCCGCCATCACCGTCCTAGCCCTCATCGTCTGGGCCTCCATTCGGGACAGCAAACCCCGTGGGACCAAGGTCGATGTCGAGGCCGCCGAACGACGCACGGTCTCCTCCCGAGTCAAGGCCACAGGTGAAATCACACCGGAAAAGAAAGTCAAGATCTCGGCCAAGGTGGTGGGAGAAATCATCTCGTTGCCCGTGGTCGAGGGCCAGGAGGTCTCGGCCGGCGCGCTCTTGGTAGAAATCGAGAAAGATCTCTACGAGAGTGCGCGTGACCAGGCTCGAGCCGCTCTCCGCCAAGCCGAGGTTTCCTCTCGCCGACTCGATGTCCAGCTCAAAGACGCGCGGAGAAGTCTCCGCAGGGTCTCACAGCTCTTCAGTGACCAGCTCGTCAGCCAGGAAGCTCTGGACCAGGCCCAGCTCGCCGTGGACACCGCCGAGGTCGAGCTCGAAGCTCAGGAACACGGCATCGCGCAGTACCGCTCAGCGCTCAAACGAGCCACCGACGATCTCGCGCGAACCACGATCCGCTCACCCATGGATGGGGTCCTGATCCAGCTTGATGCCGAGCAGGGTGAGACGGTGGTCCCCGGATCGACCAATCTGCCCGGATCGGTCATCATGACGGTGGCGGACATGTCGCGACTCCTCGCCGAAGTCGAGGTCAGCGAAGTCGATGTCGTCAACGTGCAACTCGGCCAGATGGCCGAGGTCACCGTCGATGCCCTCGGCGACGACGAGCCCCAACTCGGCCACGTGATGGAGATCGCCACGTCCGGTCGCCGAGATCAGACCCAGGGCACCATCCGCTTCAGGGTCAAGATTGTCCTCGACGATCCTGACCCCTCGCTCCGCCCCGCCATGACCGCCAAGGTCGACATCCTCACCGCCACCAGCGACGACGCCCTCACGGTTCCCGTTCAGGCGGTGGTCCGGCGCAAGCTCGACGAGGACGGCGCCGAAATTCGCGGCAGCGCTGCAAAGGGCGTCGATGAAACCGACATCGTGTACGTCATTGTCGATAACAAGGCGACCGTCATGCAGGTTTCAACCGGTGTCTCCGACGTTCTCCACGTCGAAATCACCGACGGGTTATCCGAAGACCAGAATGTGATCATCGGCCCATACCGGACCCTGAAAAAGCTCAAGAACGGCGATGCCGTCCAAATCGAAGAGAAGACAGGCCCGGATGACGACGACCAGGACGAGGAATCCGGCAGCGTCGAGGTCCGCGTGGATTGATCATGATTTCCATAACCGGGCTCCGCAAGATCTACCGTATGGGCTCAATCGAGGTCCGCGCCCTCGACGGCGTCGATCTCGAGGTCGATGCCGGCGACTACCTCGCCGTCATGGGCCCATCAGGCTCCGGGAAATCCACCCTCATGAACCTCATCGGGTGCCTCGACACACCTACCAGCGGCGAGTACATCCTCAACGGACACGCCGTGTCCAGGCTCGACGACACCGAGTTGGCCCTCATTCGCAACAGAGAGATCGGGTTCGTTTTCCAAACCTTCAACCTTCTCAACCGGGCCACCGCCCTGGCTAACGTCGAGTTGCCCCTGATCTATGCCCGCATGCCGGCCGCAAAGCGCCGACAGCTGGCCCTGGAGTCTCTTGATCGTGTCGGGTTGGGTGACCGCGTCAAACACCAGCCCAACGAACTCTCCGGCGGTCAGAGACAGCGAGTCGCGGTGGCGAGAGCATTGGTCAACCGGCCATCGATTCTGCTGGCCGATGAACCGACCGGCAACCTCGACTCGAAGACCTCCGAAGAGATCATGACCCTCTTCGACGAGCTCAATGCATCGGGGAACACAATCGTGCTGGTCACCCACGAGGAGGACATCGCCAAGCACGCCAGCCGGACCATTCGCCTCCTGGATGGTCAGGTGGTCAGTGACGGGTACCGAGGTGACGGTGGGGCTCGCCCATGATCTGGGACAATTTCCGCATCGCCCTACAGGCCATCCGCGCCAACAAGATGCGCTCGCTGCTGACCATGCTCGGGATCATTATCGGCGTCGCGGCCGTTATTGCGGTGGTCTCCATCGTGCAGGGTCTCAACCACGTCATCGCGACCCAGTTCGAGGGCGTCGGGGTGACCTACATCATGGTCTTCCCGAGACAGGACCTCCAGGACCCGGACCTGGCGGGACGCGAAGTGACGCTGACCTACGACGATGGACTCGCCATCATGGAGCAGGCCGCGGGTCTCGAGCTCTTCAACCCGGTCTTCTATCGCGGCGAACAGACCAGATCAGGTAACCGGCGCCACCCGACCATGTTGCTTGGGATCGGCCCGTCCCACCAGGAAGTCTCCAATCACTGGGTGGACCGGGGTCGCTTCTTCTCAGACCTCGATCTGCAGCGCGCCGCGCGGGTCGCCCTCATTGGCCGCAAGGTCATCGAAGAGCTCGAGCTCGAGGAACCCATCCTCGGATCCGACCTCATCGTCGGCGCCTCGACCTTCACCATCATCGGCATCATGGAGTACAAGGGAGAGATGATGGGTCAAAACCAGGACGATTTCGTTCTCGTGCCCATCACCACCGCGCGTGACATCTACGGCGTCGATGCCATCAAACAGCTTCGACTCGACTTCAAGGCCGCGGGACCCGAGACCGTGGACCTCGCCAAGGACCAGATCGGCGATGTGCTCAGACGGCGCCACCGGATCCAGGAGGGCACCAAGGATGACTTCCGGGTTCTTCTCCAGGAGGAGTTGCTCGAACGCACCGGCGCCATTTTAGGGACCGTGACATCGGTTGTCGGCGGTGTGGTCAGCATCGCCCTGTTGGTGGGTGGCATTGGAATCATGAACATCATGCTGGTGTCTGTCACCGAACGAACCCGCGAGATAGGTGTCCGCAAGGCCGTCGGCGCACGGAAGTCCGATATCCTCGTCCAATTCCTCACCGAGGCGGTCACCATCTCGTTGGTTGGCGGTTTGATCGGAATCCTCTGTGGCTGGGGCCTGGGCATCCTCGGCGCCAAAGCCATCCCCGGCTTTCCACCGGCGCACGTGCCCATCTGGGCCATCGCCCTCGCATTCGGCTTCGCCGCCATCGTCGGGGTCTTCTTCGGTACCTACCCCGCCGCCAAAGCAGCAAGCCTCGATCCCATCGAAGCGCTGCGCTATGAGTAGCAGCTCATAGTTTTTGGTTTTTGGTTTTTAGTTTTTGGTTACATCGCAACATCTCGCGACCGTCTCGAAGAGTCGCTGATTACTGATTACTGAGCTGCATGCAAAACTCGGAATCTGTCAATGGATCCGCTTACCCGGAGTGGCTCCATGCCGGCGGGACGCCGGCGCTACGTGCGCCGGGCATGGCGCGAAGCGACGTGCATGGTGCACGTAGCTTGGGAACCGGTAAGGGAAACCGAACCGGGAAGTGACTAGGAGGTGAGAGTCCTCTGGAGGCCTAGATGACG
>Ga0164313_10005565_pt1 | contig 11155 bp, 8 predicted proteins | sample GuaBasSedimGuay4_FD_113735 | JGI IMG/M metagenome (GOLD analysis project Ga0164313, IMG submission 113735) | Subseafloor sediment microbial communities from Guaymas Basin, Gulf of California, Mexico - Guay4, Core 4569-4, 0-3 cm | ecosystem: Environmental > Aquatic > Marine > Hydrothermal vents >...
TCCAGCGGGCGTCTGGGCCCACCACCGAGCGGGCGACGTCCACGGCCAGGCGCTCGTAGAAGGCCCCTCCCTGGAGGATCCACACGCCGTGGTCACCGGCCTCGGTGTCGACCCCGGCGATGACCACGCGGCTGCGGTCGGCGCTCGTCGCGAGGTTCGTCATCGACAGCTCGACGGCGAACGGCTCCGTGGCGGGCTCGAGGCCCCCGTGGCCGAGCCAATGGAGCCGCTGTCCATCCCCAACCACGAGCCGCGTATCGGCCGGCGTGTCATCGCCGCCCCCTCCCAGGCCGTCGAGGAGAAAACACCCGTTGAGCAACACGGCCGCGAGGGCAGTGAGCACGGGGACGAGGGTGAAACGAAGATGAGCGAGGAGGTGCATCGGGGGAGCCGCGCTGATCATAGCGCGCATGGTCCATGGACGCAGAATCCCTGGCCGCGCGCCGGTCATCAGCCCGCCCCACCGCCCCACGTTCGTAAACTGTGTTGGCTGTCGTGAGGCCCAAGCGAGGCCGGATCTGGTCGCCAATCCGGCTCCGGTCGACTGACGTCGCCCTTTCGCCTTCTTGCCGACCGCCGGGCATCGCGCCCCAGGCGACACAGTTTTAGGCGACCGCGATTTCGGCGGTGTCTCCAGCTGCCGGGCGACGGTCGCCGCGGAGCTGAACGGAGACCAGCTTGCTGACGCCAGGCTGTTCCATCGTCACGCCGTAGAGCACGTCGGTGGTCTCCATCGTGCGCTTGGCGTGGGTGATGATGATGAACTGGCTGCGGTCGGTCATGCGGCGCACAGCCTCGGCGAAGCGGCTGATGTTCGCTTCGTCGAGGGGCGCGTCGACCTCGTCGAGGAGGCAGAATGGGCTGGGCTTGTACTGGAAGATTGCGAAGATGAGCGACACGGCCGTGAGCGCCTTTTCGCCGCCGCTCATCAGCTCGAGGGACCCGAGGCGCTTGCCCGGGGGCTGGGCGATGATCTCGACGCCGCTCTCGAGGAGGTTGTCGGGCTCGGTGAGCCGGAGCTCTGCCCGGCCGCCCCCGAACATCGTCGGGAAGACCTTCTGGAAGCGCTCGTTGATGCCGTGGAAGGCGTCCTTGAAGAGGCGTCGGCTCTCGCGGTTCATCTGCCGGATGGCCCGGTCGAGCTGCGAGAGGGCGTCCTCGAGGTCGGTGCGCTGCCCGGTCAGGTACTCGTAGCGCTCGGACTTCTCTTCGTACTCCTCGATGGCGGTGAGGTTGATCTCCCCCATGCGCTCGATGAGACGAATGAGTTCGTCGATGCGCTGCCTGATCGACGCGTCGGGGATCTCCCGAGCGTGGAAATCGATGAGGACGGCACGCAGGTCGACGCGGTGGCGCTCGGTGATGTTGTCGAGGAGGTGGTCGAGCTCGAGAGCGAGTTCGCGCTCACGGAGGGTGAGCTCGTTGACCCGCTCGCTCACGGATTCGATCTCGAGGCGCAGCTCCTTGAGGTCGGTCTCCTGCGCAGCAAGGCCTTCACGGGCCTTGTCGAACGTGCCACGAACGTCCGCGAGGACTTCGTGAGCGTGCATCGCCTCGCGCACCGTGTCGGCGAGCTTCTCACGGGACAAGAACACCTCGGCGACGAGGCGCCCCTGCTGACGGGCAGCGTCGGCGAGGTCGGCACCGATCCGCGTCTTGCGCGCATCGAGCTCCTCCATGGAGCGGACGATTCGAGCCACCGCGCCGCGGTCACCCTCTGCGCGCTCGCGCGCCTGGGCTGCGAGGACGCGCACCTCGGTTACCGTGGCCGCCTGGGCCTCGGTCGCGCTGCGTCGCTGCTGGAGCACGACGACGTGCTCGGAGAGCTCGCCCTCGGCTTCCTGGCGCGCCGCCCTCGCCGAGTCGATCTCCCGGAGTCCCTCGGACTCCTCGTCACCGACATTGGCCAAGGCTTCTTCGACCTGCACGATTTCGGCCTCGACGGCCTCCCCCTGCCGGGTTGCGGCCTGGACCTCTCCCTCGGTGCGCTCGATCTCCTTGTCGGCGGTGACGATGGCGATTTCGGCGCCGTGGCTCTCGTTGCGGGCGGCGTCGAGCTCGGCCTGCCGCGTCGCCATCCGGGTCCGCAGTTCTCCGTGATGAGCTACCGCGCCATCGACGACCGTCGTCAGGGTGCCGACGGCCTCTCGAAGCTCGCGGACCTCGCGCTTGACCTCCAGCAGGTGGGCACCGGCGTCATCGCCGGCACCGCCGGTGAGGCGACCATCGGCGGCCACGACGTCGCCGGCCACCGTGACCAGGTCGACGCCGCTGTGCCCGCGAAGGGCCAAGGCGTTGTCGAGGGTGTCGACGACGACCATGTCGCCGAGGACGTGACGAACCAGCGCGGCGTCCTCGGGCTGGCAACGAACCAAATCTGAGAGGCGCCCACGCACGCCGGCCCCCGTGGGCACGTCGGTCTGGATGCCGCCCTCGGGGATGGCGTCTCGGGCGATGACCGTCGCGCGGCCCTTCTCCTCGGAGGCCAGGAAAGAAAGGCCTTCGAGGCCCGCCGCGACGTCGGAGACGACGACCCAGCTGAGCCGATCGCCGAGGGCTCCAGCGAGGGCCCCGGTGAGCTCGACATCGCAGTCGACCCGGTCGGCGAGCAAGCCGGCGAAGCGGGGGTCATCGGCGAAACGCGTCATCAACGCGCGCACACCGGCGTCCATGCCTTCGAAGCGTGCCTGAATCTCCTCGAGGGAGCGCAGTCGCGAACGCTTCTGAACGAGCTCTTCGCGACGTCCCTCGAGGGAGGCATCGCTCTCGGAGAGAGCCTCGCGCAAAGCCGTGAGTTCGACTTCGATGTCTTCTTTGCGGGCTACGGTCTGGACGCTGCCCCCGCGAAGCCCGGAGAGACGCCCCCCAAGGGCCGCCAGGGCCTGGCGCTTTTCGACGACGAGGCGCTCGAGGGCCTCGCGGTCGGCACGAAGTTTTTCGAGGCGGGCGTGGCCCTCGACGCGGCGAGCCTCGAAGCTCTTGGCGACGGCTTCCGCCCGGTGGACCCGGTTGTCCGCCTCGCCAAATCGCCGGCGGGTCTCATTTACCGCGGCCTCGGCCTCGTTCGCCGAGGCCCGGCGCCGCTCCAGCTCGTCGTTTTCGCGAGCGAGGACTTCGTCCGCCTCCTGCTCGCGGACCTCGAGGTCCTCGAGGTTGGCTTCGAGGAGACTGCGCTCCTGGCGATGGGCTTCACGCTGGCCAGCCATCTCGCCGAGTTCGCGCTCCATCTGGCGCTCGGAGTGCTTGAGGCCCTCGAGACGGTCGAGGTGGTGCGTGATCTGACTCTCGAGGAGCCGCACTCGGTTGTCGAGCTCGTACGCCCGCGTCTGGGCCCCGTCGACCTTGCGCTCGACCGCCCCGAGGGCGGTGCGCTCGGCGTCGAGTTCGGCCTCCCGTACGCGGAGGGCGGCACGGCGGCCGGCGGTGCGGGCCGACGCGTCGTCGAGTTCGGCGCCGACGACCTTCTGGGTCGACGTGAGCTCGAGCCACCGGTGAGACGCAACGTGCAGTTCGAGGTCCCGCATCTCGCCGCGATAGCGCTTGTAGCGCTCGGCCTTCTGGGCCTGGCGCTTGAGCGACGCGAGGCTGCGCTCGATCTCGCCAATGATGTCACCAACGCGCAGGAGGTTCTGCCGGGTCTGGTCCATCTTGCGCTCGGCCGCGCGCTTACGCGCCTTGAACCGGGTGACCCCCGCGGCTTCCTCGATGAGGTGGCGGCGATCTTCGGGCTTGGACGAGACGATATAGCCGATGCGGCCCTGCTCGATGATCGAGTAGGCCCGGGTGCCGACGCCGGTGCCCAGGAAGAGATTTGTGATGTCGAGGAGCCGGACCGGCGTCGAATTGATGAGGTAATCGCTACGGCCAGAGCGGTCGAGGCGGCGGCTAACCTTGATCTCCGCGTAGTCGCGGAACTCCGGGGGGGTGAGGCCGTCGGTATTGTCGAAGGTGAGGGAGACCTCGGCGAAGCCGTGGGGCCCCCGGCTCTCGGAGCCGTTGAAGATCACGTCCTCCATGGACTTGCCGCGGAGGTGTTTTGCGCTCTGTTCGCCCATGACCCAGCGGATGGCGTCGACGATATTCGACTTGCCGCAGCCATTCGGGCCAACGATCCCGGTCACCTCGTGATCGAAGTGCACGACCGTCTTGTCGACGAAAGACTTGAAACCGCAGATTTCGAGCTTCTTGATCTTCATCGGAACTTGGGGGGCATTTGCTCGGGCTGCGGCGATCGGGCCCCCATGACCACGATCTCCTCAACCTTCGTCGGTGCTACCACCGGCCATGCACACCCGCAATGCAATCCGCCAGAGGCGGTGGGTGTCACGGTGTGACCATACCAACATCTTGTGGTTGCCGCATGCCGATCTGCACATCGCAGTGGGCGATCTCGAGATCGCTATGCTCCCAGCGGGGATCTTCCACGCGGTGTAGATCGATCGCCACGAAGCGATTTCCCGTCTTTGCGAAGACCCCTTCGACCCACGCCGCGACCCGTTGGCCCCGGGGCTGAACCGCCACGATGAGGGCCCGGTCGAAGACCCAGCCCTCCCGGCGCAGGCCCACGGGGCCCCCTTCGGCCTCCCGGCGGAGGCCCTGCAGGCAAATCCCGGCATATTCGGTATCGACGAAGGCGTGGGGGGCGACCTCACCGACTCGGCTCGCCACGGCGAGGCGGAGGGCCCCATAGCGGTCGGCAGCGTCGTCGTCGACGACCTCGCGAACGACGGCGTCCTCGGCGAGGACCCGAAGAGGCGCCGACGCGATGATCGCGTCGTAGAGTTCGTGGCCCAAGGCGTCGATCGCGGCCCTTTGACTGCGATCGTCATCCGAAATCTCACCGTTGTCGGTGTTCGCGGTCTGACCGCCGCAGGCGAGCAGCAGACTGCCGAGGGCCCAAAAGAGCGCCGGAACAGCCGATCGACAGAGGCCGCAGCTCACGACCGGCTCGCTTCAGTTCACCGCGCGGATCGCGAAGGGGTAGTTGACCCGGAAGGTGTTCTGGCGGAACGGGGGGAACTGTGCCCGGCGCAACACGCCCTCCATGCAGGCACCCTGGGGGGTCCCGCCAAACGGATGACCACCGATGGAGACGCTGGCCGCGGTACCGTCGCTGCGGACCATGATCGTCGCGTTCGCGAGGCCGACCTGGTCCCCGGCGCACTGGCGAATTTGAGCCATGAGCCGTCCGAGGGTCCGAGCCACGTCGCCCCGGCTCGGGGTGGCCGGCAGGTTGGCGGCTGGCGTTGTCGCTGGCTCGATGGTCGGGGCCTGCATGGCGGAGACGGTGCGCGTGCCCCCGGCCGCCGGTCGTCCCCCGAGGGCCTGATTGAGCACGTCGTCGAGACCGCCACCGGGGGCGGGGTCGGCGGTCATGGTGGCCGCGGCCATGGTGGCCTCGGCCCGTTGCTCGACCCGGGGCTCCGGAGTCGGCGCGGCGGCGGGAGCACTCGCGGTGGTGCCGCCGGCACGCGGCGCGGCGCGGCGGGTCGGCGCGGCGGCAGGAGCCGCCGGCGTAGCGACCGGGTCGGCGTTCGTGGGCTCGACCGGAGCCTCGGCGACGGCCAAGGGCTCCGGAGTCGGCGCCGGGACCTCTGCTACCGGAGCAGGATCGGCCGACCCTTCGACTGCGGGCGCCTCGATGGATGTCGGGGGCCCCGACGCGACGTCGGTGGCGGGAGGCGTATCGCCGCCCTGGTTCATGAAGAACGCCATGGCCGCCACGGCGGCCGCGCCGATGGCGATGCCCACCCACATGCCGTTGCCCTTCGCGGCCGGGGCCGGAGCTGCGGCCGGAGGACGCGACGAATCGCGGCGGTCATCGGAACTCGCGGCGACGCTCGAAGACTTCTTGGCCGAAGACTTCTTGTTCGAGCCCTTCTTGCTCCCGGATGTCTTGGCGGAAGTCTTCTTGGTGGAAGACTTCTTGGCCGAAGACTTCTTGGCCGAAGACTTCTTGGCCGAAGACTTCTTGGCCGGAGCGGCCGCGGCGGCCTCTCCATCGTCCGAGTCCGCTGAGGCATCCGCCTCGTCGTCCTCTTCCTCTTCCGGCTCGTCGTCTTCACCCTCTTCACCCTCTTGGGGATCGCTAGGCGGCGGAGCCATCGATGCGGCGAGGGCCCGAAGATCGAGCACATCATCGTCATCGTCATCGGAGGCCGACGCCTCCTCGTCAGCGGGCGGAGCCGCTGATGGTCGAACGAGCGCCGCGAGGGCGTTGTCGTCGATATCCTTATCGTTTTCCTGATCGGACACGGAGACCTCGAGCCGGGGTTACGCCTGGGCGGGGCGGAAGCTAGCACAATCAGCCCCAATGAGCCCCAATGAGCCCAAGAGTGGGCACATGGTCTCTGACGCGCGGGACCCCGGTGAGCTTGGTGGTACCTGAGCATCTCGCGAAATTTCCGAGTTCCCCGGTCTTTTGGGGCGCCCCGGGGAGGGGAAGTCGCGGAAATGCGTCGACAAGATCCGCGGCGGCGGTAGCGTAGGGCCCGTGGCCACCACTCCCAAGGAACGCCAGCAGCGCGCGACGACCGCTTTTGGCTGGCTGGCCGGGGGGTCCCTCGGCCTCCTCGTAAACTACGGGATTTTTCTCCTAATGGGCCCCGACTGGCCCGTTGTACCCACGACCTTCGCGCTCTTCGTAGCGGGGTGTTTTGGCGGCATGTGGCTCTCCGATCGCCTTGGCGACCGGGGTTTCCGGGTCCTCGGCATCACCGCCGGCGTGCTGGTAGCGACCGCCCTGACCCTGGCAGTCGCGGTCCTGATGTCCACACCCTGACCCCCTCGGGGTCTTTCTCGGGGGCCGCTTAGTCGTCGAAGTGCACGAGGAGGGTCACGACGGTCCGGGCCCGGAGGACGTTCACCCAACGGCGGACGGCGAGATCGATCGCCTGCCGGGCGATGATGGCGCGCAGCTCACGCTGCACCTCGACGAGAGGACGGCCGACGAACGGATGCTCACCGGCCTCGTAGACCCGTTCGACCTCGGCGTCGGTGACGACCGTCGTGCCTTCGAGGTTTGCTTGGAGAAAAGCCGCGACGAGGGCCCGCCGACGAGCGATGGCACCGACCTCGCGGCGCGTCGCTCCGGTGCGCCGCAAGAGTTCGGTGAGGGTCGTGACGCCTCCGGCCTCCTGCTGAAGGCGAGCCCGTTCGGCAGCGAGGGCCGCCGGCCCCGGCGGCGTGACGCGAACCCGCTCCGCCTCTCGGGCGATCAAGAGTTCACCGACGATCTGGTCGAGGGTCGAGGCCATCAAGCTGGGGGGAACCGGCATGCCCGCGGCCGGGCGGTCGAGTCGCCCGCTGAGCATGATTCGCGCTCGCAGGTCCACGTCCGAGACGAGCACGAGATCGACACCGGGCCCCGGGGCGGCACCGCCAACGACGGCGGCGATGCCATCTGCCCGAGCCCCGCCGCGAACCACCGGAGCGTCGGCCGCCGCCGATTGCCACGCAACATGGAGAACCAACGAGAGGACGACGGTTCCCAGCCAGAAGGACGTGCTTCGCATCGGACGAACTCCGAAGGAATCTACCCTAGGACGTAGGGGAGGCAACAGAAGAGGACCGAGGCGTTTCAGTTCGCTGGCACGTCGGGCTTTGCCCCCGAGGCCGATTCATCGCCGTCGTCGTCGCCGTCGCCGTCGTCGCCGTCGTCGTCGGACTCGGAGACCGTGGGGGCCTCCACCGCCTTGGCCTGGGCGCGGGGCGTGTGCTTGCGCTCCCTCAGGAACTCGAGGTAGGCGAGGGCTGCATCGAGCTCCCGCGCCGGGAGCAGGTCGACCATCTCGTGCGCCTTGGCGCGATGAGTGTCCGCGATGGCCGCCCGCGACTGGCGGCCGGGATTGTCTGCCTCTTGTTGCTGCACGTTCTCTTTGACCTCATCCGCCGAGGGGACCTGCCACGAAGGGCGCGCAACCGGGTCGATGCCGTGGGCAGTGAGCCAGGCCTCCATGCACGCCCGGAGTCGATCGGAGCGGAAGGTGAACCAACGCTCCCGGTCCACGGGGTAGTTCATCAGCACGTCTTTGAAGCGCCGGAACGCGCCCTTGCCGTCGATGGCGCGGACGAGCTCGCTGCGGAGGACGGACTCCTCGACAGAGTCGATGAAACGCTCCATCCAGCGATACTGCTCGCGCGAGGAGACCGGATCGATGCGCAGGTACTGCGAGTCCGTGCTCACCCGCGCATGCATCGCTGGGTCGGCGATGCCATCGACGATGCGAATGACCTCCCCGGTGTCGAGATGGAGGTAGCTGTGCACCTCCGGAGAGTTGTTTTCGAAAGCGTCCTCGAGGGCCTCCCAGGATACGGGGACCTCTCGAATCTCACCCTTGCCGCTGCTATTGCTCATGTCGCTTCCCGCGTACGCGTACGCCCCACTGCGTCCTGCCACCGTTGGTTGTGCTCGTCGCGCACCGCGGCGCTCATCGCCGGCTCGAAGGTGGCGTCGATTTGATGTGCTTTGATGACCGCCGAAAGGTCTGGAAATATTCCGACGGCGAGGCCAGCGAGGTAGCCGGCCCCGAGGGCCGTCGTCTCTACGGCCTTCGGACGGTCGACCGGGACGCCGAGGAGGTCTGCCTGAAACTGCATCAGCAGCGCGTTCATCGACGCGCCACCATCGACGCGCAAGCGTCCGAGAGAGGTCCCGGAATCGGCCACCATGGCCCGGCTGAGGTCTGCGACCTGAAAAGCGATGCCTTCGAGGGTCGCGCGGGCGAGGTGAGCCGCGGTGGTCCCGCGGGTCAGCCCGGTGATGCTCCCTCGGGCATGGGGGTCCCAATGAGGCGCCCCGAGGCCGGTGAGTGCTGGGACGAAGACGACCCCGTCGCTGTCCTTCACCGAGGCGGCCAACGCCTCGATGTCCTTGGCGTTCTCGATGAGCCCGAGGCCATCCCGGAGCCACTGGACAGCCGCGCCGGCGATGAACGCGCTGCCCTCGAGGGCATAGGTGGTCTCTCCGCCGATGCGCCAGGCGATGGTGGTCAGGAGCCCGTGCTCGCTCTTCACCGCCTCTTTGCCCGTGTTCATCAAGATGAACGCGCCGGTGCCGTAGGTGCACTTGGCGTCGCCGGAGGAGAAACAGGTCTGGCCGAAGAGCGCCGCTTGCTGGTCGCCGGCGATGCCCGCGATGGGGATGCCGTCGGGGAGACCGGGGACGCCCTGGGTCTTCGCGTAGATCTCAGACGAACCCCGCACCTCCGGGAGCAGGCCCCGGGGCACGTCGAGGTGAGCGCAGAGCTCATCGTCCCAGCGTCCGGCGTGGATGTCGTAGAGCAAGGTTCGCGATGCGTTGGTCGCATCGGTGATGTGCACGGCGCCGCCGGAGAGACGCGACACGAGCCACGAGTCGATGGTGCCGAAGGCGAGCTCGCCCTTGTTGGCCCGGGCTCGGAGTTCGTCGTCGCTGTTGAGGATCCACTCTATCTTCGTCCCGCTGAAATACGGGTCGAGGACGAGGCCGGTGCGTGCCCGGAAAACTTCTTCGAGGCCCGCCTCGCGGAGCGCCGCACAGCGATCTGCGGTACGCCGATCCTGCCAGACGATGGCGCGGTGGACCGCAGCCCCCGACGCCCGGTCCCAGAGGACGGTGGTCTCGCGTTGGTTGGTGATGCCGATGGCCGCGATGGACGAAGCAGAGACGTCGGAGGCACCGAGGGCGTCACCGAGGGCGCCGATGATGCTGTCCCAGATCTCCGTCACGTCGTGCTCGACCCACCCCGGCTTGGGGTAGTGCTGCGGAAATTCGCGATTTGCTTTACCGAGGATACGCCCCTCGGGAGACAGCACGACCACTGTCGACCCGGTGGTTCCTTGGTCGATCGCCAGAATGTTGCCCGACATGGAAGGCTATAAGCTAGGGCTCCGCCCCCATCCTGTAAAGGACGGTGGAAAGGGTCAGAATCGCACGGATGCGCTGGCCCCGGCTCCCTCGCCGGGGACCACGTAGGGCGTCACGCGAACCGTGTCGGCCCCCCCCTCTCCGTCGCCCCCGTCCCCCTCGGTGGCCCAGAGGATGAGCGCGATGACCCCCGCCGTACCGGCGATGGCGGCGGTCATGAAAGCGAGGTCCGCCACGGTGCGGTAAGCGCGGATGTCACTGAGTTCCTCGCCCGAGCAGGTGCCCATCGCCCCACAGCCGTCCATGAGATTCCCGTCCTCGACCAGGGTCATCAGCCCGAAAATCGTCCCGACCGCCAGGCCCGCCCCCCCGAGGGCGAGGCCGATATACGTCCCGACCCCGGGCCCTGGGGCTTCGCCATCGTCCCCGGCCCCGGCGAGCTGCGCCTCGAGGTTAGCGAGGCGGTCGGTGGCGTCCTCACGGAGCGAGCCCTGGATATTGGCTGCGAGGAAGCGCTCATATTGCCGCACCGCTGCCGTGGGCCGGCCCATCGCCTCGTAGCAGCGGCCCATGTTGTAGAGCACCTCGTCGCTGCCCGTGATCTCGCGAACGGTCTGCAGCGCGACGAGGGCCTCTTCGTAGCGCTCGGCCGCGAAATGGGCCTCGGCGAGTTCGAAGTGCAGCTCGGCCCGCTCGTTGCCAGAGATACGAGGGGGAGAATCGCTGGCAGGGGGGGCCGGCGGCACGTCCGGAAGCTCGGCCCGGGGCGCCGCCTCGGGGGCTTCGGGGACTTCTTGGGCTTCGGGGACTTCTTGGGCTTCGGGGACTTGTTGGGCTTCTGGGGTTTCTTGGGCCGCCGTCGGCTCCGCGAAGGCCCAGGTAGCCCAGGTGGCCAAGAGGACGACGGCGGTCACCCGGGTGATGAAGAAGAGCTGACTGAGGAGGCGTCTCGTCATGGCCATCACTCCGTCACGCACATGCGCACGCCGCCGATGCGGAGTTCGTTGTCGGCGTTCGGGTCCTCGGTCGACCCCGGCAGGAGGCGGCGGTCACCGATGAGTGCAGCCCAGTAGACCGAGAGGTCTCCGGTGGTTGGGTCCCGGACGGTCGCGACGTCGACCTCCCGCACCTCCGGGTGATCGCGGTCCGCCCCGACAAAGGCGTGACGGTAGAGCACGAAGGTCTCGCCCGGAGACGAACCGCCGGCGCTGCCGCCCGCGATAGCCGGGTGTTCGAGGAGCCGCAGGACGACATCCTGCCCTCGATCATCAGGCGCGGGGGCCCCGCCGTGCTCTTCGACCTGCACCA
>Ga0164313_10005566_pt1 | contig 11153 bp, 7 predicted proteins | sample GuaBasSedimGuay4_FD_113735 | JGI IMG/M metagenome (GOLD analysis project Ga0164313, IMG submission 113735) | Subseafloor sediment microbial communities from Guaymas Basin, Gulf of California, Mexico - Guay4, Core 4569-4, 0-3 cm | ecosystem: Environmental > Aquatic > Marine > Hydrothermal vents >...
CACGAACGTCTGGCGCCGGCCCTGGGGGAATGGGCGAGCCGGGAAAACCTGCTGATCCTCGATTCCGATCTGACGGTGATGCACGAGCGCAGTGATTCGGACCGCCGTGCCCACCGGCGGGAACGCAACCAGCGGATCCTGCGCAAGGCCCTGGATATCTACCCCGGTGAACCGTATTTCCCCTACCGGCTGGCCTGCGAGGGTCAGTCCCTTCTGGACGGCGAGGTCCTGCCCGTGGCGGGCCTGGGGGCGGCCCTGGGACACCTTCGCGCGGCCTGGGCCAAGGCCCGGCGGCTGGATCCCGCCTATCTGGTCACCCTGACCTGGATGCCCGACTTCGGATCCCGCCTCACATCCAGCCTGCTGGCGGTCGGTGAGGTCGAAGAGGCCGCCGAAGTGATCGCGGAAATCCAGGGTCACTTTCCGGACAATCCGCTGGTCCTTTTGCAGGCCGTGGCGGTTGACTGCCGGCGTCTCCAGAATTCCGGCAGCCGGCAGGGCAAGACCGACAGGCGCAAGGTCATGGCCCGTGCCCGGCGAAATCTGAAACGCATCATGCGGACAAAGGGTCGGGTTGTCGGAGTGCTCGTGGACAACCGCGAGCGGGAGCTGTATCCTTTGCGGTATCTGGGCGAGCTCGCCCTGCTGGAAGGAAAGGTGACCGAGGCCGTGGGCCTTTTCGAAAAGGCCTTGAGCCTGGATCCCACCTACTCCTGCGGCTGGCTGGGCCTTGCCGAGTGTTCCCGGTTCGCCGGTGACAGCAAGCGGGCTCTGAAACTCTATCTGCGGACCGTGACCGAAAACGACAACAACCATCGGGCCTGGCTGCGCGGATGCGACCTGATGATGCAGATGGATTTCCAGGACAACGCCACGAGCTGGTGGCGCAAGGTCGTGGAAAAATTTCCCGAGCATCCCACGGTTGTCGCCGGTGACGAATTAATCCTTCCGCTGACCCTGACCTGCTGACCCGGGTGGGAGAAAATATGGATCCGCCGCCACGCCGACGGGTATTCACCAATCGCAACCTGCGGATGGGGTCCATCAAGGCCGTCGGCTTCGACATGGACCACACCCTGGCTGTCTACAATACCGATAATTTCAACCACCTGAGTTTCCAGATGGCCATCGAGGCCATGATCAGGGACAAGGGTTATCCCGAGGAAATCCGTGCCATGGCCTGGGAACCGGAGGCGGCCATCCGTGGTCTGGTGGTGGACAAGAAGCTGGGCAACCTGGTAAAGGTCGATGCCTTCAACCATGTTACCCGTGCGCGCCACGGACGGAGATTTCTCGAAAGGGAAGAGCGGCGCAGCCGTTATCCCATGGGCGGCATTCGCCTTGGGTCTTCCCGGTATCGGGTCTTCGACACCCTTTTCGATCTGCCCGAAGGCTGCCTTTATGCCGGGTTGGTGGACCTGATGAAAAAATCGCCCGGCACCTTGTCCGGGAACTTCCACTCCCTGTACGACGACATCCGGGACGCGGTGGATACCCTCCACGCTGACGGATCCCTGAAGGCCCGGATCACAGCTGACCTGGATGCGTACTTCCTGAAGGATCCCAACCTCGTACCCACGCTGGAAAAGTACCGGGACGCCGGCAAAAAACTCTTCCTCCTCACGAATTCGGAAGTGAGTTATACGGCGGCCGTCATGGACCATCTGGTCGGCGGGCCCACCGGATCCTGGGAAGATATCTTCGACCTGGTGGTGTGCTTTTCCCGCAAACCCGGATTTTTCGTGAAGCGGGGCGACGGCGAACCCGTGCAGAAGGGTTCCTGCAAACAAATGCCCAACCGAAAAGGACATTGTTACGTGGGCGGTGATTCGTTCTTCCTGGAAAAGAAGATCGGGTCGAGCGGCGACGAGATCCTCTACTTCGGTGACCATACCTACGGCGACATCCTGCGCAGCAAAAAGAGTGTCGGCTGGCGCACGGCCATGATCGTTCCCGAGGTGGAACAGGAAGTGGCGGCCATGCGCCCGTTGCGGAATGATTGGCAGGCCCTGGCCGTCCTGGAAGACAGGCTGGAGGACCTGATCATGGAGCGTGACCACCTTCAGGCGGTTTCGAACGGCTCCCCCGATCGAGTCCGGGAACTGGACAAACTGGTGAGCGATGCCCTGGGGCGCAGGGCCCGCCTGCAGCGCAATCTGCGGTCGGTCTTCAACCCCCACTGGGAGTCCCTGTTCCGTGAAGGGAGGTCTGCCAGCCGCCTTGGCCGTCAGGTCATGGAATTTGCTTGTATCTACACCAGCAGAGTGAGTAACTTTCTTAATTATCCGGCGGATAAATTTTTCGCCCGGCCTGTCGAGGTGTTGCCCCATGAAAGATGGGCGCTACCCGAAACCTGATCGCCGCGACGGTTCAACAAACCGTAAGCGGTTCCCAAGGGGAAAAGGAGAAGCAAATGCTCGGGTCCAAATCAGTTATGGTCATCGGAACCGGTACCATCGGTGAGCCCCTGATCGGTCTGCTCTGTAATTTCAAGGCCCAACTGGGCATCGACGAGGTCCTCTTCCACAAACGAACTCCGCTGATGACCGATCGCAGCAAGGTCCAGAACCTTCTGCGCCGGGGCGCGCGCCTGGTCACGGACAAGGATCGGGTGTCGGGATTCGAAGAGATGGGCCTGAAGGTGGAATACATCACCGAGGATGCCATGGAAGCGTCCCGGGTCGTGGTCGACTGTACACCCAGCGGCAACGACATGAAGGCCAACCTGTACAGCAAATACGAGGATAATACCGATCTGTTCATTGCCCAGGGCAGTGAGTTCGGCTTCGGCAAGCAGTACGCCCGCGGCATCAACGACGAGGTGCTGGATGTCAAAGAGGACAAGTACCTGCAGATCGTCAGCTGCAACACCCACAATCTTTCGGTGCTGATCAAGATGTTCGGTCTCGCCGACCAGGGTCCGGAAAACCTGGTGGAAGGACGCTTCATATGCATGAGGCGGTCCAATGACATCAGCCAGGACGACAATTTCGTTCCCAGTCCCCAGGTGGGTAACCACAAGGATCCCCGGTTCGGAACGCATCACGCGCGCGACGCCTGGCATCTTTACCAGACCAAGGGTTCCCAGTACGACCTGAACCTGTTCAGCAGCGCCATGAAGATGAACAGCCAGCTCATGCACATCATCCAGTTCACGATGAAGGTGCAAAAGCCGGTGACCAGGGATGAGGTCCTCAAACGGGTCCACGACGACGACCGCGTGGCCGTGACCTACAAGACCACCGCCAACAGCGTGTTCTCCTTCGGCCGGGATCACGGTTTCTGCGGGCGAATCCTGAACCAGTCGGTCATGCCCACCGATACGATCCATGTGTCGGAGGACGGGAAAACCATCAGCGGCTACTGCTTCACGCCCCAGGACGGAAACAGTCTGCTCAGCTCGGTGGCCGCCACCGTCTGGGGACTCTATCCGGAGACCTACGACAAGATCGTGCAGTGCCTGGCTCCGTACTTCTTCCAGGAGGTTTGAGTCAGGTACCTGAGGCGGGAACGAAACACATATATCCAATGGGGACGAGGGCGCTGCATCCATGCAGCGCCCTCTCTGTCCTCGTCCCTCCGCCATCCATGGCTCCGGTCCTGCGGATGCCCCATTGGATATATGTGTTCCGTTTCCGCCCCCAACCACCTAACTAGGCAAGAGTATGAAGGTTTGGGCTGTGGCTGCCGACGGCTGATCTTCTGGTTCGTATCTGGTTCTTAGCCGGGCGTCGAGGAGGGCCCGGGAGCCAGGATGGCGGGAGGGCCCGTAACGCGAGCGAGGCCGCCACATGGATGTGGCGGCCCCGCGTCCCGGAAAAGAACCAGATATGAACCAGAAGATCAGCCGCCGACAGCGAGAGCGGAAACCTGCAAAGCCAATTCTTCGGCACGGAGGCGGGGGGGGAAGTCGATATCAGATTTGGAAAGACTCCACTGGAGCTGCTCAAGAGCCTGCCGGGCCTTGTCTCCCTGACGGAGGGCCAAATGACATTCGACCTTGAGAACCAGGATGTTGATGAGCCGGGGATTGACCGCCAGGACCGGATCGATGATCTCGAGTGACTTGTCGGATTGGCCGGCAGCGTGGAGCGATGATGCCCACCGGAATCTTGGATACCATTCATCGTGGAAGGATTTGGACCCCTCGGTGACGGTAACGGCCTTCTCCCAGTTTTGGGCGGCAAGTTCGTGATCCCCAACCACGTCGGCCAGCAGGGCGGTGAACTGGAAGGCGGCCGAGTCGATGCTCCGTTTGGCTTTGGGATATTTTTCGTAATCCTTGCCCTTGCGCCAAACGACGAGGGCTGAATCAATGACGGCCCGGCCCTCTTCCACCTTGCCGGAGTAGGCCATGCTTATGCCGCGGTAGATGGGGGTGTTTTCGTCGTGGGGATAACGGTCGGTGTAGATGGCGATCATGCGTCCCAGTTCTTCATGCAGACCGGCCACCAGGTAGGTTGACACGATGTCGTGGTCCACTCTCATCTGTATGTCACTGTTGGCCACCTGGCTGCGGACTTTTTCCAGGATGTCCAGCCCGGTTTTCAACTGTCCGCGCGAGATGTAGGTTTTGCCCAGGTTGATCAGGGAGTGGTAGAAGTCGGGTTGCATCTTGATCGAGGTCCTGAATTCGGATTCGGCTTCTTCGTAGCGGCCGATGACCATCAGGACTTCGCCGAGGGAATCGTGGGGGTTGGCCAGGTCCGGGGCCAGGAAGGCGTACTTCCGCATGTATTCGATGGCCTTCTCGTAGTTGCCGCGGTTCAGTTCCAGGTAGCCGAGATTATTGTAGCTGCCGGCGTAGTTGGGATCGACTTCAAGCACTCTCAACCAGGCTTTTTCGACCTCGTCATCGTTGCCGGACATCATGGCGTTGCCGGCTTTGGCCTCGAGCACGTAGATATTATCGGGGACTTCGTTTTCCAGGCGGGCCAGGATGGAGTCGCGCATTACGTAAAATTGCGAATTGCCCCATCCGCTGAGCCGGAGTTGGGCCAGCATGCGGCGCTGGTCATTTTCGATCACCAGGGTCAGGCTGTCGGCGCGGGCGGCCTCGGCCTTGGCTTTCTCCTTTTCCCCCAGACGGCTGAAGGCGTGGGCCCGGGAAATGGAGGCTTCGGCCAAGGTCGGGTCCAGTTCGAGGCACTGCCCGAGCTTTTTGACGGCGGAATGCCACCTGAAGGCATTCAAGTCCTCGGTGCCTTCCTCGCAGAGCCTGATGGCTTCAGGGCTATGGGAAATCTGGTCGTGCCCATTCCCGCCCGTTAGCCCAAAGCCAAGTCCGATAAGGACTAAGGCGGCCAGTAAACCCATGATCATCCACTTCAAAACGATGCCTCCATCCAAAAGCCATAGGGTGATCGCACACCTCAAAAACGGGTTCGCCACCACAAGCAACAGGGATTCTACGGGCAAACGCCCGTGATTGTTGCACTTCCACTGGTTTTATTTTCGGCGGCCAGGACGTCAGTGACGTTCCCCTTCGGCCACCGCGACGTCGCTCGTCGCCACGATTTTCAAACCCACCATGGTAATGTCGTCATCGGCGTCTTCGCGGCCGCTGAATTCCGCCAGTTCACGGTTCACGGTCTTGAACACCTCGGACACGTCACCTTCCCGCGTATTGCGAAGCAGGCGATTGAGCCGTTCTTCGCCATATTCCTCTTCACCGGCGGGATCCTGGGTCTCGGTCAAACCATCGGTGTACAGGAACAGCAGATCGCCGTCATTCAGCAGAATCGTTCCCTCTTCGTAGGACCCGAAATCAAATGCCCCCAGCGGCAGCCCGCCTTTTTCGAGAAGTTCGAGGGTTCCATCACTTCGCATCAGGACCGGCGCGTTATGACCACCGGAGCTGTAGATCAACTGGCGCGTTTCGGGATCGAACACGGCCAGAAACAGGGTCGCGAAATGTTGCGGGTCGGTACTGGCGTGGATCTGCAGGTTGATTCGTTCGAGTACCAGCGCTGGGGATTCGCAGGTGTAACACTGGGCGCGCAGGGCCGCCTGGATGTTCGAGGCCAGGATGGAGGCGGGCATGCCCTTGCCGCTTACGTCGGCAATGATGATGGCCAGCTTTCCGTCATCCCTCTCGATCAGATCGTAGTAGTCACCGGACACCTGCTTGCTCGATATGTTCACGGCCTCCATCTGTACACCCTTGATGACCGGCAGGGTGGTTGGCAGCAGCCTGGACTGGATCTGGCGGGCCATGGCCATTTCTTCTTCGAGCTTCTGCTTGGCGATCTCTTCCTCGTACAGGCGGGAGTTCTCGATCTGCAGGGCGACCTGGCCGGCCACGATGGTCAAAAGCTGAAGCTCATGGACCTGGTAATCGCCGTCACCGGAGCGGCGCGGCAAGGCGACGATCCCGACCAGTCGGCCCTGTGTAGCCATGGGAATCAACAGCTGGATACCGTTGTCCAACAGGAAAAGCTGTTCCCTGGCCCTGGCCTTGAGATCGGCCTGTTCCCTGGTGATGGACTGGCGGTCGTCGACCAATTCAAGGTCTCCCGATTCGGTCCAGAAAGGCTCTCCATGGTCTTGCATTACCTGGGCCACAGATTGAAGAACCAGCTGCCTGGGATACCGGATTTCATTGCGGTGGCGGATATCTTCCTGATCTTCATCGGAATCCTCGGAAAGATCCGAAACCTGGGGTTTGCCACGGACCCGGCCCACCAGGTCGAAGGTGGGGAATCCCTCCTCGGAATCCACGAGATAAACGGCCATGCCGGGCAGGTCCAGAACATCCCTCAACCGGCGGCCAACCTTTTGCAGCAACTGGTCCCGCTGGATGAGCCTGGGAATCTCCTTGCTGAATTCCTCGATCAACGCGGCCATGTTGTCCCGCGAATGGTAGAACCGGTTGTCCAGGGATTGCTGGGCGCGGGACCGGGCAGGCCACAGGGCTGCTGCGATGGCCAGGGTTATGCCTGCGGCGACCAGGGGACTGGATCCGGGCACAAGACCCAGCGCCTTGCCGCCCAGCAACCATACGGCGCCAAGGTAGGTGATCCAGATCAACCCCGACAACAGCCCGTAGGCCAGGTTGCGTTTCATCAACAGGTCGATCTGAAGAACCTGGTAACGCGCCACGCAATACCCGAAGGAAATGGGGATGGCGGCCAGGGGCACGGCTCCCAGTCTGGTCAGTCCCGTCTTGAAGGTCAGTTCTTCGAGCCCGATCTTGAAGATCAAAAACGGGATCACCGCGGCCAGGGTGCCGAAGGTCAGGATACGGACGCGCTGCCTCATCAGCGGATCACGGTAGCTGAAATAACCGTGCAGCAGGGCGCCCAGTCCGAACACGTAGTAGATCCCCAGGACGATCCAGCTGGTGGCGTTGATCTTGGCCCCTTCGGCGCCGATGAACTGGTCCAGGGTGAAACGGAAGTAGAACATCAGGGGCATGATGTACAGAAGCGGCGCCAGGAACGGGTGACGGGTCAGCGTCAGTTTCTTGCGGGGAAATACCAGGAAGAAATGCAGGAAAACCGCGGGCAGCATGAAGCGCGCGAAGGCTCCCATGTTCTGGGTGATGATGGCTCCGAGAAAATAGCTGGCCTGCTGCAGGTTCGTCATGAAGTAGAGGGCGAACATCATGCAGAGCAGGAAAAAGAGCCCGGCGGGGCGTTCGTTGCCGCTGCGCAGATATACAGCGAACCCAATGATCAGGTACACCAGGGCCAAAATTACGTTTACCGTATAGTCCCGGATATTCACCCGGGTGGAGGTCAGGAAAACCTCGACCGGCATCTTAGTCCCGTCCCGATCAATAAAGTAGGTGACGTGCGTACCGGGAGTCTGGCTCTTCAGGACCTGGGCGGCCTTTTGTGGGGAATTGAAAAAAGTGGCATTGATGCCCAGGATAATATCGCCCCGCAGCAGGGTTGTGGCCTCGCCTGTCGGGCGGGAAAGGATATCGAGGACTTCGAGCTGGGGGCGGCCGAGCAGCCAGACGGTTCCGTCGCTGGGCCGGGTCCTGGTGGCGTCGTACCCACTGAACAGCACAGCAAGCACCGTGAGCACTCCTATGACAAGATGAGTGCCCCGGGACGTGAGCAGCCTATATACTCCCGAGAGGGGATTTGGGTGCAGCCGTTCCGGCGGCATGGCGCTCCATTTTGTATCCCGGCCCGATCGATGTCCGGATCAGGTCGGTTGATGACGCGGGGATTTTCCGCTAACATGCGGCCCCCACCTAAAGTTCCCAGTCTCTTCTGGAAAATATACCCTGTATTTCCGGTCGGGGCATCCATTACCCTCGACAGGGTGTTGTTATTCTCTATGGTGAACGAAACCGGATCGAATTCCCGTTATTATGACGGATGCGGGAGCCAAGGGGTTGCATAACGGTGAACGATGAATCCAAATTTCAAGATACCACCCCGGAAGTGGATTCGGCAAACCACCTTATCGAGCCACTGAGTGTGGGTTCGGGCCGCACTCGCGTCAAACTGGAATTGAAGTTTCAGGGCCGCGATATCCTTCTTCTGGTCACCGGCGGCGAGGCCCATGTGGGGGCGGTGGCGGTCTGGGACAGCAGGGAAAAGGATGGTCCGGCAACGGTTACCGAATTGCCTGGCCATCGGGAAGGTCCACTGGCGGTGGAATGCTCGGAAATCCTTGGTCGCGCGTTGGGACGGACCGTGGCCGCGGTGGTGGGCATCCACCAGGACAACGCCACGCGTGAGGAAATTGCCGCCATCGTGGCCAATGTAAGGCAGGGAGTCGTGGAATTGGCTGAAAACAAGGGGACAAGCGATGACTGAATCCGAAACCAACAACCTTCCCGGCCTGGAATCCACCATGCTGGGCTGGGCGCGCGAGGCGGGCGACATTGCCCGCAGTCATTATCGCCGGACCGGTGATCTTCAATTCAAGAAGGGCCGGCAGGCGGTGACCGAGGCCGATCTGGAAATCGAAATAATGCTGCGCCGGCATATCAGTGAAGAATTTCCCGAGGACGGTGTCATGGGCGAGGAGTTGGGCTCCAATTTCCAGGGCACCGGTCCTGTGGGGGCGTCCGGTCGAACCTGGCATCTGGACCCCGTGGACGGCACCTTGAATTTTGCCCTGGGCCTTCCCGGTTTCTGCACCAGCATCGGCCTGATGAAAGGTGATGAGGTGCTGGCCGCATGCATCTACCAACCGTTGTTGGATGACGCCTTCACCTCCACTTTGGATGAAGGTGCACGGCTCAATGGCCGGTCGATATCCGTCAGCACGAGATCCCGGCTGACCGAGGCGGTGGTGGGCACCCAGTTCAAGAAAAACGGCCGGTTTGTCCAGAATCCGGAGCTGCTGCAGGCCATGTTCCTGGAGACCATGAAAATTCGGAAGGTGGGGGCCATCGCCTTGGAACTGGCCAGGGTGGCGGTCGGCAGCTACGACGCCCTGGTGGGCAGTTTCAGGGAATCCATTCACCTGCACGACGTGGCTGCAGGCCTGCTTCTGATTCGTGAGGCGGGAGGTCGGATTACCGATCACCGGGGGATTGACTACGTGCCGGGCGGACCCGATCTGGTGGCGACAAACGGTTTGATCCATGACGAGTTGATCGCCCTGATCAATCTCCATTCACATTCGGACTAGAGGTACTGAAGGGCTAGCTGCCCGTACCCCTGGATTCCGTAACTAAGCCAGGCAGGATGATCTTCACCCAGTTCCCGGCGGCATATTTGTGACGCCTCCCAAACGGCGGAAGCCGCTCCCCAGCCCTTGCCCATCGCGCCGTAACAGTGTCCCGCGAAAATCCTGGCCGGACGGCTGAACAGGGGAACGACCGGACCGATGAAGGTCGAGGCGCCGGACTGGATAAAGCGGTGCCCCAGTTCGGGCAGCGCCTTGTAACTGTTGGAAAAGATCAGGGGAGGAAGGGTGCCGCCCCGTTCCATGTTTTCAGGGTTGACCGGACCGTCGTCCAGCAGCCAGGACCGGGCAGCGGAGCCGGCTGTGGCCTGGCGGTCGTATCCACCGCCGCCGACGGCGACGGATTCGAGAACCGAGCCTGCATTTTCGTATCTTTCCACGATATCGTCGAGTAGGGACGTCACGGGATCCACCCCCAGGACTTCGCCTTCCATGCCCAGGGTATCTTCCAGTTCGTGCGCGTCCGGCAGCGTTGTTTCCTCGATCAGGCAGTTCATCCAGTATTCGCCGTAGGGGTCGCTTTGCCGGGCGGGTTGGCTTGTCGGGCCGGCGAAGTGGATCGCCTGGTACTGGAGGCCCTTCATGATCACGTCACTGGGCGTGACCGGTTCCAGGGGAAAGTCCAGATGTAGAAGGGTCTCTCCCTGGCAGCCGTGTTCGACGGCGCCTTCGATCAATTCCGCTTCCCGATAGATCAGCTTGCGCCTTTTCCGGTCGGTGTGACCGGGAATGAAGAGGATCTCGGGACGGCTGGCGCCGATGGATTTCAACTGCGAGATGGTTTCCTTTAAAGTGTTTCCGCCCTCATCACCAACGAGGTAGCGGGCCCGGGTCATGCGTTGCATCCAGGGCCGGAACAGGCTGCCTTCGGGTAAGCGGGAACCATGGGTCGCGCTGCAGATGGGATGTTTTTGGTAAAGGAAGCCAACGCCGTTGTGCAGCCAGGACCAGGGCAGGCCCACCCAGGCCGTGGAGGTCACGATGTGGTAACCCACGAGATCGTCGTGTTCCGGCTGGCCCAGGGCGGGGGGATCGCTGGATTTCGATTTCCTGGACGAGGAAAAGGCCTCGGGATCGGACGCGATGATCCCCTGGAAGAGTTCCTGGCCGGCCTTGGTCATCACCTCGATGACCCGGATCGAATCCAGGCCGTATCGGTCCTGGAGGGCCGGGATTTCCCCTGCCAGACCGGCCGCGGCCGCCAATCGGGTGTCCAATTCCTGGTGTATTGTCGGTTCGGGCAGGATGATATCGATCCAGCGCATGGTGGCCTCCGGGTCGCGGGATTGGCTTTTGTGTCGATAAGCCATTTTCTAACAATAGATTATCTGGTTCCGGATCGTATAGACCCGGGTCTCACGGAGGGGAGAAATGCAGAAAACATGCCGGAATGAATAAAAAAACCTCCGTGGTGGAGAGGTGGGCAGGGATAATCCATATCATTGCAAAAATGGGCCCCCAGGGGGCCATTGGGGACAACATATATGTTGTAAATG
>Ga0164313_10005567_pt1 | contig 11152 bp, 21 predicted proteins | sample GuaBasSedimGuay4_FD_113735 | JGI IMG/M metagenome (GOLD analysis project Ga0164313, IMG submission 113735) | Subseafloor sediment microbial communities from Guaymas Basin, Gulf of California, Mexico - Guay4, Core 4569-4, 0-3 cm | ecosystem: Environmental > Aquatic > Marine > Hydrothermal vents...
ACTCCAGCCCGTACGCTTTTATCATTTTCTTCATGATGTCTTCGCCGCTAATAATCAGTCCGGCCCTCTTCAGCCGCCCAATTCTATAAGAGAAGCTTCCATGAGAACTCAGTCCAAGCAGCAGGATCGCCTGTCTAAACGATGGGGCCAGCGGAGTGGCTATACCAAGCTGTCGCATTTTTTCGACGAACAGGTGAATTTCAACAAGGGCATCTTTGTCTGCACCTGTTAAGTCTTCGTACGATTTCATAGCTTGCCTCTATTGACCCTGCTTGTGTACTGTTCAAGGTAATGTTGAAGAGGCTCGATTACATCTATCGGAAGTTCAATGTTACGCTTCTCCAGGTAGTTAATTAAAGTCTCGATTGATTGAACAAACATAGGGCCTGAAAAAGAAGTCCCAATCTTTCGTTCATCAGTCATTCCCCTAATCATCCCCTTCACCACGGCTACCGACAACTTCTCTCGCTCTGCTGCATTAAGAAGCCGTTCAACATCAGTATCCGATATGTCCTTTCGAGTTACTGCTGCATAATGAGATGGGGATACCGCCCATCGTCTATGTTCCGGTGTGGGAAAGCGGCGGTATACGGTAGCCATGTTTGCCAGATGCCCATAGGTTAACTGCGTTTCATCAATTAGTTGGGTATATGCCTCTCCCCATTGCCGTTCACAGGCAAAGAACAAATCCATTAAAGCCCACGTCATTAGCCCTCTTACGGCATAGATCATGGAAACCGAATCCTCTGCTTCTTCCCATGTAATATCATCGGGAACTATCAAGCCCCGCCCATTGGACGCGGCCATTATGCGGGGGGTTCCTATGGGCATGAGTGCTATTGATTCTTGTACTGCTATTTCATCCATCATTCTCCTTTATTTAGCCAAGAACAACGAAATAACTATGTTGTTCTTGGCTTGTTATCAATTAGTTAGCTTAATAAAATTCCAAGTTAGGTGAATAATTGTTATTTGCTCTCGTCTTCACGTAGTTTTTTCTGAATCTTCTTCCACGACCCCCCTAGTGTTATCTCTACCTGCCTGACTTCTGCTGCATTTAGTGAGGATAGGTCCTCATTAAAGGCTTCTATTCCCAGGTGTTTACATACCGATTCCAATGGATCTGGGGCATTGGGGTAGGCTTCTGAGATTCGTGATGCTAGATACGCAGTATTTTCAATTGATTTCATTGGCCCGTTGCGCTCTATCCCTATCATTACAGTTGTTGTAATGGCTCGTATATCTTCATTGGATACTTTTTGCCCAGTTGCCTCTGCGATTGCTTCAAATACACCTGAGTTTTGCAATCCATGAATGATGCTCTTGTATTGCATACCTCTTAATTCTGCTGTGAAAAGAATGTCGTCCAGTTCTTGTGTCATTTATGATTCTCCTTACTTACTAAAATATTTCGCACCCATCATGAGTGCCCATAGCGTCCCAATAAGCCATCCGATAACAATAATCCCATTAGCTACAGATTCGTTATAACTACGAAGCATGTAGCCTATGATGATTATCCCTAGCCCAATGAGTAGAATTTCAGTTGTCTTACTCATCGTCTATGGCTATTTCTACTTCAGTGAATCCTGGTAGGGAATTGTCATCTGCATAGGCAACGATTAAGTTTGTTAACGCAGTGTCGGTATGTCGTATGTCGTCAACGAAGATTCGTATTCTTGAATCTTCGATGTCAACAGCAAGATCCTCTACTTCCTCTTGAATTTCTTCCATCTCAAGTGGTTTGGCTAGGACGAATATTTTCATCATCGGTATGATCTTCATTGTAGTTCTCCTTGTGAATGAATTAAACTAACTCAGCGTCTTCGTGAACCAACTTGCTTCCGGCAACGCGGAAGAACTGATTCATTAATTGTGTATCGGAAACATTCCCGATGAAGTCAACTTGTTCTAGTGCCGCGCCGCCTGCTATCTCCAGTTTGTCGCGAAGGTCTTGAGAGATCCCGTTTGAATGGGCGGCGTAGGTAATGCCGTTGACCACACCCATTGCCGTCCGTTCTCCTTCTGTTCCGATAGCGGCTTGCATAAGCACCTGTTCCTGATCGTCTTTGGGGACTAACCTCTTAATCATTCCTGCTAGAATATCTGTTGTATTGGGGAGATTGCGAAGGTTGGCCTGCTCTACCTTCTCCAGCAACTCCACGCCACTCATCAAGGCATAGGCGGTTGCCTGCTCAACTCGCATTAGGATGGTGTTTTCGCTCCCCCAACGATGCTGGATGATGGGGGACCAGCCCAGCTCTTTGTACATGGCACTGTTGGCAGACTGAGATGCCCAGCGCCACATTCCATTTAGGCAAGTCAATCTGATTGCCCCGCCAAGGACATGGATTGATACGCCCCCCGTATCTTCCGTTTTAACAAGGAATCCAGGAGAAAATGTATCGCCATTACGAAGAGTAATTGTTAAACCCAGTCGAATCTTTGCACTTAACCTATCTGGTGTCATATAGGGGCTTAGTAAGTTGTGCCCGATGCCGCCGTTAGGTGTCGGGGTATCAACCGTCACCGTTGTCCCTGAACCGTGTCGTTGCATGGCGGTTGCTACCATTTCTCCTGCCCCCTGCTCTGAAGCAAGGTTGTTCAGGTATTTAGCAATAACTCCGATGATTTTATGGGCATCAACAGGGACATAGGAATCTGAAAGGAATCCCCTGATGTGGGCTTCCCTGTCGCCGTCTGCGGCTCTGCTTCTGGTGAAGAGATTGCGTTCTTTGCCTCCTTTGGTATTGGTGAAGCGGGGATTGTTGAGCATGAGATTGATTTGCTGTGCTGCGCTGCCAGGGAAGTTGGGCATGATGGTGTCGTGTAAATACTTGGCTCCGTTACCGGCTCGAAGCATTGTCATTGCTTGTCGGAATGCTTTGGGGGAAGCGTCTAATGGTTGGGACATTGTTTCGCTACCGAATAGACTTGCCCTTTCAAGTAAGCTAAACTTGTCGGCATTCTCTCCGTGTTCAATTGCCCGAAGGTCAGGCAGAGGTGTCATGGTATCGAAGTTGTATGCTGCCATTGTGATTGAGGCTTCATGTAACTCATTGATGTTCTTGTACTGGGAACGGTCTGATAATTTACCGAAGGTTGTACCGATTGCTTGTGTATCAAAACTCATTGTATGTATCTCCGTGTTAATTAGATAATAAAAAGTAAGCACGATTGACCTAAGTATATCAGGTCAATCGTGCTAAGTCAACATCAATTCATGGGCAATTCTCCTTGTTTAGAAAGTCAGGGTACAGGGAACTTCCGTATCAGTTTTCTTGTCTTCATCGTGAATGGACACAGTCCATTCGCCATTAATTTTGCGGCGGAAGGCATTGAATGGGAGCTTGTAAAAAGAGCAGGCTTGATTCATTCGCTTGGCCGTTGTTTGTGTTCCCCATCCACCGTCATTGAATTCGGCGGTATCGTTGTTGTGGTTTATTTTGACAACGGTTGTGTTGTGATAGGTTACTTTGGTTACATTTTTGCTTGTCAACTTAACTGTTGTTGCTGTCATGTTTTGTGTGTTCATCATGTGTCTCCTTAGAAACTAAAAGCCCCTACCAAGTGGCAGGGGCATTATAATGTTCAGGTCAACCTGAAAATTGATTAACTAGATTCGTTTTGCTGCACTCCCCATCTGCTGCTGTAGTAATCAACCCCCTTGTCCTTAACCCAATACCCAAAGTCGCCAATTGTTAAGTCGGCACCGCATTTGATACAAGTTTCATGTATTCCAGGTTCAAGTTGTTCCTGATTCTTCCCCAGTTGTTTATATATATCCTTCGGCATCCTCAACCAATCACGAAAGCAAATGTGAATCACATCAGGGGCATCTTTCTTTTTGATGTCAAGGTATGCCAGTATCTCCGGTGTTCGATTCATTATCATGGGCTTACCTCGAATTCAACCAATGCAATTGTGCCATTATAAAACCAATCAGGATGTTCCTTGAAGGTGAACCAATCAACTTCGGCGGCTACCAGATGGGGTGTATCGGCATTTGAAGCACTCATCCATGACCACTCAGTATCATTGCCAAGGCAGTCATATACAAGGACGGGTTTCTCTTGTACCTTACCGCCTACAGTGATTGTCCCCACCTCTCCGATTAAGCCGCAGTCATTCACAGCCACTAAAATGTATTGGGATGGAAGATCCCCTTGAGGTAAGTTGCCTAGTTCCTGATGGTAGTTAATCATTCCCATTGTTGGGTTGAGGCAGTAATAGGATAAGACACCAAGAAAGTATAGAGTATTTAACATAATCATTCTCCTTATAGTAGATGGAAGTGAATCACATCAATGTCCCCATCATTGTTAATGTGGGTCTGTAAGGATGCCATTGATTTAATTAACCTGTCAAGAAGTCCAGGTGTATATATTTTCATGTTACCAAATGCATGGCAGGATTTATTCCAGTTATCAGCCATCTCTTTCAGCGCGGCATGGTCATGAACAATTTCTTCGGGGGCAATTTCAATAGGGTAGTCCCAGTCATGTCCACTTAATCGTGGAAATTCATGTTCAATGAAGTTGGCAATGTCTGGACTAACGTTTACGTCTAATACTGTTGTGGTCCATTTTGCTCCAATTTGCATATCTTTATTTTCATTACTCATTGTGTATCTCCTTTCGATTCATTCTCTTTCATTTCAGTTTCCCATTGTTCACGATAGAAAGCATACTCTTGTTGGGCAAAGTCACGCCGCCCCTTAACATGGGCATTAATATCTTCCATTACCTTTAATGCTTCCTCAAGATCTGTTGCTGTCCATGATTCAAGGATGTCCTTCGCATCCAAGTTGGTTAAGCCGTGTCCATACAGGCCCTCAACGATCAGGTATCCACCACTCCTTCCGGTGCATCCTATCTGCACAATTCCATTAGCCCCTACACCATCTATTGATTCGGCATATCTCCACCAATTCTCCCGAATTAATTCATATAGATACTTGCCGTCCCCCTCAAGGTATTCAACCCAGGCACCGTCAAATTTGTGGTCATTTTCATGGTTGTCATGATGCCCATTGATGTAATCGTTGTAACCATACATCTTTATGCTCCAGGAGAAGAGGTTTAATCCCTCCACGTGCCGCGAATGAGGTTCGGTTATGCCCATTATTTTGGACAGCATATCCATTCGGTTGGATACAAATCCTTTTAGCAAGCAGTCATCAATCCCAACTTGAATGATCATGCTTTCATGCACGATGTACTGTGTGTGTTCACTGTACTCATCATCGTGAGCATCATACACTACGTGCCATTCATCACAGTAGGGACACTTTACCGTATCACTGTCCTCAACTGTGATTTCAGTTATCTGATTGAGTGGTATCTCTCCAGGGATTTCTTCTGCTCGTATCTTTTCCTTCTCCAATTCCGTTGCGATTAAAACTTCTTTGTACCAAGCTGATTTCGTTGTATCATTTAATATTCCCTTGAGTGTTAGCTCATCCATTATGCTTCTCCTTGTGCTTGATACATATTAAAGCGGTCACGGCCATTCCATCGGCCATCTATATATACATTACGGTACTCAAATCCCTCACGGAACTGAAACGATTCACCATGCTTCTCCTTGAGCGCGGTTAGGTATATACCCATATCACAATCCTCTTCTAAGTAAGCACTTCCAAATGCCATGTAAGAGAAGTTGCTAATCTTGTGTTGGATTCCAAGTGCGATTATTTCTTTCATTGATACTTCCAACCAACCATGTCCTGCATCGTGTATGTAGGCTAATTGATTCCGCATTATGCTCTCCTTTTCTATTTTACCTGGAGCGAGATCATTTCTTACAGCCTCCTGACAATCTTTTGGGAGGTCTGTAAACTCTATTTGTTTTCCAAGATGGGGGCCTACCATTGCCGATGAGTGTTGGGCAAAGCCTTGGGGATGGAATGGATTACCACTCATTCCAAGGCAAACAAATAGTCCATCAGTCTTGTCCCAGGTGAAGTGCTCATTATAAACAACTGTGTATCGGTCGAATGTTCTTCCTCCGTTGTCATAAATTCCTAGTATCCTTTCTGTGTCCATTGTGTTTCTCCTTACTTGATTAATCCCAGGCTAATTCGCCCAGGTCACTACTCTTGATTCCTGTTTGTGCTTGAAGTTCTTCAAACAAACAGCCGTATAATTCTGATTGTCGTTCGTACCCCTTGCCTGTGGCTTGGGGAGATGCTCCGAAGGCGGCTTCATTATCGGAGACTGCTATCATGACTGCCTTCATGTCGGAGGGGGATAAGGTTATCACATATCCATCTTGTTTATTCGCTTGATGTTTAAGCAATTGCTTGCTGAGATTAACCGCCGTTTCAGTGGGAACGGACATATAGCCGGACAGTACCCCGTAACGATCATTGGATACCTCGATCATTACTTCGTTTTCTTCCTCTAGTAGATTGAAGATTAGATAATTAATCTTTCTAATAGATCCATTACGGAGGCAGGCATCTCCCTTGCCATGTGTTGATGCTGTGAGTATTGTCATTATACTTCTCCTTCAATTTCGTTTGTTACAGTGGCTAATAGGGCATCAGTTAAGAGTACCCAGTCAACATCATCTACCGAATTGTCGGGGTGATAGAGGGCGAACAGATTGAATGCTGCTCGATGAAAGGCTCCCCGAATAGCAATCTCAAGTTCATATTCATTCTCAAGAGTGAGGCAGATGTTTCTTGCAATTATATAAAGAGTTTCGTCATTCTCAATCCATCGCTGTGCTTCATTTGTTTCCCAATTCATTTGTGTGTTAGTCATTATGTTTCTCCTATGGCTCCCCATTAATAAACTAACTCAAATCCCTAACCCTTGTTTTAAGGGTACGGACTTCGAGTTCCAATTTGTTTTGTCGCTTACGCATATCATCCATTACCTTATTCTTCCCATCAAGTGAATCCTTATAGAATGTTTCCAGTGCATTTTTCTGTACGGCATTACGTAATTGAGCACTGTACCGGAAGAAGTCAATTGATACGTGGGCAAAGGTCATTGCTGTTTCTTCGTTGATACATTCGGCAGCTTTATAAGCATAGGTGACTGCGGTGTCTTGTAGTAGGTAGTCAAAGACTATCTGCCACCTGTGCCTATCTGCTCTTGGGTCATACTCCTTCCCTGTGAACGTAGTACATAGTTTATTTACATCAGGATAAATAAGGGACTTTTGCACGAACTGATTCTCAATCAGAGCGGCTACACTAGTCCACCCATAGCCCATTGTCTCTCCGAATTTCATGCCGAATACATACCGGCCATTAGATATATGGGCCAGGACATTGCCGATAACTGTTTCATTTTGAATATAGTATGTGCCAGTTACTTCTTGACTGCGTTGCATGTTGTTTCTCCTTATAGGCTCCCCATTAATAAATCTATCGAACTGGGATTGCTATGTTTAACTCAATGTAATCACCATGTGTATTATCTGGATTGTGTTCAAACTTTGCCCATTCGGATGGCAGTTCATATTGTTCAAGCCAGTTTTCCCATAGAAGATCGTTGCCTGCCGTATCATTTTGGTATAGGTCATACATTGCATCAAGCTCTGTCTTGAACGGTCCATCCCACTCACTGCAATCAAGATACCCAGGCATTGACCAGCGATTAAAGAATCCAAATCCGATAGCAGATATTTCGATCCCCTCACCCAGCTCAACCGCATCCTCCGGTGTCCAGTAGCAATCCTCATTAGATTCACACATCAAAAATATTCCATTTACTATGTTCGGTTGCATACTCATTTTGTTTCTCCTATGGCTCCCCATTAATAAATCAATTCAACTCTAGGTATCTGAGCGCCAGCCCCATTCACTAGGGAAGTTAACGTCTTGGCTACCGCATAGATGGGCTTCGATTTGATCCTTTGTTGGTCCAAAGTATGAAAAGCCAAGGTACAATCCATATGAATACCCTTGCTCGACTGCCTTGTAAGCCCCATATAAATTTAGTTTATCCACAATCCGATTCACATCTACCTCGGCAAGTTTATACTTCTCATTGTATGGCGCATTCATTCGGTATTCCTGAATGATATAACTGTGTTCTTTTGGCCATCTGAAATCAATCATTAATGAGTAGAGGCTTGTTTCGTTTCGTAAAACCCAATCGAGTTTCTGTTGGAGGGGGGTATAGACCGTCCTCCCGTTTTCAAAGCCAGGAACAGATGAGTAGGCTGCTTTTGTCAGACCATCGCAGATATATTCAACAATGGATTTATCATTCATCGAACTCAGGTCATCAATCCGTTCCGGTAAGCCCCTCCTTTCAAACATATCGGCATATACCGACAAACGTTTACTCAATCCCTTTGCCATTAATTTAGTGACAACCCAGTTGTCAAATGCTTTCGATTGTTCCAATGCTTCTTTTGCATCCTTGCCTATGATTAACATTGTGCTTCTCCTTGCCACAGGATTGCCGTGGCTTGATGAAGCCCCATTACCCTATGCAATGGGGCATAAATTACATTGTCGTTGAAATTTACCCTGTTTTAATTGGTCTTGAATTTATAAAAGCCTATGTAAACTGTAACCGTATCCCATCTATCATCACTTCCTTTCGATTCGTCTTATCAGCCATGCTTAAAAGCCGTCTAGCAAAGGCTCTGTGATTAGGCAGTGTATATATTTTACGACTATTAGTTCTAATAAAAACCACGTACACTATACCATCTGCGGCACCGGCAAACATTTGGCGTATGGGATTCTTTTTATTCACATCTACCAAGTCAAACTCAAGGGCTTCTTCAAATTCAGGATTGGCATTGACAATCTCATTGACTTCACCAGGGTCTACCATTTCACCGTCCTCATTTTCATAAGGGCATGTGAACTCATACCCCATTGTATGAATGTGGACTGTCTCTCCATTGAGATTAGTCCCATACATATGATTGTTGAGGCCGCTTAGGTGAAGGGTGTTGCGCATTATTTGTAGTGCATCGGGTCTTGCGCGGGGGCTATCAAGCAAGCGTATCGTATTGTCGTACATAGCTGCTGCGGCGTTTAGATCTTCGGGGGATACTTCATGTGCTTCGGGATTGATGTTCATTTGTTCTCCTTGTAATCAGGCGCTCCAATTTCAGTTAATATTTCAATGACTTCTGCCCATGAACGGGCTACCCATGTATCGCCAAGCAGGTGTTCGATGGTATAACCATTTTCCATTGAACATATCATGTATGTCTGTCCTGCTTTAGTTTTGTTTTTCATTACGTTTCTCCTTAGAAATTAATAACTTCATTGACTATGATTCTTGAGAACTCATAGCGATTGATACGACCTCTGTGTCTGGACATGGTATCCAATGCTCGATTAGCAGATGCGGAATTCTCATGTACCAAGTGCATCTTCATTCCATTGCTCCTTACAAATGTGATGCACATTGTATTGTCGTTAACCAGTCCGGCATAGATATGGGTTAAGATGTTTTTCTTTACCCTATCTACCATAGTGAATCCAAGTTCTTCTTCATAGGCCGTGTCGGAGTTGATGATTCGATTCAGTTCAGGGGGTGAGGTAATTCCATAGAGTCTGGAAAAGGCATATCCAAGAGAGCCTAAGCTAACTCTTTCTCCATCCACATTGGTTCCGAACAGCATATTGTATTTACCTGTTACCGATAGTGTGTTGCGGATTATCTTTCGTTTATCATCCATTGTGTTTTTCCTTATGGCAAAAGCCATTCAATTCCACGTTCATTATAAACTGCAAGGCATACAGTCAGTATGCAAAGCATTATATATCCTGTTTGCAACCATCGTTCAAAGGTCATTGGGAGATTCCCATAGCGGCAATAAAAAGGATTATTATTGTGATGCAGGTTAGTAGAAATATTGTACATCCTGCATTGTGTTTCCTCCGTTCGTCTGCCAATACGGGGCTGGCATTAGTAAACAAGGGCATTATCAGCAATTCGTGAAGAAGCAGCAGTATCAGTCCGCCCAGTATTCCCCATATCATTTAAGCACCATCGGCATATACAAATTACATGAGCGATACCATTGCCCCATATGGGGAGTCTCATTAGGGATGAAGCAAAGCATTTCAAGTTCATCATCCCTTGCTTCTGTTATTGCATCATACAGGGCTATCGGGCTATTGACAATGCCAGTTATTTCAACTGAGTTATAGGTAATCCATTGGTGCTGAAGCATAGGCTCAAGGATGTCGGCAAACTCATTGATTGTATCCATGCCACCTGCCATTTCGATACGTTCATTGGGATCTGATTCACAATATACATGGGCATTATCAATCGCTTCGGCCAATATCTCATCGACAAAGACTTCAGGCCATACCTCTACAGCAATCGTAGCTTGGGGCGAACCGATTTCACATTCCCTTTCCTGACTTACCGTACCAAGCTCAATGAGAAGCCAAGCCCGTTCCATTTCATTATTCTGGCCGGTATGGACAACAGTTTCGATTGCTGAGATGTATACCTTATCGGTGGGCAGGGGGATTATGTCCTGGCCGAAGGCAGTGCTACAAGATACGACAAGCAGAAAGAACAGAGTACAGATTGCGATTAGTGTGCGTGTTTTCATTTGCGATTCTCCTGATTAAACATTAACTAATTTCGTGAGAGGGGATACTTCTCCACCCCAGAAGAATCCATGTTCTTCCAGTGCATTACCAAAGGCCATGATAGCCGCCGTGTATGCTTCTTGTTCATCTGCCCCATCGTTGGCATCATTACTGATTACACCATCAATTTTGAATGTGAACTCCATTGCTATTCTCCTTTAGATTAGTTAGTTAGTTGCAGGCCATACATTCCACAGATTTATGGGAGTATGTCGCTCTGTATATAAACCATTTCGTTCTATTTGTTCAAGGATATTGTTGGCAAGCTCTGCTCTATCTGCATTAGCTCCCCCTGTCCACTCCAGTACAATCCAGTATTGGGTGTCTATGGAGCGCAGATGTTCAATCGATTCATCAAGCTGTCTACCCATGAGTTGCGCTATTGTATTCCAGTGCTTACGTTCCATTACCTTGATTGAGTACAGTGTTTCGGAGTAAATATCTCCGATTATGCTTGTGTTCACAGTGTATTTTTGCATTATGATTCTCCTTAATCGGTAACGTAAAGAGGGGATACACGAAAGAACCAATCAAGAGATTGGTTTGCCGTCATTC
>Ga0164313_10005568_pt1 | contig 11152 bp, 5 predicted proteins | sample GuaBasSedimGuay4_FD_113735 | JGI IMG/M metagenome (GOLD analysis project Ga0164313, IMG submission 113735) | Subseafloor sediment microbial communities from Guaymas Basin, Gulf of California, Mexico - Guay4, Core 4569-4, 0-3 cm | ecosystem: Environmental > Aquatic > Marine > Hydrothermal vents >...
GCCAAGTTCCCACGGTGTAGGGCCAACCCAGGATGTCGCTTTTCCTTTTACAATAAGACGGCCTTTGGCCAAATCCATTTCTATAAATGCCCAGAGGGGCTCTTTGTAGGGCGCAGTGTATGAAATCCAGGGAAATTTTTGGTGGATATCTCCGCTGTAACTTTCATGCTGAAACTGGCTTCCTAACCATGCATATGAGGCACTATTGATGCGTATATAATGTATGCCATTTATTTCTTTCGCCTGGTCATCGTGATGATGACCGCAAAAACAGGCCACTACCTTCTTTTGACCCGTACTGGTCCTGGCCTCCTCGAGAATCTTACGCACGTCATCACAATTCTCTATTCCAGCAGTATCGTCCAGTGCCTGATGGCTAAAAATAATTGTGGGCAATGACGTATTTCTCAAATTTTCTTTGATCCAACTCAACTGAGTTTCGGAAATATATCTATTGTAGCCTTCGCTCTCGCCACCGGGATCATTCCCATCAAGAACAATAACATGCACACCCTTTTTGTCAAAAGAGTAGTACCTGTCCGGCATACCAAAGAAGGCAACCACCTGCTCCCGTGTATATCCACCATCCATTTCATGGTTGCCAATCACATGATAGTGAGGTCTTTTGAACTGATTCCATTGTGCAATAAACTCTTTATTTCGTTCACGTGGCTGGCAAAAATCCCCAAGCTGACAAACAAAATCTGCCTTTGATTTGTTCATTGCTTTTGTAAATGCTTTGATGCGTTGAGGACTATCATGCATTACATCCTGATGAACATCTGCAATAAGACCAAATCGTAAAATTGTCCGGCTCTCATTCGATCCAAAAACAAATGGCTGAAAAAAGAAAACACCGGAGCAAACCGAAACTGTTCTCAAAAAAGAACGTCTATTTATCATCTTGTCATGTTCCATAGCATCATATCTATTTTTACCAATATAATACTCTACTGCCAGTAACGACATAACACTAAATATACAACATACTATACTGAAAGAAAAAATGTGTTTAAATCAATTTTATGGAACGATCCGAGTTGTCTCCGAGTCCTCTTACAAGTGACTCTGAGGGAGAATAACAAGAAAATAATCCGATAAGATGTAAATCGTGAAAATGTGGGTATTGAAATTTGAAATAAAAAGGCTGTATTGCTAATTTTTCTATACATTAGCACAATTTTTTAATCATAATAATTGCTGAAATGTTGCAAGAAATTAAAACAGGCATCCTGTATAAAAATTCATCCCCTGGCATCAAAAGTATACATGCTTATTTTCCTTCAGTAGTTGTAATCGGAAATGGTGAGATGTTGGCTACTGTTGTTTTAGGAGAAGCTTTTGAAGCTGTTAATACACATACTCATCTATTTCGTTCAACGGACAATGGAGAAACCTGGCATCCGGAAGGGCTGCTTTACCCGGGCACAAAGGACCGCATAACCTCGGATTTTTCACGTATTGCAAAACTTCCCAACGGAGACCTGATCGTACTTATGTTACGACCTGACCGTTCAGATCATCTTGACGAAGGCCTCACCAATTCTAAAACTCTTGGATTTGTTCCAACCGAATTTGTTACATTCCGTTCAACAGATCAGGGCCATACATGGGTCGGGCCTGATGTGATGGATTCTCCTTTGGGCGATACACCACTTGAACTATGTTCACCTATAACTCCGTTAAAAAATGGCCTTTGCCTTATTTCCACATCAACATGGAAATATTGGGATGGCTCAATTCCTCCCGGCTACAGGATGGTTTCGCTGGTCTCTTCTGACCTTGGAAAAAGCTGGCCTGAATATATTGACGTTATGGTTGATCCAAAACAGGAAGTCCAGTACTGGGAATCAAAAATCATAGAAATCTCAAATGATCAACTGCTCGCAGTTGCCTGGGCATACAATATTGTAGAAAATATAGATTTACCCAACCAATTTGCCCTTAGCAATGATGGTGGAAAAAGTTGGTCAACACCAAAAACAACCGGTCTTCTGGGACAAACATTAACTCCATTTTTGCTCGAAGATGGTCGCATCCTTTCCGTTTACCGCCGGATGGATAAACCAGGTCTATGGGCTAACATATCACGAATTGAAAATGACAAATGGATCAATGAAAGCACCGAACCCCTTTGGGGACATACAGTTTCTGGTTTAACGGCCACCAGCGATAACATGTCTGAAAATTTTAACAACTTGAAATTCGGCGCTCCCTGTATCACCAATCTACCTGACAATACGATATTTGTTGCCTTTTGGGGCGTTGAAAATTGTGTTTCTGTTATACGATGGTTTAAGCTAAAGTTGAATTAACTATGACCTCCAGTCACAATCGAATTAAATCAATTGCTGTTTTTTGGCTTTTCGCATTAACCATTCTCATCCCTTTGCAGCATGCCTGGGCAAATACAGACGACCACGCAACTGACCGCCGCGAACACTGTCTGAATATACTTCACAAAGCCATGACTGCCGATAATAATTTTTGGATGAATGTCCATGCTGCGGAAGCATTGGTTTATAATGTCTATCCGGATGGTGTAGAAGAGTATTTCACAAAACTGGAAAATAACCCAAAAAGCAATATTATCGGTGTCTCCCGAGTATTGGCGAAGTTGAACAAAAAAGACGCTGGAAAATATCAAAAGTACGTCCATCAAATCCGTGATGTATTCTTAAATTCGGATTCTCTCCACCAGAGGATTACCGCGCTGGAAAGTCTGGGAAAACTCGGTTACAGTGAGCCACTTCCCGAAATCCAGCGGTTAGCCCTGGAAGGCGGAAGCGGTATTAAAACATTTTCACGATGGGTGCTCGCAAATTCCGGCAATGCAAAAGATGAGGCCGATCTGGCTGAACTATTGAATTCACAAGAACCTCTCGAATACTTTTATGCCGCCTATGCACTGGGGTTCATGGAAGATGTCAGCTCCGATACCCATGCCCGTCTCGAAGCATGTGCAAACAGACTTACAAAAGATGCGCCACACCGGGTATATGTTTTGAGCACACTATTTATTCATTCTCCTTTAGAAAAACGAGATAAAGTAAAAGCTAAGTTGCTCACATATATCCATGGAGAAAAGAATGAGCGATATGAAGTTGGCCAGGCTCTCGCCATAAGGGGAACACCGTCAGATAATCACATTCTCGAACAACTCCTTGATGATCCCGACATGGACGTACAGGTGAGTGCTGCCAATGCGCTTCTCAGAATCGAACGCCGCACACACCGTGGATTGAGTTGGCCGGACTGGACGCTGATTGTAATTTATGTCTTAGTAATGCTCGGCATTGGGTTCTACTTTTACAAACGACAAAAAAGCAGCGAAGATTATTTGGTTGGAGGACGTCAAATAAACTCTTTCGTATCCGGCATCTCCTTATTTGCCTCTTTTTTCAGCACTATCTCTTTTCTTTCCCTTGCCGGCGAGGTCATTAAGCATGGGCCATTGATCGTTATTGTTATGATCGTTAGTTTTCCTGTCATTTATTTGATCACCGCTTACTTATTCATTCCATTTTTCATGAAGCTTCCCATTACAAGTGCATACCAAATCCTTGAAAAACCACTTGGCAAGGGCGTGCGAATGGCGGGTTCTATTATTTTCTTGTTGACTCGATTCGTCTGGATGGCATTTCTAATTTACCTCGCCTCCAAAGCACTTGTAGTCATGTTTGAATGGGATGAAAAATTTATCCTTTACATTTCATTAGCAACCGGTATTATTACAATTATTTATTCCACCATGGGTGGATTGCTTGCCGTGGTCACAACAGATTTGATCCAGTTTTTCATATTGCTGTTTGGAGCTATTGTAACTATAATGCTGGTTTCAATGAACATGCATGGAATTGACAGCTGGATCCCCACAGAATGGGCTTCAAACTGGGACGAACTTATATTCTTTAGCTGGGATCCTCACATACGTCTAACTATTTTCTTTACTTTTTTACACTCTCTTATCTGGTGGGTGAGCACTGCGGGTTCTGATCAAATGGCGATTCAACGATTTATTGCAACTCGTGATGTCAAAGCAGCGCGGCATACATTTCTAACATCACAGATTGGGGAAAAGATTGTTTTCTTTGTCCTCATGTGTGTAGGCTTTTCGCTACTGGCATTTTATCGTACAAATCCTTATTTTATTCCGGATGGCAAAGATCTTATTACAGATGCTGACTTTCTTTTTCCACATTTTATTGCAAATCACTTACCTGTCGGAATTGCAGGAATTGTGATTGCTGCACTATTTTCAGCCACTATGTCGAGCCTTTCTTCCGGTCTCAATTCAACTGCAGCGGTAATTACTACCGATATCATTCCATGGTTTAAAAAAACAACAAAAGATATCAATTCTCTAAAACTGGCAAAATGGAGTAACATTTCGGTAGGAATATTGGTTCTCGGTGTTAGTACTATCATAGGATATGTACCGGGCAATATTACAGAAGTGACAGCCAAAACCAACGGTCTGTTTATTTCGCCGCTTTTCAATCTTTTTTTCATGGCTATGTTTATTCGCTTTGCTACTCCATTCGGGACAATCTTTGGATCGATTTATGGTTTTTCGGCAGCAGCTATCATCGCCTTCTGGGATGTGCTAACAGGTCAACCCGGAATAACATTTCTTTGGATTGGGCCGGCATCACTTATAGTATCAATTGGAACAAGTATGCTTTTCAGTTTGATTCAAGTAAAGGGAAAAGGATTTAAGACAACACTTGTATGGAGTATTGTACTTTTATTACCTATTGTTTTGGTTTTTTTGATGATATTACGAATTTGATTAGACTCTGATTAATGCGATAATGATACAATGCGATAATAAAAAATGTGGTTAGAAAGGCTTGCATTTAATAGAGTGATATTCGTTATAATTGATTGTATATTAAATGATTATGTGTTTTTCAGCAGACCCTGATTATTATCATAGTGAACAACTAAACTTATAGAATAAGACAAAGAGAGTAGTATGACAAAAGCAAAGAAAATCTCCCGGAAATTATTTATAAAAAAAAGTTCCATTCTTGGAGCAACGTCAATGATTGGTGCCTGGACGATTCCAAAATATCTTCACGGAATGACACCTGGAGAGCATATCGGGAAAAGCGGAGCTACAGCACCTATTTGTCAGATAAAAAAGGAAGTCTATGTGCCTTCCCCCGAACCACGTGTGGGCACCAGTGTCAGCATGCATTATATTGGCCGGAAGTTGCGACGCGAAGAAGTGCGGAGCACTATCAGGTCGAGTGACTGGTCTGATACAGTGAGACGGCGTACATCAGAGGACAATGGTAAGAACTGGTCTGACTGGGAGCTCGTATATAAACAGGCTCCGACCCAGGGGGAGTTTACGAAATCGGGCGGAGAATCCCAGCGTGGAACTGGTCCGTATGACCCGGTTTCAGGCCGGCTTATAAAACCTGTATTTCAGCGTATTATTACCGGCAAACCCGAAGTGGCGATGGAAGTGCTCTGGGAGGGGAACCGTCTTTTCTGTGATCATGGTTTCTATCAGCTCTCTGATGACGATGGCCGTACGTGGGGAAAAGCGCGACAGCTCAAGTATGAAGACGGCCCAGACTTTGACCCCAACGATTGGGGAAACCCGGCGTACAACCGGACAAACGAAATGTACATCGGGCAGGCCATCGCTTTGTCGAATGGTACAGTTGTTATAAGTTCGGTGGTTCCCGTCCCGTATCACGATGAAGAAGACGAGAAGTATCCATCAATTTTTCCTAATAACTACCGGGAAGGTTGCGTTGGAGGCGCTATTTGCTTCGTCGGAAAGTGGAATAAAGAAATCCAGGATTACGATTGGGTCAAATCAGGATCAATTTTTTTACCACGCCGGAAGTCCACACGAGGACTGGATGAGCTTAGTCTCACTGAGCTTACCAACGGCAACCTGCTCATGATCATGCGGGGTTCTAACGCAGAACTGGATCCTGTAAAGCATCCGGGGAGAAGGTGGTACTCTATATCCCGGGATGGTGGACTTAGCTGGAGCGAAATTAAGGATATTCGTTATGATACCGGTGAACAGCTATATTCACCAGGTTCTATTGCCAGGACTATTCGCAGTTCCAAAACGGGTAAGCTTTATTGGGTGGGCAATATTCCTGACGTTCCGCCAAAGGGAAATTCGCCACGGTACCCGCTCCAGATTGTGGAAATCGATGAGGAAGGTCCGTCTTTCAAAAAGGACTCTGTAACAGTAATCGACGACCGGGACCCGGAAAAGGACTCTGAGCACTTACAACTGTCAAACTTCTCGCTTTTTGAAAACCGGGAAACACAAGATATGGAGATATACCTGATACGCCTGGGTGAACGTGGGGGAGGGCCTGACATTTGGACTGCAGATGCCTACAAATACACCCTAATATTTTAGGAATAGGGGTAATTTTTGACAAGCATTAGTAAATTTTAATTATTATCCTAAATAATCAACAAAAGGAGGATTAATTATGCATGATATTATACATTGTAAGTTTAATTTATTTAGCTATATATCCTTAACATTTTCTTCAGAAAGGAGACTTTTTATGTTTAAAAATAAAACTTTAGTTCGTTTTCTGGTTACAGCATTCATGCCAATCGGAATTTTTCTTTTTACAGTAGTGCAAACTTCCAGCGCCCAAACTCAAACCTGGGTTGAAGATTCTTTTGAGGATTTTGCGGATGGAACATTGGATGCTTCCGGTCAAAATATCTATGTTAGCCGTGATGGCAAGATACGATCAATCCATCGTTTCGATCTGAACGATGATGGCTATATTGATCTGCTTTTCAACAGCACCCACAATGACTATGCCTTCATCCCGGCAAGCATGGCGACAGTCGATCAAAATCGGGGAATTAAAACCGAACAATTGGCTGTTGAAGGAAGCATTAAAGCAGATTTAGCCGACCTTAACCGGGATGGATATCTTGATGTAATATTCTGTCCAAATCCAAGTGGTATTCAACATTCCCGACGATTTATAACGATTATCTGGGGTGGTGAAGATGGCTGGCCTTCGTACAGAAGTAATGGTATGTTGCCGGTGCAAGGAGTCACGGCGTTGGCGATTGCCGATCTGAATCATGACCAATGGCCTGATATTGTAACGATCAATAGTGAGGCCTGGATTCACGGACAGCCGGAGGGTAATATCGTTCGCGTTTACTGGGGCGGGGAGCAAGGTTATCTACTCACGGAATACCAGGATATTGGGGTTCCGCAGGCTGTAGAGCTGACAGCCGGCGATTTTGATGCTGATGGTGCAGATGATATAGCCCTACTAACAGGTGATGGTATCGTCCATTTTATCTGGGCACAAAAATCAGAAAACAATGATTTCAAGTTAGCACCATCAAAAATTAAATTGCCGGGGGATGGTGTCCTTAGTATTTCGAATGCTGATCTCAATCTGGACAATAATCTCGACCTTGTCGTTAGCACTGGCAAAAAGCAGCTTTATATAATAAACGGAAAGCCAGGAAGTGACTGGGGAAAAGCGACCACGATTTCTGGTTTTGATGCTTCACATGTTACTATAGGAAATTTAGATGATGATAATTATCCGGATCTCGTTCTCAGCTATTTTTCACTTCAAAGAGCTGCCGGTGGTGAAATGATGGGCGGCAGTAGCGATCTGGATAAATTTACATATATTCTTTGGGGAAGCGACAAGGGCTTTTCCTCATCCGAACAGACCAAAATTGAGGCACAATATAATATTGCTTCAGCAATTGCCGATATCGATGGCGACCAACATAATGATTTAATTGTGGCAATTCACCAGGGAGAAAAAGTGTATGCCACAGAATCAGCAGTTTTTTTCGGTAAAGGCAAAAGGCAGTTTGAAAAAAGCCAGCATGGTATCCCTTCTGAAGGTGCTTACCATGTTGTTGTTGCCCCACCTGAAGGAAAACATCCGCAAAGAGTGATCATTTGCAACAGCCGGGGAGGAAACTTACGTGAAGAGGTTCCTTTGCTACTTTACTGGGGTGGAGCGGAAGGTTTCGACCCGAATCGCCGTACGGAAATTCCTTTCCGCAGTGGTTATGAAGCAACTGCGGCTGATTTTAATGCCGATGGTTTTGTGGATCTGGTCGCTATAGATGAATTGCATGGTGGGCAGACAGTAGAAAGTGACGAGTTCGCCGGAGCCAACATTTATTGGGGAAGTGAAAATGGGTTTGATTTTATTGGGGAACGAACTGTTCTAACTGAGACGAATTTAGGCACAAGCAATGTTGCCGATCTAAACGGTGATGGTTATCTGGATTTAGTATTGGGTCAATTTGGACCTGGTGAATTCGGGGTCGATTCAACCTTTCTATTTATCTATTATGGAACGAAAGACGGTTACAATCGCAACCACCGGGTTACAATATTATCTCCCGGCAGGTCTAACAGTCCTGTAATTGCAGATTTTAATAAAGACGGGTTGCTCGATATTGCTGTTAATTCCTTTTTAAATAATTGTATCCGCATATTTTGGGCAGATTCTGATGGTTTCAATAAAAATCATCAGACAGTTCTAAATGTTCCTAGTATCATCGATCTTGAAACTGCTGATCTTAATCAAGACGGTTATCTTGATATTATAGCGTGTAGCTATTATGATGGAATTACTAAATATCACGACACCGGAGTTTTGCTTTTCTGGGGTAGTGAAAAGGGATTTAAGCAGTGGAACGCGCAACGGCTCCCCGGCATTACACCGATAGGACCGGTTGTTGCAGATTTTGACAACGATGGTTATCTCGATATATTCAATTCTCACTATCATGGAGAAATCAGTCGTGAGCTTATTCCTGGCTACCTTTACTGGGGCGGAAAAGATGGATTCCACACTCGGCGGCGTACAGCCCTAATAAACAATTCAGGTGCTGGTGGCTTTGCTGCTGATTTTAATCGCGATGGTTTGCTCGACCTGGTTGCTATTAATCATTCATTAGATGGCAATCACAACAAAGCGGTTTCGAAAGTCTATTATAATGATGGGAACAGGTTTAATAATCCACAACGCATTGAATATTTGCCTTCGCCCGGGTCACACTGGATGTGGAACGAGGACATGGGTCATATTTACAACCGGTCGTACGAGCAATTTTATGAATCATCAGTTTATAATTGGGGAAAAAACTTTAAACAAGGCGAGGTGAGTTTCGCTGCGGAAATGCCAGAAGGAACAAAACTAAAAATAGCCGTTCGTTCAGCCAAAACAAAAGAAAGATTAAATGATAAAGAATGGGCAACGGTATCTAATAAAACTTTTAACCTTAATAAAGAAGATCGCTACCTTCAGTATAAAGTGGTTTTTATTTCAGATAATGGCGATCGGTTTCCAGTACTTGATTCTGTGAAAATTGAGCTTGGCAGATAAAAATAAGAACTTTTAATGGGGAAATTTCAGGATTACAAATATGGGTGATTTATCATGGAGATTTGACGAAAGGGAACTTAATTATATAAAACAAGTTCTTGATTCTGGCTTTGCAAGTGGCACTTCCGGCAATATGAATACCAGATTGGAAAAAGCATTTGCAAAACGATTTGAAAGTAATTTTGCAATTACATTTAACTCAGGCACCACAACCTTGCATGCCGCTCTTGAGGCATTTGGTGTCGGATATGGTGATGAAGTAATTGTAACTCCTTTAACAGTCATTTCATGTATGAATGCAATTCTATACTGCAATGCTGTTCCTGTTTTTTGTGATATTGATCCGGATACATTTCTATGTGATCCGGATGATATCATTAAGAAGATTACTCCCAAAACAAAAGCAATTATGGCTGTGCATTTATACGGGCAGGTATGTGATATGACAAAAATAATGTCAATTGCTAAGGAGCACGATCTCTATGTACTCGAAGATTGCGCACAGTGTTATCTAGGCACGCATAATGGAAAACTGGGTGGTACATTTGGTCATGTTGGTAGCTGGAGTTTTGAGAATTCAAAACATTTGACAACAGGAGATGGAGGTATAGTTACTTGTAAAGATGAAAAATTAGCTGATAAAATAAGAAAACTAAATTGCCAGGGATTTAGAAATGCTACGGCAGTGAGTGGAAAAATAAGAGTATCTAAAGATATTTTTCAAAACCCCTCTTACAAAAGACATGATATGTTTGGCTTTATGTATAGACTGCCGGAGGTAGCGGCAGCTATGGGTTTAGCTCAGGTAGAGAAAATTGACATGTTTGTTGAAAAACGAGAAAAAATGGCTGAAATGTATTCTGGCGTCATTAAAGCCAATAACTGTGATTGGTTAATCCCTCAGAAGATTAATGAAGGTGACAGAAATAGCTATTACACATTTACTACCAGATTTATCAGAGACGATATAAAGTGGGAAGATTTTAGGAAAAAATGTGTCGAATATGGAGGAGATGGTGTTTATGCTGCATGGGCGCTTTGTTATCAGGAAGATTCAATACCTGATATTAAAAAACGTCTTGCTTCAATAGGCCTGGATAAACAATTCAATACCCAAAAAGGAATCTGTCCGAATGCTGAACTAATTCAACCTCAGCTTATGCAGTTTACAACTAATCAAAAAGATGAGGAAGAAATGAAAATTCAGGCGGATGTTTTAAATAAAACAATCAGATATTATTCATAATTTTACTATTTAAGTAAACCGGTAAGCTACAAACAACACAAAGAGAATATTATGGCAAAAGCAAAGAAAATTTCCCGAAAATTATTTTTAAAAAAAAGTTCCATTATTGGAGCAACTTCATTCGTTGGTGTCGGGACACTCCCAGGACTTTTTCAATGTACGACACCTGGAGATCATAACAAAAAGGCCAAAATCATAGCGCCAATTTGTCAAATAAAAAAAGAAATCTATGTGCCTTCGCCCGAACCACGTGTTGGTACCAGCGTCAGCATGCATTATATTGGTCGGAAATTGCGGCGTGAAGAGGTGCGGAGCACAATCAGGTCGAGTGACTGGGCTGATACAGTGCGACGGCGTACATCAGAGGACAATGGTAAGAACTGGTCTGACTGGATACCTGTATATAAACAGGCCCCTACCCAGGGGAAGTTTACGAAATCTGGCGGAGAATCCCAGCGTGGAACAGGTCCGTACGACCCGGTATCAGGCCGGCTCATAAAACCCGTATTTCAGCGCA
>Ga0164313_10005569_pt1 | contig 11151 bp, 20 predicted proteins | sample GuaBasSedimGuay4_FD_113735 | JGI IMG/M metagenome (GOLD analysis project Ga0164313, IMG submission 113735) | Subseafloor sediment microbial communities from Guaymas Basin, Gulf of California, Mexico - Guay4, Core 4569-4, 0-3 cm | ecosystem: Environmental > Aquatic > Marine > Hydrothermal vents...
ATTTGAGCTGTTTCAAAATCAATAGAATCTTGTATTGGAGAAAATAGGTGAGGTTTATATTTTCTTAATTCACTATGATGTTGTAGTTGATAATTAAGATGAGATTCTCCTAAAACAATAACTCTATCATAATGAATCATAAAATTTCTTTTAAATGAATCATACCACCATTCTTGATATCTCATCTTAGCTGGATATTGTGGAACATAAATTAATCTACTCATTTCTCTAACCTCTCATTTAATCTCATTAATTTATATTCACAAATTTTATCAAATTTTAAAGGATCAATACATCTCATTTGTTGCATCATTAAAAATACATCAGCAAATTCTTCCATCAATTCATCCCTTTCAATTCGACCTCTTTTATATTGATTAATATATTTTAATGTCTTTCCTAATTGTTCAATGAGTTCACCAATCTCTTCTGTAGCTAATTCAACTTGAAAATCAGCACCCCATTTATCTACACACTTTTCTAAAGTATTTGTGTCAATTATTATCATCTTTTTTCTCTTTCTTCAATTCTTTTATATAATCTTTTAAAACTTTGTTTAAACCTACACTAGCTAACCTCTCAATTTCTTCAGTTGTACAATCACAAACTAAAGTTGAAGATCCATCTTTATTCTCAGTTATATCTAAAATTTTCATCTTATTTTTCTCCTTTACTCCATTTTATATAAACATATAAATTAGATAATATTAATACAACCATTTGAGATACCAAAAACCAATTTTCTTGAATTAAAAAAAGATATAATTGACACCCTAAACTAATTGTATAAAATATAAACCCTGATTTATTTTTCTCTGATACAAAATATAATCCAATAAATGTAGTCAACATTGATATAGCACTTATTATGTAAACAGCCATTTACATCTTCCTTCAAATAATACATATTTTTTATCATATTTCCATAAACTAGATTGATCAGGATAAACATTATTTAACATTTCTTCTTTATCTATTGAAGGTACACACTCATGAATATAAGGAGCATTCATATTAGTATTATAAAATACAATATCAAATCCTGCTCTTGCTAATTGTTCACCAAGAAATCCCCATTGTCGATGTAAAGGATGTAGTTCATAAATAGGATCTGGTAAATAAAATGTATTTGTTTTATTAAGCATAGGTTGAGGGATAGTTTTTTGAAAGAGTTGAACTTTTAAATCAGTATATTCATTTAATTTTAAAATTGGTTCTCTTCTTTCTTTTGAGGTATCTCCATCATAAATAATAATTGGATTAGTTGTAATTAAGATTTCATAACAACCAATAATTTCATCATCAGGATGGGGTGCTACAATTATAGTATCTGACATATTCTCTCCTTTAAATTAATTTATTCATTTTTATTATATGTTCTTATTAAAAAAGAAAAGTTCTTAAGAGTATTCTTCTATTTATATTAGAACAAATATAAAAATTTAATTGTGCGCGGTAATTTCAATGGTAGAATGAGAGTCTCATAAGCTCTTATGTGTGGGTTCAACTCCCTCCCGCGCTCCCATAACTTAGGTGAGATGTTCCGAATTGGTATGGAATCTGGTTGCTAACCAGACGAGTTAATAGCTTATGCAGGTTCAAGTCCTGTTCTCACCGCCAAATAAAAAAATATATGGACAGGCAGCTCAGTATGCAGAGTACCTATTTAACTTCGGTTTATAGGAGGTCGGTGGTTCGATTCCATCCCTGTCCATCAAAATATTAATATTATAAAGGAAAAACATTATGAGACCTAAAGGTGGTTGTAGAACTCATTAGTTTACTTTTGAGTTCCAGTAGGTTATGAAACCTCCCTAACACAAAGTATATTTTATATTAATGCGTTAAATTTAGTTAAAACAAATTATAATTTATATTTAAGGAGATAAACATGACTTTTAAAGAACTAAAAAATAAAATAAAAAAAGAACAAAAAGAAAGAGCAGTAACAATTCGTACACTTAAAACTGCTAGAAAACCTCATATCTATAATTCAAATCCCAAGTTGTTTGACAAACTTGGTTATCTAAACATTCATAAAGATAAATATAGACATACTCATGTAGCATATTGTATGTTCTTCAATAAAACTAAATATGAAGCTATTGAAGGAACTACTAATAAATATCTAAGTGAGCATACACTTGATGGATTAAAAGATAAATGGGAAGAATCATTTGAGGTGGAAAATGTCTAAATTATATATTCTGGTAAGAAAGGATTTAACTCCTTCTCAAACAGCTGTTCAAGCAGGACATGCAGTAGCAGAGTATCTCTTACATGATCCATAGACTTGGAAAAATAGTACTTTAATATACTTAGGTATTAAAAATCTATATCATCTTGAGAAGTGGATGAATAAATTATCTGATGCGGAAATCAAATTTATAACATGGAGAGAACCTGATATAAATAATGAAGTGACAGCAATAGCAAGTACTGGTTCAAGTGAAGTATTTAAAAAATTGAACCTACTATAAAATTATGGCTTGGAAATGTAAAATTACGTCGGACGTAGTGGTTACAAAATGGTTCATAACCTATGGGTTCGATTCCCATTCCTCGCCCAACGCCAGTGTAGCTCAATGGTTGAGCGGGGGTCCCTAAAACCTTGCGTGCGGGTTCGAATCCTGTCACTGGTACCATTTTTAAACCCTTCAAAGAGCGTGAAACTCAAGGAACCATATGTCAACCTATAGTGAGACTTATGGAAATTGGATGTAGCGTACAGTTCTTTGTTTACAGGTTGATCTCTGTAAATACAGGTTCGACTCCTGTGTGGGGTATCATTTTTATGCGGGATGATACGCTTGTTTATCCAAGTGCCCGCTCCAAAATAAGTGTGTGGTGGTAAAAATATAAGACTATCATTGTTTGGTGGTAAAACCGATAAAAGAGATGTCTACTCTGTCCAAACTTTGGACACCACACACTTATTATCATATTTTAATAGGTAGGGACACAGATGAGACGTGGCTGACTCAACTGGACTGTAAATTCAGCGCTTTATTGCTTTGGGGGTTCAACTCCCTCTCCCTACACCAAACTTTAATTATAAAGGAAATATCTAAAATGAGTTTTGGTTTTGACATATTATTTTATCCAAATAGTTTATCTTTAGGTTTTGATTTAATGGTCGAAGAAGATAAAACCGTTATTTTAGATATTAATATTTTATGTTGGACATTTAGTTTTCAAGTTGGTAGTTAATTATGTTGGCGGTAGCTCAATTGGTAGAGCGCTAGGTTGTGGTCCTGGTGGTTACGGGTTCAACCCCCGTCCGTCACCCCATTGCTTAAGGAGAATTTATTATTTCTAATTTTCAAATTCCTTCAAAAAAAGAAGCTAATCATTATATTAGATTAGCAAAAAAATGGGTAGAAAATCATCCAGAAAGTTCAGTTTTAAATTCAACAAGAATATTTCCATATATTATAGTTGGAGAATATATTGCAAATTTGAATAATCATACATTGTTAATTATTAAAAGAAAAAAAGGAAAAAATATGTCTAAATTATTAAAAAAAATGAAAACCGATTTAAAAAAATCTATGAAACGAGAAATTAATTTTAGGCGAGATAATATTGCAACCGGAGCAATGTTTGAAGCTACTATATCAGTTAAGAATGTAGTTAGAACTATTATATCTATGTTTCCAGAAATTGGAGTTAAACCTGATCAATCAACTGATGAAGATGTTATAAAATTATTAAAAAAATATATATCCTCAGAAAAAATAAGAGAATTATATCTTCAACATATTTTATCAGGAACAACAGTAACAGGATTATCTTCTAAAGAATTAAATAAATTACAAAAAGAAAAACTTGAATTATTAGGTGATAAATTAACTAGTATGAAAATTTCTATTGCTGAATCCTATTTACCTCCAGAAGTAACCGTAGAAGAGATAACAGAATGGATTGGAGATAATATTGATTTCAATGATTATAAAAATAAAATGCAAGCTATGGGTCCTATAATGAAAAACTTTAAAGGAGCTGATGGTAATAAAGTTAAACGTATTTTATTAAACCTTTAATAAATCGAGAAGTAGGGCAGTCTGGTTGACCCACTCCGTTTGGGGCGGAGGTCACGTGGGTTCGATCCCCACCTTCTCGACCATAAATAAAAAGGAAACAATATGAGAGATCCAAAGCGAATAAAAAGAATTTTAGAATTAGTGGAAAAAATTTGGAAGGAAAATCCAGATTTAAGATTAACTCAATTGATTATGAATGTTTTAAGTATGAATGCTGATCCTTATTATATTGAGGATGATCGCTTAGAAAGAGAATTAAAAACATTTATAGATCTACAAGGATCTGATCTTCCAGATTTTTCTGATTTAGCTCATGAAATATGGGCAGCATCACAATTACTTCCAGAAGAAGGAATAGAAGATGGAGTTAATAGAATACAATCTTTATTACAAGAACAGGAGATAAATCATGAAAAATAAAATTTCAACTGGTGTATCAAAGATTAAAGAATGGAAAGGTTCATCTGTATGGTACAAAGTTAATTGTGCATGTATGGGTGGAGAATGTGATTCATTAATTGATCTTTCTTTTGATAAAGATTTTGGTCATATTGATGTTGAATTTTATAAAACTATTATGTGGGCTGATTACTATCAAAAGAAATGGTGGTGGCAAAGAGGTTGGGTAAGAATCAAAATGGCACTACAAATTCTTGTTAAAGGTTATACTGAACATGAAGGATCATTTATGATTGAAGGTATAGATCATTTAAATTGTTTTATTACAGCACTTGAAGAAGGTAGAGAAAAGGTGAAACAATTTCAAAATCAATTTGAAAAGGAAAATAAATAATGCCAATTGATTATAATCATGAAGATGAAATAGTATTAGGTAAAAATTTAAAACCTGGTGATTGTATTAGATCAAGATCGTGGACAGAAACAAAAAATGGTCATGATATGGGTATAATTGTATCAACTACTTGTGTACTTAATAAAAGTGGTAAAAAATTAAAAGCTTTTTATGAAGATGAACCAGCTTATGAAATGTATGATATTAATTGTCCTTGTGATGGTCCATATTCAACTAGATTAGATCTTGAAGAAGAATTTAAAGTTATTCGTTCAAGAAAAGATATTCTTTATACTTATAAAACTATTGAACATCAACTTTTGACTAGATCAGCTGACTTGATACTTTATAGAAATGATTTAATGGATATTAAAGAAGAAGCTATTGATAATATGAATGACAGGTGTGATAAAATAAAAGAAAAAGGGAATAAAAAATAACAATTTATGTGGCGACACTGGTGGTTTCTTGATTTCGGAACTTTATAAACTCCCATTTCTTGTAGAAACCTGTGTATTATATCTCACGGAATAACCGGAGTGTTAATAGGTCGACGGACCGTGTGGGTTCAATTCCCACTCCAGCCACACACCAAATTCATTTTAAACAAATATCTTTATATATATTAATTTATAAGAATATAAGGTTGTATTGATTTGAAGAATATATATTTCTTAAGTGATTTATATATTTTAATCAATTATTACAATTTTAATTGAGAGTTCTGGGAGATCAGTCGCTCTATTGCGTCGGATGAACGGAACCAGTTAAGATTGTAATATAACTAATAAAAAAATGGAGACTATCCATATGAAAGTGACTCTTTCATAAAATAGAGACAGTTAAGCTGGGTATTAGTCACACTCAGAATCTGTCCCTTATAATTCTGTATTACATTTTAAACCCTTTAAAAAGTACGTTCAAAATAAATCTTTAAAGGGTTTTATTTTTTGCGAAAAAAAGGAAATATAATGAATTATCAAATTGATATTAATATTAAAGAAGCAATTGATGTTTGGATAGAATACGGTATTGATCCAGGTTCATGTACTAGATTATTACTTAAAGGTGAATATAATGAAGCATTCAAACATGCTCATCCATTAATCAAACCTCATTGGGATGACCATATAGCTTATATAGAAACTTTACCAAAAGAATGTAGAGGTCAAAATATGGAAACATGGAAGAAACTAAAAAAGGAGAATAATTCATGAAAGTAATGATGTCAGATTTTCCAAAAATTCACTGTCCCTTTATAAGGAAAGACTTTAAAGTTGATAAAGATGATTGGAAAAAACATGGAAGAAAATTACAACTAAGAAGACCAGAAGCTTATTTAGTTGTTGATGAAATCAATCCTGGTTATGAATGGTGTTTTGAAGATCCTGAAACTTTTGCAGTTGAAAAACTTGATGGTAGTAATGTTAAAGTTAAGACTGAAAAAGGTCGATTAATAGCTATTCAAAATAGAAAAAATATCATAGATCCTTTACAAATAGTTAAGGGACAAACTCATTATCTTGAAGGAATCTTTCAGTCAGTTGGTAAAGGTTATGTTGCCATGGAAGGAGAACACGCAGGTGAGTTAATTGGTCCTAAACTACAAGGAAACCCATATAGATTAACTACTCATTTATGGTATCCTTTTGAAAGAACTATTAAATATTTAAGGTACAATTCTTTTGATGAACATGAAAGATCTTTTGATAATTGGAGTAGTTGGTTTGAAAAATATTTGTTTTCTCGATTTTCTACTAAACGTGGAGATAAAGATATTTTTGCAGAAGGTATTATTATATATAATCTCAAACGTAAAGCAGAAAAAAAAACATGGAGAGCTAAACTTCGTAGAGATATGTTTTCTTGGCACTACTCAGATAAAGTTAAAATCAAGAACTACACTCCTTAATTAAATTAGATAAGTTTTGTGGTTCATCTGGTGTTATATAAGGATTCATAGGAAGACTTAAAATTCGGTTAGAATAATCTTCACTGATTTTTAAGTCTCCTTCCTTATATCCCAATTCTTGATAAACTGGTTGTAAATGTAAAGGAGTTTCATAATATATAACAGTTTGTACAAAATTTTCTTTTAATTTTTTTTGTATTTTAAATCTATGATTTTTATCTTTAGTTAAAATTGAATATTGTGCCCAAGCTGATTTACATTTATTAAATTTATATGGAATAGTAATATCTTCAACATTATGTAAATAATACTCATAAGTTTTAACAACCATTTCTCTTCTTTCTAATTCTAATTCAAAAATACTAAATTTAGCTAATAAAATTGCTGCTTGTATTGTATCTAAGCGAGCATTTAATCCAACATTAATATTATGATATTTACTATCACCCTTCCCATGAACTCTCAAAGAAACCATTTTATCATACAATTCTTTATTATCAGTAAAACACATCCCACCATCTCCATAACAACCCAAAGGTTTAGATGGAAAAAAAGAGGTACAACCAATATCCGCTAATGAACAGGATTTTTTTTCATTATATTCTGCACCAAAAGATTGACAAGCATCTTCAATAACAAATAAATCATATTCTTTAGCTATAGCATTAATCAATTTATAATTAGCTGGTAAACCAAATAAATTAACAGATATAATACCTTTTCTTTTATACTGAGGATATTTCTTGATCTCTTTTAAAAGTTTATGTGGATCAATATTATAAGTATTTGGTTCAATATCTATAAAGACAGGTATAGCTCCTAATAAACTAATAACCTCAGATGTAGCAATAAAAGAGAAAGAAGTTGTAAATACATAATCTCCTGGTTTAATATCATGTGCCATTAACGATAATAATAATGCATCAGTTCCAGAAGAACATCCAAGAGCATATTTTACTCCAACATATTCAGCTAATTTTTGTTCTAATTGATAAACTTCTGGTCCCATAATATATCTACCATGGAATAAAACATTTTGTATATTATTTAATATTTTTTGTTCTAATAGTTTAGCTTGTTTCTTCAACCACATATTCGTCTCTTTTCTGAAAACCTTCTTCAATCATAGTTTTTGCAAAATTTCTACCATCAGGAAGAGTTATAGAAGCTCCAAATCGACCATATATACCTGATCTTTTTGAAGTTGTAAATAATAAATCTTTACCTACTAATAATTCTTTAGCTCTTACTGTAGCAGCAATACCATGTTTTTCTTCTGCATCATTTCTCGGACGCCATGTTTCTGGAGCATCAAAGCTATCTATTCGCAATCTTTGAGTTGTAAAAATTCTAAAACCCATATCTAATGTTGCTTCAACAGTATCAGCATCTACTACTCTATTTATAACACCACTAAATGTATATAATGGTATAATATTATATTCTAATTTTTTTTCTGTCATAATTTCTCCAATTCTTTTAAAATATTTGTTGATGATAAATCTTTTATCAATGGTATAATTATTACTTCTCCACCATTTTTTTTAACAAATTCAGCACCTACTATTGTTTCAACAACATAATCCCCACCCTTAACTAAAACATCTGGTTTAATTTTTGTAATTAAATTTAATGGCGTTTCTTCATTAAAAGACATAACAGTATCAACAAAAAAAAGAGATGAAATAATTTGTTGTCTATATTTCAATGGAAATATAGGGCGTCCTTCACCTTTTAATTTTCTAATAGATATATCAGAATTTATACCAACTACTAAATTACCTAATTTTGCTGCTTCTCTTAATATATATAAATGACCATAATGAAATATGTCAAAACAACCATTTGTAAATACTATTCTTCTATCCATGTTCTATTTTCTTTATCCCATTCACATCTATAAGAATCTTCATCTCTATGAGTTGTTGATGTTTCAATAAATCTACAACCTTCTACATTTAAAGCAGTAAAACGATGTTTAACATTTGGTTTGATTCTGTATGTTTGTCCACCTCTTAAAGAAATCGAAAAAAATTCATTATCTAAAGTTACTAAATCAACATGTAAGATACCACTAACAATAAAAAATGTTTCATCTTTTACTTTATGATAATGGAACCGACCCTCAGAACTCCATTTTCCTTGATTAACAGATAATAATTTACCACAATACAGATGATTATTTACAAACCATTTTTCTTTTCCCCAAGTTTTATCAACCATAGTTTCTTTCATTTCCATTCCTCCTTGTATTTATTTATATAATTTCTTCAGCTTTAACTGAAATATAACTAACTGGTCCATATTCTTTATCCCATAAATAGAATTCTGCTGCTTGCACTCCTTCTGCTAACCAACCATGTCTATATGAATAATCATCTGAACCACATAAACTTGGTAAAGTTCTTACTATAACTGAATTAATAGTATCAGAATAATGTTTAAAACTAGATCTAACCTTGTGATAATGACCCATATGTATTTCTCTATAAACTGATTTAGCCCAATCATCTTTAACTTCCATAGCCATGATACCTGGTAACTCTTGCATTTTCTCATCAAGTCCATGAGTCATTCCTAATAAACCTTTACCCCAACGAAAATATTTTCTTGAAGTTGGACTTGTATTAACATTAACATCAGGACAGTCTTTAAACCAAGCTTTTATAGTATCACACAAAAAATAAGAAATTTGTATATCATGATTTCCTGGAACATAAACAATTTCAACAGGAGCTATTTTTCTTAAATAATCAATCGCTTTAATAGCAGCTAATTTACCAGTAGAATATACTTTAGGTAATCTACCATCTACATCTAATTGATGTTTTGCTCTTGGTGTTGTATTACTTTGATCATTAATATGAAAGAAATCATGTCCTAATGGAATAAGTATTTTTCCAATTGAATTTGGGTTAGAAATTCTTTTTAATGCTTTCTTTACTGCTTCCACATATAATACAGAAGCTATTTTAAGATCATAATCTGAAAGAGTTTCTTTACCCCAAGCTAACATTCCAAAATGTTGATCTACAAGACCACATTCAAGCATTAAATTAGCATCGGGTTTCTTTTTGAGTGGTGGGTATTTAGTAGGGTTTTGAGGAAGTTTATCAATAAATTGTTTCATTGTTTCTACAACTGTATTTTTAATTTTAGCTTTTAAAAATATCTTAACTTGAAAATTTGTTCTATAAACTGGAGTATCATTTATTTTCATTGTTACTCCCCATGAATTGACATTGGATCTATCTACTTCCCATACATCTAAATCAACTTCAGCTACATCTAATGCTTCTTCAATAGTTTTAATAGTCAAAGATTGTACATCAATAGTGCCTTTACCATTTTTAAATTCTTGTTTTATAGCTATATTTTTTTCTTCATTTATAATAGCATCTTTTTTCTCTTGTTGAAGTTTCCAAACTCTTAAATAAAATTTAGATTTATATTGGGAATAACCTAAACTTAAAAGTTTATCTAATTTACCTTTTAAATCGCTTTTTAATACAACAGAAACATCAGCAGGTAGTGATAAGCTTATATCCATAAAACCTCCTTATGGAGTTAAAATTAATATTTTATATTTGTTCATAAATTTGTATAAGGTTACTTAAAAAGGGTTTACAAAAAATGGAAGAGGGAGAGGGACTCGCACCCCCAATAGATGCTACTAACACCCACTACTCGATTTCAAGTCGAGCTCCTCGTCTAGCCGGTCTCCCTCCTATAAAATTTTTATACTATTTCAAGTATTACCATATCAAAATAAACATTAAATATTTTGGTAGTCCAGGTGGGTCTTGATCCCACTCTCTCAGTCTTATAAGGACTGTGCTTTCCCGGTTAAGCTACTGGACTATATTTATGGCAGACCGTGCAGGATTCGAACCCGCAAAACTGGTTTTGGAGACCAGTGGTTTACCAATTAATCCTAACGATCTGCAATTGTTATGAACGTATAATCATCTTTAGTACTAAACTTGGCCATGTCAAAATAAATGGCACTGATTCTTTTGTAAATTTAAATTTTTCACCACCAGCTGCACTTAATAACCATGCTAGTCCAACTCCTATTAATACATAAATTGTTAGTAATCCCATAATCCATAAAAACATAATTTTATCTCCTTTTAGTTATTAAAATTTGAAATTATTCTTAATGATTGTTCTTGTTCTGTAATTATTACGTGAGCTCTATCTAATAAATTCATAATATTAGTTTCCCAACAATCACTTTCAACTTCTTCTTCATTTCCAGACCCTTTAGCAGTTTCTCTCATACCAAATAAATATCTCTCAAATTCTTCAAGTTGTAAAGTTACTGAATTAGATCTTTCAACTAAATTCTCTAACGTTTCATGAATTACTCGACCTAAAGCTGGTTTTTTTGGTGTTGGTGG
>Ga0164313_10005570_pt1 | contig 11150 bp, 12 predicted proteins | sample GuaBasSedimGuay4_FD_113735 | JGI IMG/M metagenome (GOLD analysis project Ga0164313, IMG submission 113735) | Subseafloor sediment microbial communities from Guaymas Basin, Gulf of California, Mexico - Guay4, Core 4569-4, 0-3 cm | ecosystem: Environmental > Aquatic > Marine > Hydrothermal vents...
CTGCTTGCAGCGTTGCAGGTAGGCCCAGGTAAGGTCATGAAAATCCTGCTCGGTTTGCAGCACTGACATACCCTGGTAATAGAGATCCAGGAAATCCTGCAAGCAATTAAAATTGTAAGCCTTGCTGATAGCGTCAATATCAGGGTAGGGCAGGTCAACAGCGTTGCGTTGCGCAAGTTCCCACATCATCGCCGGCTCAAGGCTGCCTTCGATGTGGATATGCAATTCCGCTTTTGGTAGCTGTTCCACCAATTTTTTCAGTTTGTCCATCCTGCCTATGATACAGGGATAAACAGGTGCTGGAACCCGTATAATTACCCAATCATGCAACCCGTACTGTACAAGTTCAAACATACCTTGAGGACATTACTGTTGGCAGTGGTGATGTTCTCACCGGTGTCTTCAACGAGTGCTGGTGATGCGCAGACAATAGCGGTCAATATATTTGGTGACGGTGACCCGGGCAATGGAATTGAAGACGACCGGCAGCAGTTATTGGGAGGGAGGCGTCGCGGGGTCTCGCTGGCCGATCAGCGTATGAGTGCAGGAACCGTCAAATGTGACGGCAAGATCCGTGGCACTGCGATGGTGATCGATACACGTGAGTTTGTGCCCGGCCTCACGGGGGCCGTATTGGTCAGCGCAGCACACGTATTGTATGACCTCGACAGAAAGATACGTTTCAAGCGCTGCGAATTTCATTTCCTGGCATTGGGGGAGTTACACAGGTACCAGGCCAAAATTGACCTGCAACGGCTGAAAATGGGTAACTACGATCCAAAACAAACCACTGCGAGTCTTGAGTTTGGCGAGGGCGACTGGGTTTTTATGTACGTACCCAAACCATGGAAAGGGTTCGACCCGGATGAAGCGCTCAAGCCAGTTGCATTTTCTTTTATAAACATGGAGTCTTTTCAACAGTCCGGAGGTGAGCTTCGGTTGATTGCCTTTAATGCCGATGCCGGCGTGATCAGCGTAAGCGGCCATTGCCAGGTAATTGAGAGTCAGCGTAGCGACCTGGGTGGTGGTGCGTGGAAAGGACAACTACTGGATGATTGTGATTCCGCCGGTGGTTCATCGGGCGGGGGCATCGTTGCGGTTTCAGAAGGCCAACAACTTCTGATAGGAATACGAAACGGCTCTCACTGGAGTGAACAGGTTTACCCGGTCGGGAAGTATCCGTCAGGACCACCTGACGGTGCCAATTGGGATCAATCGGCCAATACAAACTTTGCCCGCGCCTTCGATGCAAATTTACTCAATGAATTACAAATGTTTGTAAATGATCTGATTTTGTCTGATGCTTTGTTTTGATATACAAGCAGTTAACATGCATTAATGCTTTTTTACTCGATACGCTAACAAAAGTTCTGCCATATGCTATACTTAGAGTGAAATCCGGATATTTTGGAATAATAAGAATTGTTCCGGGATACATAGATGTATCAGAATTTCGGATTGGTTAAGGCTTGGCACTGACTGGTTGGTACAGTGCAAAGCAGTTAAAGCCAAGGTTGGCATTTCCTGGTAAGGGTTGAGTTATATACCAGGTACAGACATGGAACGGGCAGGGGTAGCCCCGGTCAAGACTGTAAGACAGCAGCGACTGTCTGTTTTGGGAAAACAAGCCACGCAGTACCTGATAGAGTAAGTTTGGGTACACCGTTGTTTGCATCACTCAGGTGAAGTAAACACAGTTGGAAGCGGGGAGCTTTATAATGTTTTTTTATACATCACTATTTGTAGCGAGTTTAATCGTAGCGCTGGTCGTGCTTTGGCTCTACCATGCGATTGCGGACGTCGGAAAAGCTGTTTATCGGGCCATTCTGCCAAGTTCAAAAGGTAATCCTGCCGATCATCTCGAAGCTGAGACAGTTCTGCGCACAACCATTAACGACACACCGACCCCGTGGGGCTGGGGTGATCACGCCAAACCTTCACAGGCTGCCCGGACTGCAAAGATTGCACCGTCTGATTCAGTTCCGTGGGGCTGGCCTGGAAATAACAACGAGATACGTGAGCACGGTCAACATTACGATTTGAACGCAGGTAAGGCACTGACCGAGCCTGGTGCTGCTAAAAAGCCAAAACCAGTGACTGGCTGGCCCTATCGTGAAGAGAAATTCGACTTTGCCGGTAAATCTTACAAAGTCAGCCGAAAGGCAAAACTCAAAAAGACCAACTTAGGCAACACAAGCACACCCTGGGGTTGGTAATAAAGAATATATGGATCGCTGGCCTGGTCAGCGGTCCATAGCGCTGTCAGAAACCCTGTTTACCAAAGAAGAAGGCAACGAGACATTCTCATTGCCTGGAATTTTGATGCCCATCGGTATCTGTTCCACAGCCATACTTTCATTCGAGAACGGACGCAGTAATTCCAACGCCTCCTGTTTTGGTGCCCTCAACCATTGTTCCGCTTCATCCGGGTCTCTCAGGATGGCTGGAGAACGGTGGTGCCCGACTGATTTTAAAACTTCGTTGGGTTCCACGGTGATGATACTGATGCTGATTCTTCCTGTACCATCCGGCGCAGTAAACCGACTAGCCAGCCCACATAGCGTCCAGAAAGGTGCATGTAAAGGAAATACAGCGTAAGGGATCTGGGGCCGCACACGACTATCAAACTCGTAGAACCAGGAGACCGGTATCAGCACCCGGAAATCTTTCGACCAGGCTCCCATATATGATGGTGCGAACGGCTGCTGCTGATGCCTCAGCCTGGCATTTGCCGTCGATAGCAATTTGCCTTCCTTGTTGCGGGGTAATTGCCCCCTTGCCCAGTTTGGAAGAAAGGGCCAGATAGCTTCAGTGGGGCAATCGACACCGCCCTCGCTATAAATTGCCGGCAAGGTTTCCCAAACCATGGAGTCCGGTTCCGAAACCCGGCGTAACCGGGACGGAGATATATTGACCCGGTTTGCCGGATCAGCAGGCAACACCTTTGGTGGTGTCAGACTTGTTGCCCAGGCGTATACGTCTTTCCATGCGAGGTGAGAAACTGCTGCTTTGCCGCACATGAGATTTACGTACAGAGCTGTCTATCTAAAGCGTTTCACCATACCGATAATTTCGTTAGGTGTTTTGCCATCCAGCTTTTTTTGTAGCGCTTCCTTATTACGTTTTACTTCCAAATCGTAAAACATCATATAGTCCATTGCATTTTTCAATTTCTTAGCCGAGGGTTCACCAGCCTGTTGGCGAATGTTCTCAAGGGTTTGTTCGACACTTTCCGGACTGGAGAAATCTACCGGTTGATCCATCACTGTATCTTGTGCTGCTGTTTCCTGCTCAGCTGCAGATGTCGCCGTGGAACTGCCTTCTTTATCAGCATTTTCATCCGCGCATGCAGTGACCAGGAACAAACTCATCATTGCAGCAGTAGCTGAAGTAAGAGCGAATTTTGACATTTTGTATTTCCTTGATTTTCAGTTCAACGCTTCGACCATCGGAATTGAAGATGATTCCACGACAGGGTGCACTATAGCCGGTTTTCTGCAACGATGACCTTAAAGTGTTTGTTTTTGGCCAGTTCTTTAACCTGGTGGAAACCCTGGGATAGCCAATTTTCATAGGGCAGGTGCCGATTGGCGACCAGGACCAGTATGCCTCCCGGCTTGAGATGTTTTCTTACCGACTCCAGAAGCCGCACACTCATGAGATTATCGGTTTTCACCCCGGCATGAATTGGCGGGTTGCTGATAATCATGTCGTAGCTTCGAGTTACCTGCGAAAGACCATCTGATGCCAAAAGGCAGCCGCTTAGCTGGTTAGCTGCCAGGGTCTCTTCACAGGACTTTATTGCCAGTGCGCTGGTATCGAGAAAAGTCAAATCGACAGCCTCGTTCTGGCTGGCGATGCATGCCCCGATAACACCGGCACCACAGCCAAAATCCAGAATGTCACCGACGAAATCTAAAGCCTTCATTTGTTCCAGCAAAAGTGCCGTACCGCCATCAAGGCGGCCATGGGCGAAAACACCGGGGTAAGACGCTACTCTGAGGTCCTTTCCAGCACAACCCAGCATCCACTTTTCTCTGTAAAGAGCGGGCTCGAATATGTGTTGATTCAAAGGCCGGGTTGCCTCGTACAGCGTGCAATGTCGTGCGTTGTCCAGTTTTTTAACACCCGCAAAACATGTCTTCAGGACTTTTTCCGCGGATTTGATGCCGGCCCTGTTTTCTCCGGCCAGCCACAGCACGCCACCATCAGCCAACAGGCTTGCAGCGTAATCCAGCAGCATTCGCAGCAGGGCTTTTTGCCGGGGTAAGTTCAGGATGATCCATGAGTAAGTAGTATTGCCCTCTACGGGAAAAGCTGCAAACTGAACATCAGCACCTGCCTGCTGATGAAACAGGTAAGCACCAAAATCCTGGCAAAGTAATTTCAGTGACCCGCAAGAGTGCGCAGCATCACGCCAGGCGGGGTCCTTTTCAGGATTTATCCAAAATCCGTTGCCAGTGGAAGAATGGCGGTGGAGATTGCGTTCGATGATTTGACTAATGTTATGCATCACGAGACATACGACTAGTGACTGAGTGAGCCGTAAAGATCATGCTGATCAGCATTCTCAAGCTGTACTTCAACCATGTCGCCAGCTCGCAACTGCTGTCCATCATGTATATACACCTGGCCATCAATTTCCGGTGCATCGGCGGCACTCCGGGCGATGGCACCGTCTTCATCGCTGGCGTCAACCAGGACCTCCAGCGTGTTACCGACTTTTGACTGCAATCGCTTACTGCTTATATCCGCCTGGAGTTCCATAAATACCCGCTCACGCTCTGCCATCACATCTGCAGGAATATGGCCCGGTAAGTCATTCGCAGCCGCCCCGCCAACGGGTGAATACTGAAAACAACCCACACGATCCAATTGGGCTTCGCTAATAAAATTCAGTAACTGCTCAAAATCATCATCTGTCTCACCGGGAAAACCCACAATAAACGTGCTGCGTAACGTGATGTCCGGGCAAATCTCACGCCACTTATGGATACGGTTTAAGGCGTTTTCTGCGGCTGCCGGTCTTTTCATCAGCTTCAGAATACGTGGACTGCCATGTTGCAGGGGGATATCAAGGTACGGCAGCACCAGGCCATCTGCCATTAGCGGTATCAATTCGTCCACATGGGGGTAGGGATATACATAATGCAGTCTCACCCATGCCCCGAGGCTGCCGAGTGCCTTGCACAACTCTGTTATCCGGGTTTTGACCGGCTTACCACCCCAGAAATCCAGCTTGTACTTTAAATCGACGCCATAGGCAGAAGTATCCTGGGAAATCACCAGCAATTCCTTCACACCGGAATCAACCAGGCTTTCCGCTTCTGCAAGCACATCACCTGCTGTCCGGCTCACGAGTTTTCCACGCATGGAAGGGATAATGCAGAAGGTGCACTTGTGATTGCAGCCTTCCGATATTTTCAAGTACGCGTAATGCCGGGGCGTCAGCTTTACTCCCTGTGGTGGCACCAGGTCTGCAAATGGATCATGGCTTTTATCAAAGGGTGCATGCCGGTGGACCGCACCGACTACCTGTTCATACTGTTGCGGGCCTGAAACGGACAAAACCGCCGGATGAAGTTCCCGGATCTCATTTTCATCAACACCCATGCAACCGGTAACAATGACTCGTCCATTTTCATTCAGTGCCTCGCCAATGGCATCAAGTGATTCCGCACGTGCACTGTCGATGAATCCGCAGGTATTGACCACAACCACATCGGCACCATCGTAACTCGGTGCTATCTCATAACCGTCGTTGCGCAACTGGGTCAGGATTCGCTCAGAATCCACCAGTGCTTTGGGACAGCCGAGGCTGACAAATCCAACTTTTGGCGCGTTAGTCATTTTCGTCTGTGTCATCCGGTTCGAAGAATAGCCACTTGGTAACAGGGAATGCCTGGCGAAAGTCCCGCTCAACCCGGTTGATAGCATTGATCAACTCTGCCTCCGAGCCCGTCCTGCACATTCTTGCCTTGATAGCTACCATCGCATCCGGGCCCATTTGCAAGGTTAGCAGGTTGTACAAATGCTCGACTTCAGGCCGATCCTGCAAATAGGCCTTCATTTCTTCATGTATGTGTATTTCCACGCCCTGGCCAATCAGAAGCGCTTTTACTTCAATGGCCAGCAGAATTGCAATAACCAGCAGCAGGACACCAATCATCACGGTTCCTATTGCATCATAAATTGGATTTCCGGTAATCGCCGCAGCGATCACAGCACCCAGGGCCAGCACCAGGCCCAGCAGGGCGGCCACGTCCTCACCAAACACGACCAGTAGTTCACTGCTCCTGCTTTCACGAAACCAATGCGATAAACGCCGTCCACGGCGCTCCTTGTTAACCGCAAGCATGCATCCCCACAACGATGCCGATTCTGCAATGATCGCAAATATCAATACACCGACGGCGATCATGGGGCTGGTCAAGGGTTCCGGATTGTTGAACTTGTGTATGCCCTCATACATTGAAAACATACCGCCAAGGCTGAACAGGATCACAGCAACCAGGAAAGACCAGAAATAAATACTCTTACCGTAACCAAGAGGGTAATTCTCATCCGGTGGCTTTTTGGATTGCTTCATTCCAAACAGCAGCAAAAGTTGATTACAACTATCTGCCAGGGAGTGAATAGCCTCAGCAAGCATCGCACCGGAGCCGGTCCAGAATGCTGCAAAGCCCTTGGCGATGGCAATGGACAGGTTCGCAAATAATGCGTACAGGATCGATTTGATAGAGTCAGGTTTGGCGGACATATTTGTTTATCCGCAATCAGTTCATGGAGTGCAGATAGATGTGATTACCCTCGGTATCCTGAATAATGGCGACGTGGCCAATTTCCGGCGATATTTCAGCTTTTGCAGTTATGATCGATCCACCAGCCGATTCCACACGGCCCAGCACGGCAGTAAGGTCGGTGCCCCCGTTGAGATACAGTTTGCAGCCATCTTTGGACGGCAGATAACCCTCGCCGCTAACCACCGCACCACCTATCTGGCCCTGCTCATGGCTGAAGAAGCCCATCCTGACATGCCCCATATCCCTGGTCGGCATTTCATTGTCATAGATTGCACTGTAGAAACGAACCGCCCGGTCAAAGTCGGTGACGGGTATTTCAAACCAGTTGATGGCGTTTTTCATCTTTTCCATGATATTGCTGATACTCCCTGGTGTGGGATAACGGGAGCGTGGATTATGAAGGTTGGGTGGTGATCACTCAAGTCTGCTGGTTTGGATTCTGTTTTAGATGTGGCAAGCGATCCGCAGCGACACGGGGGTGTACGCCCATATCCCCGCTCAGTACTGTGGGCTCTTGTTGATCGAAACCCATGTCTGGTTACCACTGGAATTCATAAATGGCCACGTCATCCCGGCGAAAGCCGGGACCCATTTGCTCTTGCTTTTACTTTCCCAAATAACGGGGTCAAAAAAAATGGATCCCGGGTCAAGCCCGGGAAGACGTTACTTCTATCTTGACAGGAGAGGGCAGGTACCACATGTCGCGCGGATCGTATGGCACATCGCAACCAGATTCGTAATCAGCGGTCAGTTTGAATCGTTTGTGATTGTGATCTGGTGGATCTCGTGGTCATTCGGGGCGAAAAAGCGGGCCTGGCCTTCTTCGATGACCGGCTTCAGGGTTTTGCTTTTGCGATTGCGTTTGATGTCAATCACGAGTTCATCACCAGGCTCGAAATCCCGTAATGCGCGCATAAACTCTGCTGGTGAATTGACATCGGTGCCGTGCAGGTTGAGGACAACATCGCCGGGCTCCAGCAACAGGGGGTTGTCTTCCTTTGCCTTCAAAACCAGTACGCCGCGATCAGTTTTAAAGTATTCACCAAGCGCAGGATCAACTTCAGCGAGTCGCAAACCTGCGGCTAACGGCATACCAAACCAGGCATTGGTATCGTGCAGGGCGAAATCACCCATGTCTGACATATCACCAAACTGGAATTCATAGTGACGCTCGAACTGTGGAGCATCGCCTCTTGATTCGATAAATACACGGCGCTCTTCTATTTCAACCCGCATTTGTTCTATTTGCTCTGTCAGTGCCTCAGTATTAATCTCAGGCACCACAATGCGCTCTATTCTGACTGTCTCACCAGGGTGCGAAGGTGCTAAGGGCGCTGAAGGAAAGCGAACCACAGACTGCCAGCTAAGTGGTTCCCGCACTTCCGGAACTACACTTAAATCATGTGATTCATTGCCACGCTCGACCGAAACGATTACCGGTTCATCGGCCTTGATGTCAGAGAGCGCTATGTTTAATCCTTTTCGTGTGTTTCCGGTTTCATCCACAGCCGACAACACCCGTCCACCCAATGCCACGATTACGTCTCCAGCCTCAACTCCGGCACGCTCAGCCGGCCCATCGGGAGATACTCCAAGTACCTTGACGCCAACGTCGTCGAAATCGCCGAGAATAACACCGAGCACCGGACGGTCGCCTGTACTGATAATAAAAGTGTTGGATTCAGCAGCCATGTTGGCGCGGGCAAGATCACGGTTAACGCGGGCAACGGCCCGTGAGGATTCCCGCAAATGTTGATGGGTACGGTTCAGTTCTTCTCTCATCACTGCCATTTTGGCTGCTTGTTGAGTACGTGCTTCTGCTGTCCTTTCTGTCGCGCGATGGCGCTGCTCCTCTGCAAGGTGCAGTTGCTCGCGTGCTTTCTCAACTGATGCCGTGGCTTTAGCCTGGGCCTTATCTGCTTTAGCTAAAGCATGCTCGTATTCAACTTCAAGTTTAGCTTGAAGCTTAGCCTCTTCCGCAGCGAGGGCCGCATCTTCGGCAGCGAGTGCTGCTTCGTCGGGCGATACTGCTTGCAATTGTGAGCTGAAAGCCAGAGCAGCGGCTGTGCTCAGCAAAATAATCAGGTTGCGATTTATCATCATTTAATGCCTCTGAATTTCAAAGTGCCGCCATGCGGCCATAGTCAATTTGCCATTGCTGCTGGTAGATCTGTGCCAGGTCGAGCAGCAGATTAACCCGTTGTCCCCACAGGTCAATGGAGTCGGGTGTGAAGCTCAATTCGTTATCCACCTGGGCTATCAGGTCTTCGAGTTCCGCTATGTAAATTGCGGACTCTGCCGGCATTGAAGATGTTTCCTGCCGAAGTTGTTTAACCTGGTTTTCCATGTTTTGGGATAGGCCGATCAGGGCTCCTACGTTGTCTGTTTGGCTATCGTAAGCAGCGGAGCTGCTCTCTCCTACAGACGCGATATTGGGAGTATTCGTCGCAGGACTTTCGATGTTTCGCATTGAGATGCTGACCACGAGAACCAGGCTGGCGGCGACTGCTAACCAGCCACCAGCACGTTGCCAACTCCGTTTACTGTTTTTATGGGTCAACAGTGCAGATTCAATATCGGACCAGCCATCGTAGCCCGGGTCTATGGCTTCAAGCTCGCCTAAGCCCAGTGGGTCATCCTTACTCTGATTCCATTGATCATGTGCTGTCATATCGTTCTCTTTATGCTGTTGCATTTTGTGCTGCGCCATTGTTTGAAACCAGGCTGCCGCGTTCATCATTGTTCGTGACCAGCGCTCTGAGCCGGGCACGTGCGCGGTTCAATCGGGTTTTGGAATAGCTTTCGGTTTTACTCACCATTTCTGCAATCTCACGGTGTTTGTATCCTTCAACGTCATGTAGCCAGACCACAAGCCGATCCTCTGGACTCAATTGTTCAAGGGCCTGAGACAAGTCCATTGCCCGTCCCAGCCCGTCCTGGTCACCGCTGGTGTGAGCCATGTACTCTTCAAATTCAACCGCGTCGTAACGGGGCTGTTTGCGCAGTGAGCTGATTGCATGATTGATTACAACCCGTCTTAACCAGCCCCAGAAGGGCGATTCGCCTCTGAACTGTGGTACGCGTTTGAACGCGGTTATAAATGCTTCCTGCGTTACGTCCCTGGCCAATTCCCGGCATTTACAGATTCTGACAGCCAGCGTATAAGCAGGTCCGTGATAACTGCGGTAGATCTTTTCGCAGGCACGCGTGTCACCGCGCTTGGCGCCAGCCAGTGTCACCTCGTCAAGGTGTATGTCGAAACCTGATCCCATCATCATTTAACAGGACGTGGTTAGTGCCAAAATGGTCGCAAAAACTTTCATATACTTTCAATCATAGTGCCTTGAAATAAAAACGACCGCAAAAGCGGCCGTTTCCGTACTGTCTACCTGGACAGAAGCAGCAGTCTCTGTCTCCTTTTGGTAACCGTAAAGTCTGATCACGGCGGCCAGGCCAATGGTTAATTTGTAATTCATGGTGTAAATTCTAATATTGAAAGGCGGGTACTATATACAAACATGCACGCGCATGCGGGTGTCTAAAGTTGGGTTAATCAATGTACATAAAAATCAACAACAATGGGTAGGTGGCGGCCACCGGTGAAACCGGGTAGTCCTTACATTACACCGCAAGGTGCAGCGAGCCTGAAAGAGGAGGAGCATTACCTGTGGAAGACTCTGCGACCTGAGGTTGTAAAAGCGATTACGGCGGCGGCAGCAGAGGGTGACCGATCGGAAAATGCAGAATACATTTACCGCAAAAAACAATTGGGTGAGATTGATCGGCGTTTACGTTACCTGAGCAAGCGTATCGATATCATGAAAATAGTCGATCGCCCGCCGGCAGATGTTTCGGTGATCCGCTTTGGAGCACTGGTAAACTTGCAGAGTACGGAAGACGGTCCGGTAGACTATCGCATCGTTGGAGTAGACGAGACCGATGCAAAAAAGGGCTGCATTTCCATCGATTCCCCGGTCGCACTCGCACTGCTGGGTAAATCTGTAGGTGACAGCGTCGAAGTAAAGTTACCGGAATGCATCACCAGCCTCACAGTAATCTCAATCAAGTACCTGTAGGAGAGAGCAGCTTCGCTGCTTGCGAGCTCTTCTTCCGTTTGGGTAATCGTAAGCAGCGAAGCTGCTCTCTCCTGCACGTTTCATGAGCCCCTGCCGTTTACTTGAATTTCAGCAGGTAATCCCCATCTTTTATACCGTGGCAGCCTTCGGGGGCCACAGCCAACTTCCGGCCATTTGGCGGAAGATTTTTTACCTTATTGCTTCTTTAGGAGAATATGGATATGACTACTTTTGATTTTTCCCCCCTTTACAGAAATTCAGTTGGTTTCGA
>Ga0164313_10005571_pt1 | contig 11150 bp, 7 predicted proteins | sample GuaBasSedimGuay4_FD_113735 | JGI IMG/M metagenome (GOLD analysis project Ga0164313, IMG submission 113735) | Subseafloor sediment microbial communities from Guaymas Basin, Gulf of California, Mexico - Guay4, Core 4569-4, 0-3 cm | ecosystem: Environmental > Aquatic > Marine > Hydrothermal vents >...
CCACGCCTACGACGGCATGACGATGCTGATCGAAGCGATTGAAGAGGCAGGATTGAACAGGGCCAAGATCCGCGATGCCCTCGAAGGCCGCAAACATGAGATCTTTCACGGGGTGACCGGCAAAATTCCATTGAACGACATCTATAGCGATGCGGGCCCGATCTCTCTGGCTATTGTCCGCAACGGGGAGTGGACCTTCATCAGCGCAGGGGAAGCCGGAACGAGCCTGCCGGAACCGCTGACCCTCACGGAGAAGAACGAGTGATCCTCCGAGCATTCGTGTCGTTGGCCGTTGTTGTGTCGGCAGGGCTCTCCTGGGCAGCGGAACCGCTGGTGGAGAAAGAGAACCTCTACGTCGGTGCGATTGTCTGCAAGACCTGCCATGGTCCAACCCAGGCTCACGACTCCTTCACGGTGTGGTCGGTCTCGAAACACTCCCGAACTTTTGTACAACTCGGCACGGGCTACATCGAGATGATCGATCCTGACGCCAAAGGCTTTGTTCCTGAGGGATTCGGCGGATCGATCGTCAGAGAAGCGCAACGCCTCGGCATCGATACCGACTGCCTCCAGTGCCACACGACAGCGCACAACCTTGCCAACGAAAACAAGGCTGAGACCTTTCATCTCGAGGACGGCGTGCAGTGTGAAGCCTGTCACGGCCCAGGCGGGGCACATGTCGCATGGATGGAAAACGGCGCCGATGATTCGCGCCCGGAGTCCTCTCGAATGGCCAGATCGTCAATTGATGATTGCGCCCAAACCTGCCACAGAAGAAAACCAACTCACGAAGCGGTCATGACCATCGAATTCGACCCAGAAAAGGCCTGGAAGAAAATTGCTCACGGGGCTGCTGCCGAATGAATGTCGTGCCCAGGACTGCGGGCCCTGAAGGACCCGCCTACAGAGAACTCGGAATTCTTGTAGGCAGGTCCTTCAGGGCCTGCTTATCGAAACTGGTACCCGATTGGACTCGCTTGGGTTCCAGTTTCACCGGGTTGGTGTTTCTCTCCTTGATCCTCACAATCGTGGGACCGGCTTCGGCACAGACCGGCCCTCCAACCGCCGAAGTGGATAGACCCTACGCAGATCTGCAATCGAAGCCATATGAGTATCACGGCCTCGGGCGAGAAAAGCCTGAGCCCGAGAATGTCGAGACAATTCGCATCGGACTCTTTGCCCCATCCAGGGGCCTTCGTGCAGCCGACGGCCTGAGCTCAACACGGGGCGCCGAACTGGCAATCGCTCAGGCAAATGCTCAAGGTGGTTTGAACGGTATACCTTTCGAACTGATCACTCGCACCGACGATTCCCCATGGGGAAGCGCTCACGAGGTCGTCAGGCTCGTCTACGAAGACCACGTGTGGGCCATTGCCGGCGCCATAGGCGGTGAGAGCACTCATGTGGCGCAGCAGATCATCACCAAGGCCCACCTGCCGTTGATCGGGACCGCCACAACCGACGCCTCCCTGACGCAGATCAATATTGGGTGGATGTTCCGCCTGATGCCGGACGATGATTCCGTCGCTCATACCATGGCAAGCCACCTGATCCGAGAAAAGGACTACGACACGATCGTCAGCATCACCTCAACCGCCTACGACCATAGGCTACGGGCAGAAGCGTTTGAAAAAGACATGGCCCGTCTCGGCGTACCCCTCGCCCTCAGTCTCCAATTCAACCCCGGCGACACGGATTTCTCGAAACAACTCACCTTGATCGAGCGATCCGGCGCCGATGCCGTCGTGGTCTGGGGTGCTCCCGGGGAAGGGGCCGCCCTGGTCAAGGCGTTGACTGCTTTCGAAGTCTTCGCCGGCCCTGGTCTGGACCGTGCTGAGTTCCTCCGTCGGGCCGGCACCAGTGCCGAGGGGCTGACCATCGTCTCGCTGTTTGATCTCGGCCGGAATGATCCGGTCTTGGCGACATTCAAACAGAAATTCTCCGCCGCTTTCGGCATGCAGCCGGATGTGGTCGCCGCCTTCGCTTACGACGGCATCCGCCTCGTCACCGAGGCCATTCGCAACGCCGGGCTCAACCGGGCCAAGATCAGGGATGCTCTCGCTCAGACCGTGGCTTTCGATGGAGTGACCGGAGAGATCCGCTTTGACGGTTCAGGCGCCAGTACCGGTCAACCGGTGCTGTTGGTCGTGAACGAGGGGAAGCTGCGTAAATAGCACGCCTGGTATAGCAAACACGGGCGGACACGGGGGTCCGCCCCTACAAAGGTTGGCGCATTTTGTAGCGTCGGCGGTACCTGATTTACCCTTTCAACCCTGGAATCGCGGTGCAATCCAACTCGAAGAGCAACTCCTCACGACAGACGTCGGCGATTGTGCAAACGACGGGAAGATCCTTCAATCCTCGATCGCGGATCAACCGCTGGTAAACCGGCACATCCTCAGGCCGCTTGATGAAGGCCGTGGCTTGGCAGACATCCGCCCAACTCGCTCCACCATGATTCAGTAAGGCCTCAATCGTATCCAGGGTCAGGTGGGTCTGCCGCTCAAAATCACCGACGTGAACACTGACGCCGGCGTTGTCGATCGAGGCAGTCCCGGACACAAGCACGTAACTGCTCTGGCCCATGGTCAAGGCCAATCCGCGAGAGAACGCGGACCCGTATTCCGGGGCCTCATTCTGGTATGGGTTGGCAAGGCGCTTGATGCCAATCGGTCCCGCTGCCGCCTCTCGAACGGCCAACAGATCGAGGGTGCACCAGCCGCCACGAGCATTCGAGCCCAGGATGCCTGTACTGGCCGGGATCATAGCGCTGACGTCAGAGTTGAAGAGGCCGAGGTTCTCGAATTTCCCATTCCGAACATCGTTGAACTCATCATACCAATCGAGGATGTCCCGAAGGTAGAACCAGGTCCTGCAGACATCACCGAATGTCCAGCCTCTGCTCCCGAGAATCTCAAAAGCGACCTCGAAAGCCACCCCGGTCTCCTCGCCGGCTTTCCCCCTGCTGCTCTCGGGCACGAACCGTGCGACATCCGAAAGATAGAGATACTGCGCGTCCCTGCCTTTGACCAACTGCCCGGCAACCTGGCCCTGCCTGTGGATCAACTCCGATTCACCCGATGGCGCAGAGCGTACCGAGATGCCATGTAGCCCGGCCAGAGGCGAGGAACCGCATGACCGCCCCTCAACGAAGGTCGGAGGTGGACCGTCGGCCCGGCCCAAATTCCGACGCACCTGGGCCCGGCTCTCAAGCAGTCGATCAGACCACTCAAGCTCACCGTACAGCCTTTCGTGCAGCAGAATCGAACCTGTATTTTCAAGGTGTTCCACGATTTTCCGGGTAGCATCGGCCATGGCCTCGGCCGGCGTCATATTCGCGACCGGAGGTACCCAGGTCAGGAAATCGAGATCCCCAGATCCATTAGAAATTGTCAGCATCGTTGTATTCCACCCTCTGCCACGCCGACAATCCTCGACCCAGCCTCAACAGAATATTCACTCCATCGACCCTGTCTCATGATTAAATGGGATCCAGGGTGCCTACACCCGAGAGCTTAATAGGAAGACCAATTGGAATCAACTTTGATCTCAATTGACCAGATATTCAATCATCAGTCTGTGAAACCGTAATACCAGGCAACCCCACGCCACCGAAGAGGAACCTCACCGGTCGGACCGCCTTCTACCTCGAAGTTCAACGAGCGATCAAAGATCGGGCCGTCGGCCGGCATCAATCGGTAGAAACTCATCGACGGCTGTCCTGGAGTTCCCCCGATACAGGTCATGCCGTGCAGGGCCTGACGAAATATCCCAGGCCTGCCGGGATCGACCCGAAAGTAAAAACCACCACCGAAAAAGTCCTCGACACCGGTCCCCCGCCAGGAGGGTGGGTCTTCGCCATCGACTCGAAGAGTCTCGTCACCTTCGAGAAAGGCCCACCCGGCTGAAGAGGTCGAGCCCGCTGTCACGGCAAGCCCCGCCAGGCGGCCCGGCCCCACCAGGTCAAGAAGCACTGCGTCACGACCCCGAACGGAGGCCGGCACATCGATCGTCAAGGCACGAAAGAGGCCGGTGCCAGAGGCCGGAGCACTGCCCGACCGGCGAACGGCAAACGCCAGCTTGAGTCTCTTTGCCGAGGCCGCTGACAACTCAACCTCGACTTCAGCTCCAGAGCGAAACGGCATCGGAAAGTAACTGTAGACCTCTCCCTGGTCACCGCCGATGAAGAGAGAGCGCACAGGCCGGCACGAAGGCCGCCCAATGCCGAAGAACCACGGGAGCGGCATGTCGACCGTCGTCTGCCCATCAAAGGACAATCGAATGACGACCTCCCCAAGGCGGTGGGACGGCAAACGCAGGACAATGGCGGTGATCTGATCGGGGCCATCGACGGCCGCCAAGGTGTGTGCCTTCCCCGGCTGCAATATCACGGTTTCCGAAACCGTTTCACCTGGTCCTACGGCCCACGGATCGGTACCGGGATGGGCCAACATACGCCGCCACCGGGAAAGATCCTCGGCTCCCGTAAAGCTGATGATGTCGGCCGGTTCATCCATCAGCATGGCTGAGACTTGAAACCAGATCTTGGCATTTTCGGCATTGACAAGGGAGACTCTGCAGCCCTTTCGAAACGGCAGCGGCATGTATGAAACGTTGCCGCCTCCACTGTGCTGACGATTGAGCACCATCGGCGAGAAGAAGGGGGGGATCTCCCCACCGAAGAACTCCGGCAGCGAGAGGTCAATGACCGGATCGTCGGCCCCGTCGATTCGAACCCTCAGTCGAATCTTCGGGTCAAGATCCGCGCTGATTCCATCACCCTGAGTCATCCAAATTCTGGTGACGGCGCCGGCGCTTTCGGTCTCGAAGATCACGCCTTCACCATCGATGACCCGCACAAAACGGGAGTCTCCTTCGCTATGGCGGTCATATGACCCTCCGTCAGGATCGACGCTCGATGCAAGCACGACTCGGGCGTCGGAGCGGATCCGGGCGACAACCCCGGGATCCTTCCATATTTCCCAGGGCAGAGGCGCCTCCTGCCCTGTCGCCGGCAAGGCCATTGCAGCCGCCACGACCATGATCCATGCCTTCGTTCGAAGTTGGACGTTGAAAGTTGAACGTTGAACGTTCAATCAGTCCCTGCCCTGGCGGTAGCGGGTATTGTAGGCCTCGATCAGGGCGATGCGCTCACTGCCGCCCAAGTCGGACCCCGGCAGCGGTTCGAGGGTCTGACCATCCCTGGTGAAGAGGTCCATATCCTTGCACCAGCCTTCGCTCTCTAAAACGTAGAACCGTCGATGGCCCTCGGGAGGAGGTCCAGCGGGCGCCGAGAACTCCAGATGCACCTCCTCGCCGGGACCGAAAATCGCCGTCGCGCCATCTGCGGCATACAGCAGGGGCTCAACCGGCCCGAGACGGGTATACCAGCCCTCCTGGGAGCGGGTGTCCCACACTGGCGCCCTTCGAGAATAATCGTAATGAGGCAGGTGTTGCGAACCGGTCGAACGCAGTGCAAAGCCTGACTGGGCCAGATGTGCCTCAACAAGAGGAAGCTCCGTCCGCACGGCCTCCGGGCAGCTTTCGATCGAGACGATTTCGATTCTGTCCCAGTAAATTTCCTGGTTGGTTCTCAACCGCAACTCGGTCGTGCCTGCGGGCAATGGCGGCAGGGGCACAGCCATTCGCCTCGGCATTCCCGCCGGATAGCCCCATTGCTCGAGCATCGTTCGCCACACGCCGTCACTGCCCCGGGCTTCAAGCGTCGGCGCCTCGAAGGCCACCCCCGCCTGCCAGGCAGCAAAGCCCGTCTGGGAGTAAGGGTATTCGATCCATCCGTCAACGACCAAGGCCAGATCGTCTCCAAAATCATCGAGCCTCTGGTCGAATCGGAGGGTCAAGACATGCTCGTGCTTCAGCAGGCCGATGAAACGATGATCCAGCCCTCCGACCGGCGCGCCCCGGAGGTCCGCCGTCAGCACGGCCTCGGTCACGGTGTCCCCACGCTGGTTGACTGCCTCAACCGGTTGCAGGCCCCGTCGATAGAACAACGGTTTGCCCGTCGGCGCCGGGCCCAGAATCCCCATTCGATCGTCCGGGGCCATCGACCAGCCCTGGGGAAGGTCATAGGCAATCAACCGGACAGCGTCCAGGTAGGTCGCCTCTTCCATCGGCTCGCCGATTTTGAGGACCAGCCGGCCATCCTTGGGCTTGAGAAGACCGTCCGGCATCAGGAAGTTCTCCCACGGTCGCGGCTCGCCGTACTCGCCCGGCCCGACGGCAAAACCGATGCCGCCGACACCCAAGAGATCACTGACGAAGGCGTACTGCTCGCCGTCCCATGCGAAGAGGACCGGACAGCTTGAAAGCTGCCTTTGGGTCTCGGTCAGCCGGTGCAACTGACCAACAGCCAGGTTCATCTCGGTCTGATAGACACCATCCGACCATTCGATGGCGATGAAGTCGATCGCTGCAGCACCACCCAGCCCCAGACTGAGGGGCTGCAGGCTCTGGCCCGGCCCCGAGTGGTGTCGAAAAGTGCTGGTCACGGTCCACTTCGGGCCGATCCGCACCGCCAGGTGAGTCCCGATCCCGGAGGCGTTGGAACGAAGAGCCGCCCCTTCGTCCTCCTGGCCGGATACCTCGATGGCGGCAAAGGAAAATCGGCCCTTGCCCGGATTGTGGAGAGCCGGCCCATCACTAAACGCCCACGTCACCAGGGACGGGCCCAGCGCGGGATCGAGGGATGCCAATGCCCAGGTTGCGGTTCCTTCGCCCGGAAGTAGGACGATCTCGCCGCTCTCGACATTCACCACGCTGAGTTGTGTACCCGACTGCGCCACGAGTTCGAGCACACCATCACCATCGACATCGGCCAGAGCCAATTGTCCGGGACCCCCGGCATTCCCCAGTGCCGCTATTTCACGAGGCTTCCAGATGCCGTCATCTCCCGGTTTCCAGCAGGACAGCCGACCGTCGCTTCCCAGCGTATAGAGTTCGATCCTTCCATCGGTGTCGACGTCTCCCGCCACGGCCGCAGCCACATCGGCCGAACGGAAAGATTCCCAGCCATCAGCCTGTCGATAGGACCACAAGAGATCGTTCGTCAAGACCTCGTGAGGTCCGTCGGAGGCCAGCACCACGATGTCGGCGTCACGATCACCGTCAAGGTCGGCGAAGATGACGCTCTTCGAAGCCTGGTTTTCCCCGCCGAGGCCCCACTCGGCCGCGAGAGGCCTGAAGCCTCCGTCTCGGTCGTTGTTGAGCAGCTCATTGGGGCCATCCGAATTGACCAGAAAGATGTCGAGATCCCCATCGTGGTCGGCATCAACCAGAGCGCCGTCTGCGGTATCCCAATCTCCACCGGCAGTTTCGCTCATCGAGGTCATCTCTTCGAAACGACCGTCGCCCATTGCCCTCCAAAGCTGGTTGGGACCTTGGCGGCAAAGGTAAACGTCCGTCAAACCGTCATTGTCCAGATCCCCCCAGAGTGCGGCATTGACACCGGTAACCTCTGCCAAGGGGTGCTCAATATCAAGGGCAAACCCACCCTCGACCAGACCTAGGGCCACGGCATTGCTGACAAACTCCTCGGCTTCAACAGCCGCAGCAAAGAACAGGTCCAGCAGGCCGTCGCTATTGATGTCACACACCGACAGCGAGGGTTCGGGTTTGCCCGTTCGTGAACCGGCCCTCCAGGAAATGCGACCACGATCAAGAGCAACCGGCTCGTCAAATATCGACCCCGAAGGCCGGATTGCAGAGGGAACATCAGTACCGCCCAACGGAATAGCTGCTCCCCGTCGGCCCATTTTCGTGTACTTGAACTCGACCAAACGGCCACGAGGGTTGTGCTCCAGCTTGCGGAAGGTCTGCAACGTCGCCATCGCCTCGTCACGTTGACCCATTCGCTGCAGGGTCTGAAAGGCTCGGTAGTAGGCGCTGCGCAGATAAGGATCGAGCTCGATGGCCTTTTGATAGTACTCAAGGGCCTCGTCCGCCCGTTCCAACTGCATCAAACATTGACCGACAAAATAGACGGCGTCAGAATCCTGTGCATCCGCCGCAACCACGACCTCAAAATCCGCCAGCGCAGCCTCGGCTTCACCGGCATGAAGTGCCATCAATCCTCGGCAATAGCGTGCCCGGAGATTGGAAGAATCCAGTTCGAGCGCCCGGTCGAGGGTCTCTATCGCAAGGGCCTCGTCGCCCTCCGCCTGACGGTTGAGTGTGGCAATCGCGAGATTGACCAAAAGGTCCGAATTGTCAGGATGATTCTCTTCGAGCGCGGCAAAAACGGTCCGTGCTCCGTCGTAGTCGAAGCGCCCCATCAAAGCCACGCCTCGGTTGCTCTCAACGACCAACTCATCAATTGAAGGCGTTTGCTGACACCCCGTCACGGCGAGCACGACGGCGAGCAGACAACAGACTATTTCCAGGGAAATTCTGCCGGCGCAGCCTGTGGTGGTTTTCGTCTTCCTAGCGGTGTTTGTCCAGCCGGTCATGATAGCCTCACCTCTCTATTGGTGTCCGATCATCATGTCACGATTTCCTCTTCTTCGCGCCGGTGTTCTTGTCCTCTGCCTCTCGGCACCGGGCTGTGGTCGGCAAGCCTTAACGGAATCCGACATTCCGGCGAATATCGAGATTGCGGAAGAGGCAACAGAGGACTTCGCCAATGCAATGCTCGATCTGGGCATAGCCCTGGGCAAGGGGGATCTCGGCGCCCTCAGGCGATCGGTCACCGATCCCATCGAAGCGAGAACCATGACTCCGGACTTTGTCGAAACCAGCCGAGAAGTTGATCTGATCGCGGGCCGAGCCTGGGTCTTGGCTAAAGAAACCAGATCGATGACCGCGCAGGCCTTTGTCGACGAGATTCAGGCCTGGCTCGAGCATTTCTCCGAAATCGAAGATGTGCGATTCAAGGTGAAAAAATCCACGGTCCAAGAAGACGGCAAATCAATTGAGGCGACCCTGGCCCTTGCCTTCGTCGGTCGCAATCACGAAGGGCGGCGCGAGTGGGCCCGTGGACGAGCCCATGTGCATGCCGTTCGCCAAGATGACGGTGGGTGGCGGCTCGATCGTTTTGAGATGACCGGTATGGGCAGCCTCGAGGCCGAGAGCGATATCTTCAGCGAGGTCGCCCTGCCTGCCGGGTTGGCCCGAAAAGACCCCACATTCCTCGAACGTACGGGGCCGGCCTTCGCAGCCTACGGCGCCGCTACCAGCGATGTCGATGGAGATGGGTTGTTGGATCTCGTGACGACATCTGAGGCCGGCATCAACCTTTACCTCAACGGTGGCGACGGCTCGTTCCGTGAGGCCTCCGACGAGACTCTTGTCGCATCGGTACCCGGTGATCTGGTGGCGCCCTTGCTGCTCGATTTCGACAACGACGGCGACACAGACCTTTTTCTCTCGGCCATCGGCACCCAGAAGCTGCTGGAAAACCGGCTGATTCCGGACGGCCACCTGGAGTTCTGGGATGTCTCTCTCGAGGCAGGAGTCGCCCGGCCCGCCCTGGGTTTCAGCGCCATCGCCGGCGATGTCAATTCAGACGGATTCCCCGATATCTACGTCAATTCCTACAACCGCTATGGCGAGGTCCTTCCCGATCGCTGGGACGGCGCGACCAACGGCACGCCCAATCTCCTTTTCCTCAATCGCGGCGACGGTTCCTTCGACGAGGTCGCAGCAACCTGGGGCGTTGCCGACAGCCGCTGGGGCTATGCCTCCGCTTTTGCCGACATCGACTCGGATGGCGACCTTGACCTCTACACGACCAACGATTTCGGCGGCGGCAACGCGTTATACATCAACCAGGGTGATCATTTCTCGGATGAAGCCCGCGAGCGAGGCGTCTACGACGGCGCCTATGGCATGGGCGTCAGCTTCGCCGATTTTGACCGCGACGGCGATCTCGATCTGCACGTGACCCGGATGTCCTCGACCGCCGGTCGGCGCATCCTCTCCCGACTCGGTGGTGGGGAACTGCCCTCGCGAGAACGGCTGGAGGCGATGGCCGTCGGAAACGCGCTTTATCGCAACGATGGGACCGGGCACTTCACCGATGCCAGCAACGAGGCGGGGCCATTCGGCGCAGGATGGGCCTGGGGTGGCGGCTTCGTCGAGATAGACAACGATGGATGGCCCGATGTCTACACTCCAAACGGCTTCATCTCCGGATCCAAACTGCACGACACGTGAAGTCTCTTCTGGCGCCAGGTCGTGGCGTCACAGATCACCGACGACGAAGGCCGACCCGCACAGACCGCCCAGACATTCGGCGATCTTCAGGCCCAGGCCTTTGCCGACGGCCTGTCCTTCAGCGGGTACGAGCGGGATCTGGTTGCCCTGAACCGCGGCGACGGAACCTACATCGATATTTCCGGCGCCTCGGGCGCCGACAGCGTCAGTGACGGTCGCGGCACGATCTTTGCCGACTTTGACAACGACGGCGACAGCGACATCTTTCTCAGGGCGATGCATGGCGAGGCGCACTATTTGTTTCGGAACAATATCGGAGCCGACAACTCGTCGATAAGAATCACCCTCGAGGGGACCAAAAGCGGCCGGGACGCCTGGGGGGCTGAGGTCAGAGTGAAAACGGCCAAGGGCATCGAGGCCAAGGTCAAGAGTGGCGGTTCGGGCTTCGTCTCCCAAAGCGACCCTCGCCTGCTCTTCGGCCTGGGCAACGAGGATCGCGCCCTCTCGGTAGAAGTTCGCTGGCCCTCAGATTTGGTTCAGACCTTCGACGGGCCACCAGCCGGGACCTCGTGGTTGCTGATCGAAGGTAACGACCGGCCGAAGGTCGTCGACGAAAGACCGTTCAATCTTCCCGAACCGGCGACCGCCGAAGAGAGACTCTTCGCCAGGTACGGCCTGGTTCGAAGCCAATCTCTTCCCGACGTCACAGTCACACTGCTCGACGGCGAAACCCGGAAACTGTCTGAGCTTGTCACGCAGGGTGAACCTCTGCTCCTCAATCTCTGGGCCACGTGGTGCCGACCCTGCGCCGCCGAGATGCCCGAGCTTCAGAAATTGTCCGACGAAGGTCTGCCCGTCTTCGGCCTCAGCGTCGATCAACAGAACACACAAAGCGCGATCCCAGCCTTCATTGATCGACTCGGCATCACCTATCCCGTCCTCACCATCGAGCCCACGGATCTCAGAAAACTGATCGGAAC
>Ga0164313_10005573_pt1 | contig 11147 bp, 8 predicted proteins | sample GuaBasSedimGuay4_FD_113735 | JGI IMG/M metagenome (GOLD analysis project Ga0164313, IMG submission 113735) | Subseafloor sediment microbial communities from Guaymas Basin, Gulf of California, Mexico - Guay4, Core 4569-4, 0-3 cm | ecosystem: Environmental > Aquatic > Marine > Hydrothermal vents >...
AAACGATAATATCTGCTAATTCAGCATCTCCTACTAAATAGGTAGAAAGTCCTACATCATTCTTGATTTCTAAAGTCGCAGCCACCTTTGGCTTTCTCATATCTGTATCGACGATCACAGTGCGCTTTTCGGACATTGCTAAAACAATTGCCAAATTTGTAGAACAGAAAGTCTTGCCCTCACCACTTGTGCTAGAGGTTACTCCTATCACCTTTCTAGTTCCACCAAGATTCAAGTATTGCAGATTGATCCTAGCTGTTCGAAAAGACTCAGCCAGCATTGTTTTAGGTTCATTAGGATTGATGCGTTTTGACCTTTTAGATGTTCGAACAATACTAGCCAAAACTGGAATTTTCGAAATCCGTTTAAGCTCTTCCACACTCATGATTTTATCGTTAAAAAAGTCTTTGATAACAATGAGTCCAATTGGGATCAACAATCCAATTATTACCGCAAGCCCTAGAGTTGTTTTACGATCAGGCGCAATTGGTTTACGACCCACTCGTACAGCAGGATCCACGACCGATTTATCGATCTGATCAGATGCAATAGCAATACCTGCTTCTGTGCGTTTCTCAAGAAGGTAGTTGTATATGTTGTCGCTGAACTCAAATCGCCGCTCAATATCTACTAATTTGCGTTCATTTTCTGGAAGTTTGCTGAATTGTCTGTTGATCTTTGCCAATCGACCATTTGTTAATCTCAAACTAATGTCCGATTGGCTGATCAAGCCTTTAACATTTTCAAGCAAATTGATTTTGATATTGTCTATTTGCCGTTCAATTATGATCAATTGTGGATTAGAGATCTTGGCATCCATCGAAGATCTGCGAATAGAAAGGTCGGTAAGATCTAGTAGTAGTTTATTCAACATTGGATCATCAATACCACGCGAACTAGGGGCTACAACATTTCGAACGTCATCGTTCTGTTGCATATAATCACGTATATATATATAGTATCGCTTTCGATCCAATATATGAGCACGTTCATCTTCTAACTTGTTCTTCTTCTGAAATAAGTCCTTTGACGTAACCCCAACATCAACTACCTGAGACTCCAGTCTAAATGACTGCAAGGTATCTTCCGCAGCTCTTAAGGAGTCCGAAATATTTTCGATCTGTCCATCAATAAAGCTGATCGTCTTCAATCCTTTTTGTTGTCTTTTATACAACTCGGATTCGATATAAGTATCCATCAATTTGTTAATGAAATTGGCACCTTTATTCACCACAGAATGTTTTGAGGATATAACTATTACGCTCGATTCTTTAGATAAGGGCTTTACCAGTAAATTCCCTCGCCAAGAATTCACCATTCCAGAAAGACTATTGAGCCTGAAGTAATACTTTTCAGACTCATACTTTCGGTCTTCAGGAAATTCTATCTCAAAAGCCAGATGGTCTCCAATGAATGGCTTCCCAACTTCGAATACGGTATCGATCAGTAACTCATTTATATATTCATCAACTACCTCTTGAGAATGTACGGCATACAATTCAATATTCTTGCCTTCTGCTTTAACTCTGTATGACTCTACCCTACCAGAATCGTTAAGATATGGTTCAATATAAATGGACACCCCGACAACTTGCATTGAAGAAGAATCCAACTTCACATAGAACGGAGGGTAATCATACTTTTCATGCGTTTTGAAATTATTTGTCTCGAAATAAGAAATATCAAAATCAAGGCGTTTCAAGGTTGTTCGAATGTTGGTCCTTGACGTAAGAACAGCTATTTGATCTTCGATCTGGCCATTTGACCCAAAGAACCCCATACCTTTCATGAATTCTGTTTTACCAGATGAAGGCCCCCCCGATTCATCCTTCATCAACATTGTAGATTCAATTGCATAAATGCGCGTTGCAGTTTTAAGATATGCAACCGCCATGGCACCAGTAATGCCAACGCAGATCACAAAAAGATACCACTTAGAAAGAAGCTTACTAAAGAGTGACCGTAGGTCTATCTGGTCGTTCTGAGCCTCACTCATAGATTTTGATTTTGTATGAAACTAAGTACTAATACAATAGATGAGATGCCCGCAAACATTAAAGTTACTAGAGCAAGATTGATCCTCGAAGTGTGAACTCGAGATGAAGGAATATAGACCACGTCATTAGGAAGCAAGTAATAATATTCTGAGGTAAGCACATCGGTTCCCTTTAAGTCTATGTAGACAGCTTGAGAACCCTTATCCGTTTGTCTTATCAACGTTACTTTTTCTTTATCGGAGAAATCCGTAAGACCACCTGCTAACGCAATAGCCTCTAAGATCGTTGCTTGATTATTGTACACGAAAAAGTACCCAGGAGAGCCCACTTCCCCTAAAACCGAGATCTTAAAACTCACTAACTTCAAAATTACTGTTGCATTGTTGAAATAATCGTTCACCTTCGATTGAACAAAACCCTGAGCCTCGTTCACGGTCAACCCTTTCAATTTAAGCTTTCCTACTGTCGGCATTTCAATGAATCCATCCTCATCAATAGAGTAGCCATTAACGTATAGCGAGACACTATTCATCGAATAATTCCCAGTCGAGCTCTCTACATTGAAATAAGCATGCGTCTCAGCATCAAGTCCAAGGATCCGGATCGAAAAAATATCGTTAGGCTGAATACGATATTCGAATTTTGAATTTTCGAATAACTTAGATGCCGTAGTATTCAGGGAATTATCCTGCAAATAGTTGACTTTATTCTTGCTTGCACATCCGAAAAGGAATAGCGCTAATAGAAATAATACAAATGTTCTGGTCTTCATAAATATGGTCTTGGCCTCTTCTATGGCGATCAAAGTAACTAATAAGCTGTCGGCCGCTTGTTGTACAAATTTCCTTCTCTTAACGCCCCTTTGTTAATTGCTTGGCAAGGGCAGTGCAACGCAGTTTGTTTGAATTGGTTCTCCTGCATTAAAAAAGGCTCTGACGAGTACGCCAGAGCCTTTAATAAATTGTAGCCCGTAGGGGAATCGAACCCCTGTTACCAGGATGAAAACCTGGCGTCCTAACCCCTAGACGAACGGGCCATTTCGCGTGTGCGAAAAAGGTGTGCAAATGTATTAAAAGATGAAGCTCCTGCAAACCGAAATACTATCCTTCGAAAATATCCGAATCGGACTGAAATCTAAACCCAAGACGTTTTCCCGTTGAAAGGTGCATATTGTTACTCAACTCCTTCATTTCAAGCAAGGTAACTTGATTAACATGATCATAAGGAGGCGCCAATAGGTCGAAATCGAGGGTATAAAGAATGGCACTTTCAATGATATCTCGAATACTGTTCACATCCATTTTGGAGTTCATCAGGTCATTATATAAGAACCCGAGCTGTCTTTTACCTTGAATCATGAAGTGACCCTCACGATTAATAAATACCCTTGCGATCAAATAACCTATGTCCTGCTCGCGATTGAATTTGAATGAATCTGCAAGAAAATTGTAAATGTTTATGGTACCACAGTATCCATTATTCGGGTCGTCTTTAAGATAAGAGGTTTTCCAAACGGCATTTCCACTATCGAACTGAAACACATTAGTGTGCATATGGAAAATGATCATATCCCCAGCGATCTTCAAACGTGTTGCATAAGCGCCCTTTTCAGTTTGCTCTATCACAATGCGACCATCTTGTTCGGCCATTTCCTTACCGAGATCCGCACTGATCTTTTTGAGTTCTCCTTTTAACACTTTGAACCAATGTGTAGTGTTCTGGAACACATCCTGCTTCAAAGAAGATTTTTCTTTTAGCGTTTGAAGGATCAATTCACGTGTTTTCTTATCACTCATTCTTAATAGGCTCTTGCAAATAACACTCTACCCTTAGAGGGAGCTCCGGAATAAACACACTTACCTTCCTCTTCAACTTGATCTAACGGTATGCATCTTATTGTGGCTTTGGTCTCCGTTTTGATCTTTTCTTCAGTCTCTGAAGTTCCATCCCAATGAGCCGAAATAAATCCTCCTTCTCCTTCCAACAACTCTTTGAATTCATCGAAAGTATTTACTGCAGTAGTGTGTGTTTCTCTAAAATTAACAGCCTTTTGATATAGGTTATCTTGAATGGCGCCAAGTAAATGCTCCACTTTGTTAGCAATGTCTGTCTGTTCCAGATTTTCCTTCTCTAAGGTATCTCTTCTGGCTACTTCAATAGTACCGTTCTCGATATCCCTTGGCCCCAAAGCCAAGCGAACTGGATAGCCTTTCAATTCATATTCCGCGAATTTCCACCCTGGTTTTCGTTTATCCGAATCATCATACTTAACCGTGATCCCCTTTTCCTCTAACTCTGCCTTGATCCTTAATGCGACTTTCGAGATCTCTTCAAGTTGTTCGGGTTGTCTGTAGATCGGGATAATGGCAACTTGTACAGGTGCGACTTTTGGCGGTAGAACTAAACCGTGATCATCGGAATGGGTCATGACCATAGCGCCTATCAACCTTGTAGTTACGCCCCATGACGTGGCCCAGACATGCTCTAACTTACCTTCCTTATCCGCAAATTTAACATCGAATGCTTTCGCGAAATTCTGGCCTAGAAAATGAGAAGTTCCGGCTTGAAGGGCTTTCCCATCTTGCATTAATGATTCAACACAAAATGTTTCTTCCGCACCTGCAAATCGTTCACTCTCCGTTTTAACACCTTTAATCACTGGGATCGCTAACATTTCTTCCATGAAAGTAGCATAGATATCCAGCATCTGAGTTGCCTCATCCATTGCTTCATCTCTGGTAGCATGTGCTGTATGCCCTTCTTGCCATAGGAATTCTGTTGTGCGCAAGAACAAACGAGTACGCATTTCCCAACGAACCACATTGGCCCATTGATTGATCAACAAAGGAAGATCGCGATAGCTCTGCACCCATTTTTTATACGTATTCCAAATAATGGTCTCAGAAGTTGGTCTGATGATCAATTCTTCCTCAAGCTTTGCATCAGGATCCACTATTAAACCATTTCCATTTGGGTCGTTCATTAATCTGTAATGCGTAACCACGGCACATTCTTTGGCAAAGCCTTCCACATGTGCTGCTTCTTTGCTCAAATAAGATTTAGGTATGAAAAGGGGGAAATAAGCATTCACATGACCCGTGGCCTTGAACATCTTGTCCAATGCTCCCTGCATTTTTTCCCAGATCGCATAACCGTGTGGCTTGATGACCATACATCCACGCACATCGGAGTGCTCAGCCAGGTCGGCATTTATCACAATGTCATTGTACCATTGAGAATAGTCTGTTTCGCGTGTAGCATTATTCGAACCCATGGTACTTTGTGGTATTATTTTTGATACTTTTAAGTGTGGCTAAAAGTAGCAGATCCCATTAGGTCATTATCGTTTAAAAGATGAACAATATGAAAGTCCGAAAAACGCTTCTAATACTCATTCCAGCAGCATTACTTAGCGCCTGCTCTACTAATAAAGAGCTTTCACTTTTACACGACGATGACGTGTATTTCTCACCAGAACATCCTAAAGTAGCCACTCAGAGTATCGGAGTGGATTATACGGTAACAGCCGCAGCTTTCATAGAAGAGGCGACCCCTAAGAATGTAGAGGAACCTGTTACTAAAAATTATTACAGCGATTATTATGATGCCGAAGTTGCCGAGAAAGTTCTACAAGACACATCTGCTGTTGCTAATTACTACAACACAGCATACAATGCACCTCAATATTATAATCGGGATCGATTCCGATTCAGTGTAGGTATCGGCTTTTCAAATGGCCCTATGTCTTACGGGTTGAATTATGGCTCAGCTGGCTGGGGCGCTTCAATGGGCTACGGCATGGGTTATGGTGGTTATGGATGGAATCCTTATGGAGGGTATGGTGGGTACCATTGTCCAAGCATATATAATACAGGATATTATTCTAATGGATATTCCGCTTCGAATATGTACAGTGGGCCAAGACCCAGTGTTGGTGGCAATACTGGTACTGGGGTAAACATCTCCGATCCTGGAGAATTCTATTACCGGAATATTATGGATAAGGGTAACGGAGATCGCATGAGAACTTTAAGGACGAATTATACGACTACACGCCCTCAGAACACAAATGTGGTCAAGCAACCGATCTACTATTCGTCTGAAGCCGCTCGTAACGCTTCTACCGCAGCTAGGACTAACACCAAAGGAAATAGCGGTTTTATGAATTTTGTTAGAGATGCTGGAAGAAGCATGTCAACAGGAACAACAGGCTCTGGCTCAACGGGTCGCGGTACAAATAGTCGAACAGGTACCTATCGACCATCCATCACTCCATCTCGGTCATATTCGGCCCCAAGAGGCGGCGGCATGCGCCGATAAGTTCACCAAATGATCTTAAGATCTATTGTATTGATGTGCATTGTATTGGTGCACCTGACCCCATACGCCCAAAATGAAATAGACGCTTTGCGCTTTTCTTATACAAGAAACGGAGGAACGGCCCGGTCTCTTGCCATGGGTAATGCTTTCGGAGCTCTTGGCGCAGACCTATCTTCATTGTATGTTAATCCTGCTGGGCTCGGCCTGTACAGAAAGAACGAGGCTTCATTCGGTATTGGAAATGAATTCAACAACACAAGTGCGACTCATTATGGTACCACCACCGACGCTAATACATATAATTTCAACCTCAGCAATTTGGGCATTGCGCTCACTTATTTGAACGAAAAGGAAACGAGTAAATGGAAAAGCACCCATTTGGGCATGTCGTACGCGCGCACTGCGAGCTTCGCACAAAAACTGACCATCAAAGGTTTCAATCCGAACTCAAGTTTATTGGATCATTTTGTGAATGAAGCGAACGGAACATCGCCAGAATTTCTTGCTTCCAGTTTCCCTTTCACATCTTCTCTTGCATGGGAATCATACACTATTGACCCGTTGGACACATTGACCAGTACATACACTGGACTTTTTTCTGATGGACAGGTGGACCAGAACTACACGTTGGAAAGTTCCGGAAGAATGAGCGAAACAGCATTTGCTTTCGGCGCGAATTACAACCACAAACTATATCTGGGTGCAGGGCTATCATTTGTTTCGATTCGATACGAAGAAAATTACATTCACAAAGAAACGCGAGGTAATGCACAAGATGAACTGCTCGAAATGGAATACCAACAAGACCTTACCACCAGAGGTAGTGGCGCTAACTTTAGACTAGGAGTTCTTTATAGGATCAGCAATAGTTTTAGAATTGGTGGAAGTGTACAGTCACCATCATTTATGGTCATTAACGATACCTGGGCAACCAGTATGAAAAGTAAATTCGAGGATGGCACCAATTTCGAACAAAAGTCTCCGGATGGAGAATTCTCTTGGAACCTGAAAACGCCAATGCGTTTTACCCTAAGCGGTGCAAGTATTGTTGGCGCAAGAGGGTTGATAAGCGTTGATTATGAATTCATGAACATGAGTTCTTCGAAAATGAACCGAGCGAATGGCTCTTCTTCAGACTACGATTTTGCATTTGAAAATGAACAGATAAACAATCTTTATACTAATAGCAACGAGTTACGCATAGGTACGGAATGGAAGGTTAGAAAGTTGATACTAAGAGGTGGGTTCAATATGCGACATTATCCAATAAAAGATGATTTCGTTACTAAGAGTGATGCGACCATCGGTTATTCTGCAGGTATCGGCTATCGCGTACGTGCTTTTTCTGTGGATCTTTCATTCCGGAGTACAGAATATTTTCAAGATCGCTATTTGTACAACTCCGAGATAATTGAAGCTACCACGGCCAATATCGTTCAGAACGAATTGATATTAGGCTTTTCTTACCGATATTAAAAAAGGCGCCTTCCCGGCGCCTTTCTCTATCTTGTATAATTTCAGTCTAGCTCTCGTTGATCTCGTTATCCACAAGGATCCTTCCGCAATGTTCGCAGACGATCACTTTTTTGTGTGAACGAATATCCAATTGACGTTGTGGTGGGATCTTGTTGAAGCATCCGCCGCAGGCATCACGCTCCACAGCCACAACAGCTAAGCCATTGCGCGCTCCATTGCGAATTCTTTTGTAAGCACTAAGCAGACGGTCTTCAATTACCTTCTCAGCTTTCTTAGAGTTCTTTTGCAAGCTATCCTCATCCTTTTGGGTCTCGGCAACGATATCATCCAATTCCTTTTTCTTCAGATCAAGGTCTTTCTTGCGCTCTTTCAATGCCTCTTTTGATGAATCGACCACCTCTTTCTTAGCCTCCATATTAGCACCGAATTCTTTGATCTTCTTCTCAGCTAGCTGAACTTCTAAACCTTGGAATTCGATCTCTTTAGAGAGCGAATCATACTCTCTATTGTTTCGGACTTTGTTCTGTTGCCCTTCGTATTTCTTGATCTGAGCTTGAGATTCCTTAATTGCATTCTTCTTTTCGGTCACTTTGTCTTCCATTCCCTTGATCTCGTCGGTCAACTTGGTCAATCTAGTATCCAAGCCTTCCACTTCGTCCTCAAGATCTTGAACTTCTAATGGAAGTTCTCCACGTACAATTCGTAGATCATCGATCCTAGAATCAATCTCTTGCAATTTGAAAAGTGCCAATAATTTATCTTCAACAGTAAGTTCCTTTGTTACTGCCTTTTTTTTAGCGGTTGCTTTAGCAGGAGCTGCCTTAGTAGCGGTCGCCTCTTTTTCTGTGGTCTTTGCCATCAATTGTAATGCTGTACTGGGTTGGTATCCACCCCGGTTAAATGGATCGCAAATTTAGGAAAATTAGACCTTAGAATTTCAGCTAATAGATCCTTCGTAAAACGCTCGCTTTCATAGTGTCCAACATCGATCAATAGAAGGTCGTTTTCCGCGTCGAAGAACTGGTGATATTTGATATCGGAAGTAATGAATGCTTGTGCTCCGCGCGCCTTAGCGATCGAAATGAGATCCGAGCCACTTCCGCCACAAACCGCCACACTGTGAATCAGCCTGTTAACTTCGCCTGAATAACGCAATCCTTTTAATTCCAGCTTGGTTTTAACAAGAGAAAGGAATGCTTCGACTTCCATTTCTGTATCCAATTCACCTACCATTCCAATTCCTCGGAATGGATCTTTGTTCATCAATGGATAGATATCATAAGCTACTTCTTCATAAGGATGTGCGGCGATCATTGCCCGGATCACATCATTACTTTTCCATCTATTACATATCAGTTCGACCCTCATTTCATTTTCAGAGTGCCGTTCTCCGATGTTTCCTACAAATGGATCCGCTCCTACTCCTGCTCGAAAAGTGCCATTGCCTTCAGTTAAAAAACTACACTCATCATACTTACCGATATGCCCACCTCCTGCAGCGAACATAGCATTCTTTATTTCTTCTGCTTCAGCGGTAGGGCAAAAGACAACGACCTTACAGAGATCATCTTTTTCAGGACTCAGAATTGAACATTGCCCGAGTCCAAGTATTTCGCAGATCTTAGAATTCACCCCGCCATGTACTTTGTCTAGATTGGTGTGTGTGGCATAAAGAGCCACATCATTTTTAATGGCCATTTGGACAACACGTTCAATATAAGTGCGGGCATTAAATTTCTTTAACCCTTTGAAAACGATCGGGTGATGAGCGATAATTAGCCCATGTCCGCCAACAATGGCTTCTTCAACAACCGCTTCTGTACAATCCAGGCAGATAAGAACTGAAGAGATCTCGTCGTTATTATTGCCGACAATAAGCCCAGAATTATCGTATCCTTCTTGTAAAGAAAGAGGCGCCAAATTTTCAAGTGGTTCAATTAACTCGGATATTCTCATTATTTAAGGATCTTTATGGCTTCAGGATCTGGCTAAATTTAGACAATGACCCCATTCCGATATTTACTCTATCCCATTGCATGGATATATGGAATTGCCACATGGTTGCGCAATAAAGGCTATGACGCAGGATTGCTGAAAAGTACATCCTTTCCAGTCTCAATAATTTGCGTTGGAAATCTGAGCACAGGTGGCACGGGTAAATCTCCACACGTACTTTATTTGGCTGATTGGTTAGGAAAAGAACGGAATATCGCAATTCTCAGCAGGGGGTACGGACGAAGTTCTAGTGGATATTTAGAAGTCGATGCGCACGGTTCTCTGAATGAATACGGCGATGAACCGATAGAATTAAAGCGCAATTTGCCAGATCTTCTGGTTGTAGTTTGCGAAGATCGCCCTAAGGGGGTTGAACGACTGTTGAAGGATCATCCCGAGATCGACCTGATCATTTTGGATGATGGCTTTCAGCATAGACCCTTAACCGCTGCATTGAACATCTTGTTAACTCCATTTAATGCACCTTTCTCTAAAGACCATTTATTGCCGGTCGGAAACCTTCGAGAGGTTAAGAGTGGGGCACAAAGAGCGCAGATAGTGGTCTTAACAAAAGTCCCTCAAGATGTAGATCCACAAAATTTGAAGGATATAAAAGAAAGCCTGTCAGACGTAAGTGGTGCGATGGTATTCTCTTCTTCTATAGTTTATGATAGATTGTATCCAGTTTTCAACGAAATCGATCCAGTCCCATCTCTCAAACAAGTAAATGGGTGTCTTCTTTTAACGGGGATAGCTGACCCCTCTCCTCTCGTTGCTCATCTTAAAAAGCACATTGACAAGGTTGAACATATCAAGTGGCCGGACCATCACGATCCAAGTCAGAAAGAGCTTGAAAAAGCCAGACAAAAATTTGATAATTTCGCAGGGCTTGAGCACATCATCATCACCACGGAAAAGGACGCCATGAGGCTCCTTTCGTCGTCTAATAAAGACGTGATCCAAGATCTTCCGATATATTATTTAAAGATGCGAGTGCAGCCCTTGGAAGAAGATGCGTTCAAGCACCATATTCTACAATATGTTGGAGAAGATAAAAGCAACAACTGACCATATAAATGGTCTGATAAAGCACAAGCCAGCGGTCGGGATAATTCTTGGCACCGGACTTGGTGGCTTGGTAAACGAGATAGAAGTCGATGTTCGTATTCCTTACGGTGACATTCCGAATTTTCCGGTATCCACGGTTGAAGGACATTCTGGCCAACTCATTTTTGGCAAGCTCGGGAATAAAAGTGTGGTGGCTATGCAAGGCCGATTTCATTATTATGAAGGCTACTCTATGCAGGAAGTGACTTTTCCGGTGCGTGTTTTCAAAATGCTAGGGATCTCCCATTTGAT
>Ga0164313_10005574_pt1 | contig 11147 bp, 10 predicted proteins | sample GuaBasSedimGuay4_FD_113735 | JGI IMG/M metagenome (GOLD analysis project Ga0164313, IMG submission 113735) | Subseafloor sediment microbial communities from Guaymas Basin, Gulf of California, Mexico - Guay4, Core 4569-4, 0-3 cm | ecosystem: Environmental > Aquatic > Marine > Hydrothermal vents...
CATTTCTTATTCTACGGTTCGATATTCGATATTTTTTTACTCTTTTTTCTCTGTGTGACTCTGAGATTCTTTGTGTAACTCTGTGAAATAACTAACCACAAAGGCTCACAAAGAGTTTATTATTTCTATTTTAACTATTAACTTTCCATTGATGACTCTCATCTTCAAAAATCTCTTTACCAAAGACAGGAACATGAGCCTTTATTTCTTCAACAATAAATTCAATTGCAGGAAAAACTTCTTTACGTCTTGGTGATGATACAAACACAAACAAACAGATCTCCCCAGTTTTTACTGTTCCAATACTGTGATAAATATGCATACAGTTTAGATCAAATTTATCGAATGCAGCTTCTCTTATTTCATGAAATTTGGTATTTGCCATCCCCTCATAAGCAGTATATTCTATTGCGGATACTTTCTTTCCATCGATTTCATCTGCGCGTACCTGACCTAAAAAAATAGTATGTGCACCAATTCCTGTTTTAGACTGATGATTAGCAATAGAGGTCGCTATAAATTCCGAAGAGATTGCACCTTCTTTAAATACATTCTTTGGTTTTTTATTTTTCATTTTTTTAGATATTTATTTATTTCAAAAGCACCTTCATTAAGACTGAAACTATTATTTATTTGATGATCTCTTAAAATTGAAACGGCTTTTTTACTATTTATTCCCGCTTGACAGAAAATAACTTTTTCTTTTTCAGCGTCTATCATGTCAAGGTTTTTCTGAAATTCACTCAAAGGAATATGAATGGCGTTTTCTACTTCAATAATTGGATTTACATTGAACTCCCGCACATCAATTAATTGAATATTCTGTTTTTGAAAGGCTTCAATTATAGAGATTTCAGAAACAGTAACTTCACAACTCAAATTATCTTCAAGCGATTCAAAAATGGGTTCCGAATTAATAACTCGTTTAATTTCTTTGACGGAACGATTGAGTTTTAAAACGGTTGAATTGCTATTTAAGGCATTATAATAAAGCACTTTCCCGCTGAGTAAATCTCCAATTCCTAAAATTAGTTTTAAGACCTCGTTGGCTTGCATAGTTCCAATAATTCCTGGTAAAACTCCTAGAACACCAACATCTGAACAATTTGGAACTTCACCCTCTTTTGGTGGGCTTGGAAACAAACAGCGATAACTAGGTCCCTCTTGATAATTAAAAACTGAAACTTGCCCTTCGAACTTATAAATTCCTGCGTATACCAATGGTTTTTTTGTGATAATTGAAGCGTCGTTAATCAAATAACGAGAGGCAAAATTGTCGGTTCCATCAACGATGATATCATATATATTAAAAAGCGCTAAAGCATTTTTATGAGTTAGTTTTTTAGTATATGCGTTAATTTGAATGGTGTTGTTTAAATCCTCCAAACGATCCTTTGCGGCAATTGCTTTATTGAATCCTAAAGAGGAGGTTCCAAATAGTATTTGACGTTGCAAATTAGATTCTGAAACGACATCAAAATCCATAATTCCTAGGGTTCCAACACCTGCTGCAGCAAGATATTGCAATACTGGGCAGCCAAGGCCGCCGGCACCTATAACCAGAACTTTAGCTTCGGAAAGCATGTCTTGGCCTTTTTGTCCAATTTCGGAAAGGATTATATGTCTGTTGTATCTGTTCATAATTTATAAGTTTTTAACTCTGCCAGAGTTATAACTCTGGCAGAGTTAAAATCAACCCCCTGCAAAAGGAGGTAATAATGCTATTTCTTTTTCATTAATTAGAGTGTCATTATTTACTAACACCTGGCCTTGTGCTACCTGAAAATCCTTTCCATTTAATAGGATATATTTAGTGTAAAGCGCTTCTTTCAATGCTGAAACATCTGTTCCAAAAAATTCAAATTGTTCTTCATTACACTGAGTAATCTCAGCCAATAAACCAAAATATTTAATTGTTAATTTCATAGTAATCTCTTTCAAAGGAGGAAATGTTTTTAACTCTGCCAGAGTTATAACTCTGGCAGAGTGGTTTAAATTATTATATTGGTTTTTCTGCTTCAGATAAATCAATTGGTGTATTTATATTGCTTGTAAAAATTTCATGAGTTTTTTCTAGGGTAATCGTTTTTATGGTTAAATGACTTAATGCAACCCGTAATCGCCTTTCACCTTTTTGTAATATTTTATAACAGGTTTCTTTACAATTCTTTTTGTATAAAGCAATTAGAGGCATTGTTTTACCCTGACTCTCTAATTGAACAACATCTGATTTTTCATCTATTTCATCTATTAAAAAGGACAAGGTTTCAGAATTAATCAAAGGAACATCACAACTAACAACCAAATTATTTTCGGTTGTAGTGTAGTGTAAACCAGTATAAACACCAGCAAGAGGTCCTGCATTTTCAATTATATCAGTAACTCTTTTTAATTTGAAGATGTCATAATCCGGATTATTGCTAACAATAATGATCTCTTGTACCAAGGGTTGAATAGCTTCAATAATATGTTGGATAAATGCCTTATTCTTATACATCACAAATCCTTTGTCACTTCCCATTCTTGAGCTTTTCCCTCCTGCAAGGATAATTCCTGTTATGTTTTTTTCACTTTTCATTTACACAAAAAATAATTTTACAGATGCTAATACCAATACAACAGCAAGTATATATCTTAAATTTTGACTGTTTATTTTTTTGCTTCCGAAGTAAGCTCCCAAAAATCCACCCACTAATGCGATAGCAACCAATCCAAATGATTGGATATCCAAATTAACACCACTACTTATTTGGCCGACCAGGCCCGAGGCAGAATTCACCCAAATAAACAAGGCAGAAACAGCCGCAGCTTCTTTCATTTTACCCCAGTGCAATAATAGAATTATCGGACTTAATATAATTCCACCCCCTATTCCAACTAGCCCAGAAAAGAATCCAATGCCTCCTCCAACTAATAGCCCTTGCCATAGTTTTATATCTTTTATTTTGGTGCTTTCTTTTCCGAAGACATTTAACACTTTAAGAACAGCAAAGATCAATAAGACTGCCAACACTTTTCTATAAATAGTATCATCAACTTCAATAAAACCTCCTAGAAAGGACATTGGAATTGAAGCAATTGCAAAATATAAAAACAGTTTCTTATTAAAATAGCCCTCTTTATAATAATAGTAAAAGGCGATTCCTGCAACAAATAGGTTAAGAAGCAGGGCCGTGGGTTTCATCAATTCAGGAGTCACAGAAAATAAGGCCATTAATGCCAAATAACCACTTGCTCCTCCGTGTCCAACGCTTGCATAAAAGAATGATACGATGGGAAGTATGAGTAAGAATAATAATATGTTTTCTATATCGAAAATCAAATTTCTATTTTGTTTTTCTTTATGAGGCTCTGTGATTCTTTGAGAAACTCTGTGAAATAACTAACCACAAAGAGCACAAAGAATCACAAAGGTTCACAAAGAATTAATTATATCTATTTGTTTATCTAAGTGAGTCCAACAATTTTTGTTGATCTCCTCAAATGCTTCAATTAATTTTTTTCCATAGGAAGTTAATGTTGCTCCACCTCCACCTTTACCACCAATACTAGTTATTGTAACAGGCTTTTTTGATGATTTATTTACAGCATCTACTAATGTCCACGCTTTTTTATATGAAATATTCAGACTCTTTGCCGCCTTAGATAAAGACCCTGTTTTTTCAATTGCTTTTAATAGATGAACTCTACCTTCACCAAGCAACACATTATCATCTGCTTCAATCCAAATCCTACTTTTAATTTTATACTCCATTTTTATCAATTATTTGGTAAACAAAATACTTTTACAGAATCATTAACCAATATATTATTTACATCTTCTGGCACATATACCAATACATTTGCCAGAGCAAATGTGTGTAACATTGCAGAACTTTGACCCTCTAGAATAGTTACTTTGCCATCTTTTAAATAACCTTTTAAGAACTGAGCTCGATCTCCTTTTTTAAAATAAGTTGATGCTGATTTTACATTTATTCTATTCAAAGAAAAATCCTTTTCTCCCGATAATCGTTGTAATGTGGGATACACATAAACATAGAAACTGCTCAATGCCGATGCAGGATTTCCAGGAAGTGCAAATATGACTTTGTCTTCTTTTTTACCAAAGAAAAGAGGCTTTCCGGGTTTTTGTTTTACTTTATAAAAAACTTGTTCTACATCTAATTGCGTCAATGCTTTCCCAACAAAATCATAATCACCAACAGATATTCCGCCACTAATAAGCACCACATCATTTTCTGAAATGGCCTTTTTTATAGAAGAAACCGTTGAGGTATAATCATCTTTTACTTTTGTTAATGTGATAGTATTATAATCTAAACTTTGCAAAGCACTTTGTAGCATCCAAGAATTGCTTTCATATATTTTACCATATGTTAAAGGCTGTCCAACTTTAATTAATTCACTCCCAGTAGTAACAATCGCAATTGAAGGTTTTGAATAAACGGAGACTTCTGCTATTCCTAAGGTAGTTAGGAAACCAATTGCAGCTGGAGTTAATTTCGTTCCTTCTTGTAGCGCTAATTCTCCTTTTTTTATTTGCTCCCCTAATGGTCGGATATTTTCATTTTCAGAAACGGGATAATTTAGTTTTAATTGATCACCATCTCTGCTTACCTTTTCTTGCATGATCACAGTATTGGCAGTATCGGGAACAGGAGAACCTGTGAAAATGCGAACTGCTTCACCAGCGTTAATTGTAGGATGATGATCATCACCTGCTTTTACTTCATCAATTACGGTATAATTATCATCATTGTGAAGATAAAGGGCATATCCGTCCATTGCAGATTGCCTGAAGGGAGGCATATTTATAGGAGATAAAACATCCTTACTCAACACAAAACCAGTTGCGTCTATAACTAGTTTGTTTTCAGGTTTTGTAGTTGTATTTATATGGATATCTACAAGTTCAAATGCTTCTTCTACTGTAATCATTTTAGAATATCGTTATGTCCGCGCAAATATAACGAAAAATTAAATAATTGTATAGAAAAGGGAACGCTATTATTGGTTTTTTTGAGCTTAGATAAAATAATAAAACCAGAGTTAAAAAGTTTTAAAACAATTCAACTCTGGTCAATAAAAAACCTAATCAACAAAATTTATTCTACTGGAGGAGCTTTATAAGAAAATAGGTTTGGTTTAAATGTGAACATAATCCAGGCCCAGTTATTTGTTACTCCACTATCTCCACCTTTAATTGCTTCCATTGAATCTGTAGCAAGCATATGAGAGTATCCAGCATTTAAGTTTATAGTTTTTGCTATTTTATATCCAAAAGCTATATCTATTTCAGTACCTAAATAATTATCCATTTCATTTCCTGCTCCATCAATAACAGTAGCAGCAGACATAAAGAAGTGTGGAATTATTTTTGCTGAGAATTTGTCTTTATTGTATCCAACATTTGCATAAATATCTGTTAGACCAACAGATCCAGCATGGTTTCCTACGTAGAAATAATCCATCCACCCATTAAACTTATGGTTAGTACCAAAAAGAGGAGCAAAAGAATTAACCTCGGCAGAAGCATCGTCCATATCTTTACCTGAAAGGTATTCTCCACCTGCTCCAACTTTAAAATTATCATTTACTTTATAGTTTACATTTCCTGCAAAATAGCTAGCACTTACATCGGTATTAACTGATTTTCCTGTTTGGAAATAAATAGAAGCATCGGCACTTAGGTCACCATCTTTGTAAGTAACTCTTGGCCCAATTGTTTGCATATAATCTATAGAAGTGTTTAGCCCTGCACCTTGTTTGTCTTCAACTTCATCTTCGTATTCAATACCAGTGTTAAGCAATAAAAAGCTTACTCCAAATTTGTCGAAATTTCCGTGATACCAACCATATTGGAATGATTTATACCCTGCTGCATTACTGTATAAAGCATCAAGACCAGATTGGTTATCTGCGTTATAAGCAATCCCAACATCAACTCTATGATCACTGTTAGGAGTATATTTAAATAAGAATGCATCATGGCTTCTTGCTTGTTGAGCCCATCCTACATTACCAAAGATCCTAGAATCATCATAGATTATTTCTTGACGACCTAATTTCATACTTACTTTTTCAGATAAAATTGCTTCTGCCCATGCTTCATGGAATGCTAGAGCTTGATCATCAGATGCTAATGTACTTACATCTCCCCAAACTCTTACATTTTGGACAGATACTCTGAACTTCATAATACTTTGTTTAAAGTCAAAATTTAAACGAGTACGTTGTGAAATAAAAGTACCGGCACCATCTCCTTCTGTTCGGAGTGTTTTGTAACCATTTTTATTTTCAAAACGAGGTCTTAGCTCACCGGAAAGATCGAATTCCTGAGCGAAAAAAGGTGTTGTAAATAGTACAACAAAGAATGCTAATAAAATTTGTTTTTTCATGACATTGTGTTTTAGTTAATTGTGTTTTTATTTAAAATTTATAAGTTGTTTTTATAAAAAAGGACCTTCCCCAGAGTTGCATATCTCGGGAATGAGCCTCGCCTATTTCGTTTAATGTATCTACGTCTTCAACATCAAATATGTTTTTTATACCCCCAGAAACCAAAAGGGTATTTTTGATAAAAGATTTTTGAATCGTAAGATCTAAGTTGTTAAAACTTTCTCGGCTTGTTTTATTTAATTCATTCGATACTTCATCTATAAAAAAGCCTGTGCGTTCCCCTGAATATTTATAAAAAACAGAAAAATTTAATCCGCTATTTTCTATTTCATAATTTATGGATGAAGTGACTTCGGGAGTGTATAAAAACTCATCGGTGTCAAAGTCTTCATCAAATTCATTGTACCTTCCTATTAAAGAAAAACCTGCTTGTAAAGAAAGAGCCTTGTTGGGATTGAATGTAGCATCAATTTTCCCTCCCAAAGATTTAAACTTATCAATATTTATATAATGCCTTTTAAAGTCGACTAGTTCACTTAACGCAATCAAATTTGTGATGTCATTATAAAATAATGAAGGTGCTATAGTTAATGTGGATTCGTTCTTTAATTGTTGTTTAAATGTATAGTATAGATTAAAACTATGTGATTCTTCAACTTCTAGATCTTCATTTCCGGATATCACATAGGTAAAAGGACCTGCTGAAATATGAAAATCTAAAAACAGCTCTTTTATAGACGGAGCTCTAAATCCACGGGCATAAGAAAATCGGACTACATTGTTATTATTTAGATTTGCTTTTAAATTTAAGGCAGGAGATAGTAGCGAACCGTAGCTACTATTATAGGTATATCTCGCTGAAGGCTGAATTTCAAAATCAGCCATAATTTTGTAATTAACACTTCCAAAAACAGCTATGGTTTCAATGGATTGTTTAGTGTCTAATATTCGCTCTCCAGTTGTAGTTTCATCATTATAGTCAAAGCCTACAGCATAGTTAAGCTTGTCACTTATTTCACTTTTACCTAATTGAGCTTTTAGTCCACCATATCTATACGTTACAATATTATCATCTTTTGTATCGGTTTCAGAAGGGATACTTTCTGAAGTCTCTGGGTCGATAAAAAAAGTATCGTGATATCTTTGGTAGTCTAAATAGGAGGCTGTAGCATCGATGAATTTATTATTAAATATATTCCCTTGCAGATTCAAGGTGTTATTTATTCTTCTTGTATAATAGTTGATATCTTCAATTTCACCTGTAACATTAGGTTCACCTAAAGAAATTAGTTTTTCATTATTTAAGTTAAAATTGTACCTCAAATCCAAATCTTTTAGGCCCACAATAAAAGTAAGATCCCCAAAATATTGTTCTCGTTCTTCCCAGTTTTTATTTCTTTGGTCTTCGTCAGTAGTAAGTCCATTAAAATGATAGTATCCTCCACCTAGACGAATAATATTATCATCAAATTTAAATCCAGCATCTGCATTTAAGTTTGTCGCTTCGATGCTTTCATAATATGCAGAAACAGTTCCTTCGATAGTTTTATCTTGATCTTTTTTTGTAATAAGGTTGATTACACCTCCCATAGCATCAGTTCCATAAAAAACGGAAACTGGGCCTTCAATAATTTCTACTCTTTCGATGTTTGCAAGATTAATCTGATTTAAATCGACAACACCATTTAGCCTGCCAATAACAGGAACTCCATCAATTAGAATTTTTATATTCTCTTTTGAAACCCCTTGTATTTCGATACTGGTTCCAAAAACTGAATTTTGAGCGATATCTAGATTTAATTCTTGTTGCAACAACTCTCTTAAATTTGAAGCAGCTTTTTTAGTTATTGTTTCTGAAGAAATATTCTTCACCTTATAAACTGCGTTATGTTCTGATTGAGGTGTGTATTGAGCAGTGATTATTACTTCCTTTAGTTGCTCTATTTCGGTACTATCTATTATTTGTTCTTGTGCAAACAACGATATAAATGAAAACAATACACAAGCTGTGAATGTTATAACTAACCTCATTTTTTAGTAGTGGATTAAATTATTTCATTCCGAAGAGGAAATCTCTTCGGAATGAAATGCATTTTAAATGTTAGTATATATCGTGTGCTGTATTATAAACATTGAATTTCCCAGTTGGAGTGATTAACCAGTCTCCGGTAATTTCATGTTTAAGCTCGAGTGATTTGTCATCGTAAATTAAAACGGCACTAGTAGTTTCGTCTTTTTTACCCCATACAGAAACCCAAACTTCAGTTCCAGCTTTATTATACTCCATATGTACAGCTCTACCTGTGTATTTTTCAGGAACTGTAAATGTTTTTAAAAGCTTAAATGTTTCGGTATCATACACAAAAATGGAACGTTGAAGGTTTACTTCTGTACTTAGCGCTTTATCTGCCCAAAGGTGTTTAGAATTTGGATGCGATTTTACGAAGAGGTTTCCTCCGCCTCCGCCTTCCATTTTAATATCATGAACGACTTTCCATTGGTTTGGTCCAGGGTCTGTAGCGATACAAGATATTTTTCCTTCGCCTATATGACCAGATACCCACATCCATCCAAACTTTTTATTATGGATATTTGTTCCACGTCCTGGATGAGGTTTGATCCCCACATCAATAATTGTTTCTAGTTTTTTGTTTTCAACATCAATTACAACTATTTTATTCACAGCATTTGCAGCGACTAAGAAATATTTTCCTGTATGATCCCAACCTCCATCATGTAAGAATTGTGCTGTTGGTATTTTGGCAGTATTCTTATCTATTTTATCCAAATCTGAATAATCAACCAACCAAACCATTCCGGTTTCTTTTACATTCACTACCCAAATAGGGTCCTTATGTGAAGCAACAATAGCAGCTACTCGAGCTTCTTCACGGTATTCGCCATCACCTAAAACTTTACCATCCGTTTTTACAACTTTTAATGGTTTTAATGTCATGGCATCAAATACAACATAATGAGATGGAGTATACCCACCTACGATAATATACTTGTCTCTAAAGTCACCTAAAGGGCCATTGTATTTAGAAACCTCTACAGAACGAGCATCAAATGAAGCTTTAGATTCTGCAACGATTACTGGAGTTTCTGGCCAAAGATCAATTAATGTAACTTTCCCATCTCTACCTATAGAATAAAAATAACGTCCAGAAACAGATGTTCTTAATATATGAACTGCATAACCTGTTTTTAGTACGGCTATTCTTTCTTTAGTATCTCCATCTATAATGGCTACTTCACCAGCATCTCTTAATACAACTCCAAAATAATTTTCCCAATTTCGTTTTGTTTCAGGTTTGGTAACACGGTCTGCTTCAGGAATAATTAATTTCCATGCATTCATCATATTATCCATTTTGAACTCTGGAACTGGAGGAGGAGGTAACTGTACAAATTTTGCCATTAATTCCGTCTCGGCTGGAGTCAATATCCCTTGTCGACCCCAATCTGGCATCCCACCAGGCATACCATTTGTAATGATACTGATTAACCCTTCGGTTCCTAGATCTTTTGTTGCAGGCCATTTGCCATCACCATCAGGTAATAATGAAGGACCTGTAGCACCTAATCTTAATGTTCCATGGCAACCAGCGCAAGTATTAAAATAAATACCTTTTGCTTTTTCCATTTCAGCAGTAGTTAAAGAAATTCCAGAAGATGCAACATCTTCATTTTGTTTGGAATACTTTGTGTCTTTTTCGTTTTTACAGCTAAATGTTATAGAGATAACAATAAAGGCCATTAAAAACATTCCTAATCTTTTCATTTTTTATTGATTTTTTAAGTTAGTAAATATGTTTTTTTATAAAGAGATGATTTGGCTAAGACCATCTCTTTATAGATTTTAAATTTTTAGAACATAACATATAATAGTCAAGGTTGGTGGTTAAGACTATAATTATTACGTTTTGCTCTTTAATTATTATTAGTTTCTAAAGCTTCGTCAGTTGGTTGTCCATATTTTACAAAGTCAATAATGTAAAGTATGATTCCTGTAACAAACAATGTTGCACAAATAATTAATACATAGAAATGAACTTCGGTCATTTTTTGAACTTCCATAAAATCCATTTTCATAATACGTTCCAGATACACTTGTGCTACACCTGCAACACCAAAAGCGACTGTCATTCCAATCATTCCAATATTAGACATCCAGAAAGCGGCTCGCCCTCTTGTACCATCATATAATTTTCTACCTGTTAGGTTTGGTAATGCATAGCTTATTATTGCTAGAACAATCATGGCATAAGCCCCCCAAAATGCTAGGTGACCGTGCATTGCAGTTACTAATGTCCCGTGAGTATATAGGTTGGTTTGAGGTAATGTATGAGCAAAACCCAATAAACCTGCACCAACAAAAGAGACAATTGCAGAACCTAAGGTCCACATTAAAGCTATTCTATTAGGGTGCTTTTTCTCTCCTTTTCTGTACATATTTACAGCGAATAATGCCATAGCTAAGAATGCTAAAGGCTCTAGAGCAGAAAATATTCCACCAACAACTAACCAAATTTTATTTACACCAATATAGTAGTAGTGGTGACCAGTACCTAAGATACCAGATAAGAACGTTAATCCTACAATTACATATAGCCATTTTTCAATAACTTCTCGGTCAACTCCTGTAAGTTTAATTAATAAGAAAGCAAGAATACCTCCCATTATTAATTCCCATACACCTTCTACCCAAAGATGAACAACCCACCATCTAAAAAAGGAATCCA
>Ga0164313_10005575_pt1 | contig 11147 bp, 5 predicted proteins | sample GuaBasSedimGuay4_FD_113735 | JGI IMG/M metagenome (GOLD analysis project Ga0164313, IMG submission 113735) | Subseafloor sediment microbial communities from Guaymas Basin, Gulf of California, Mexico - Guay4, Core 4569-4, 0-3 cm | ecosystem: Environmental > Aquatic > Marine > Hydrothermal vents >...
ACGGAATTTCGCCAGGTCATTCGCGATCATGCGATACACAGCCTGAAAGCTATCAGTGCTTTCGGGCAGTATTTCATATACCTGTGGGTCAACTTCCGCCTTGTAATTTTTCGTGAACCAGACCCGGCCACTGGCATCCTCAGCAGTGATTTTTAACTCCAGCTCTGATCCATCAGAAGACAGAATCAGGCCTCGAACCAGGAGTTCTGCACCTTCTGTATTGTATGGAACTACCCGAATCGCCCCCCAGTACCCGGTTTTTTCCATTACACCGCGAAGCTGGATTGGCATATAGCGTGCCTCGGCCTCACGGATATCTTTACTCAGCCCGAGCGCATCTTTCTCTTTGACCGGCAATTCCCCCGGATCGAACAATTCAATCCAGACATCGAGCAACTGCGCTTCGGGTAACTCCTGGTTAATCTTCGACAAGACAACCGGAGGTGCGTCCTTTTTGTGGCTGTTAGTGGTCGTTGCACAAGCGCTCATCAAGCTCAGCACAAAGAGAAACAAAAGCAACTTCCCCGTGTTAATCATGCAAGCCTCTTACTGTCCATTTTTATAACGTCTGTACTCATCCCACAATTTCTCTCTCAATTCCGGGTCCTTTTCCATTTCTGCGGCTTCACGCAGTTGCCTGGCAACCACATCATCATCGCTACCGTCAGGGATGTCATCGGGGATATTTGCCTGGTTCCCCCGCTGTGGCTGACCACGCGCACCCGTGTGTGTCTGATCCGTACCCTCTTCGGCATTGCTGCCCTGCTGGTCCGATTGCCGGCGCTCTTTTTCGCCGCCGGTAGAATTGCTGTCCGACGACCCACCTGAGCCGCCCTCTGACTCACCTGCACCACCACCGCCACTCGATTGTGCAGACGCGGTTTGAGGTCTGTTGGCTTTTACCCGGTCCTGTTCCCGTAACAGTTTTTCATCAAAGTCACCAAGTGAATCATGAAACTCGTCTGCAATTGATGCTGTTTTCTCACCATCGGTATACTCCTGCCCAATATCTATATCCACAGGCACAACATAGGCGGAAGCATATTCCGCACAGGGAATATCTGCCGCCACTTCCAGGTTCGGTTGTTTCGACAGGGTATGGCAAGTCTCCGTAAACTGCTCGCGTAGCTGTTTGATCCAGGCAGCATAGTCCTCTTGCTCACTGGCATTCATATTATAATCTTCTCCTGCCATTTCATACTCCTCCATGGCATCCAACAGAGAATAATAGTCTGCGCGCAACTGTTGCAATAACTCACTTTCTGATTGTGCTGATGCGGTCTGTATTACCAACGCGCAGAGCAGAACGAAAAATGTGCATTTTATTGGATATAGTTTGTTCATGTTTTGAATTATCCCACGCACACCCTTAATCGCCCCTGAATCAATAGTGGTCAAAATCAGTCCAGTACGGGTTCCAGTACCTGCCAGATATTTTCCAGCAATACCGGTTGACCCCTTTCATTGGGATGAATTCCATCTGCCTGTAATAATTCAGGCTTAAAAACAACTCCATCCATGAAGAATGGCACAAGCAATGTATTGTATTCACGGGCAAGATCAGCATACATGGATTCAAACTGTTGCAGATAGGCCGTACCATAATTTGGTGGCAACTTGATACCGGCAAGCAGTACTTGCGCACCACCCTTTCGGCTTTGACGGATCATATCTGTCATATTTGCACGGGTGATATCCGGATCAATGCCACGTAAGCCGTCATTGGCGCCCAGTTCGATGATGACGATCTCAGGTTGATAGCGGTCCATCAAACGGGGAAGACGAGCCAGGCCACCTTGCGTTGTATCGCCGCTGATGCTGGAATTAAGAATTTTATAGGGGTGGTCGTATTCCTTGAGACGGAGTTCGAGAAGGTGAACCCAGGAGTGCTCACGGTTCATGCCGTAACCGGCGCTCAGGCTGTCACCCAGAATCAGCAATACAGGCGGCTCCGATGCAAATGCATTGTATGGAATTAAACCAACAACGGATAACAGAAGCGATAAAATAACTCTCATGAACACCCCAAAAACCGAACAAAAAACATTTGCGCTTGAAGCTGAAAATCTCAGCAAAATTGTCACCAGCCCCGAAGGCATGCTGACCATACTAGACCAGGTCAGCCTGCAAGTCAGTCATGGTGAACGAATTGCCATCATCGGAGCATCCGGTGCCGGCAAATCTACCTTGCTGGGCCTGCTGGCAGGATTGGATCTTCCCACTTCCGGCAAGGTTCACCTGGGCGGACATGAACTCACCGCACTTGATGAAGATGGCCGCGCAGCATTAAGGGCCGATAATGTCGGCTTCGTGTTCCAGTCATTTCACCTGATACCGTCATTAACTGCACTGGAAAATGTCATGCTGCCGCTGGAACTCGCCAATCATGACCAACCCGCGCAAGCCGCCATGCAGGCTCTGAAAAATGTTGGTTTGGGTGAACGGGCCGGTCATTATCCACGCCAACTCTCGGGTGGTGAGAAACAAAGAGTTGCCATTGCCCGTGCCTATGTCATACAGCCAACGGTATTGTTTGCCGACGAGCCCACCGGGAATCTCGACCATCAAACCGGTGAAACGGTCATCGACATCCTGTTTCGTATGAACCGTGAATATGGCACGACACTGGTATTGGTCAGCCATGATCTGGGTCTCGCTGAAAAATGTGACCGTATTGTTCAGATGGAAGCTGGCCGCATCAAGGAACAACAACCTTGAAATCTTCGCGATTGAAATCCATGGGTCTGGCGTGGCGTTTGCTCGTAAGAGACTGGAAATCCGGTGAACTTACCGTATTGGGAATCGCACTGGTTATCGCTGTAACCTCTCTCACAGCAGTTGCGTTTTTAACCGATCGTGTCGGCCACGCCGTAGAATTGCGTGCGGCTGAATCACTGGCGGCTGATTTGCGCCTGGGTTCCAGCCAGCCATTACCCAAAACATATATTGAAATGGCTGAAAGGGCTGGGTTACAAACCGCTTCAATGATTACCATGCCCAGCGTGGTATTTGAAGGTGATCACAGCACACTGGCCGCCATTCGCGCAGTAACGAATGCCTATCCGCTCAGGGGTCAGCTCAAAATTGCTTCGGGCTTGTTGAAACCAGCCGTTGAGACCGGGCAAATCCCCGCTGTGGGTGAAGCCTGGGCTACAACCCGCCTATTGGCCCGACTGGGTGCAGATACCGGCTCAACCATCACCGTTGGCAGAACCAGTCTGAAAATCAGCCGGGTGCTGGATTTTCGACCTGACCAGGGTTGGCAGTTCGTCGATCTTGCCCCGACACTATTGATCAACAATGCTGACCTTGCAGCCACCGCACTTATCCAACCCGGTAGCCGCGTCAGTTATCGTATGTTATTTGCAGGTCCCAGGAGTGCCATCAACAGTTTCAAACCCGAATTGGAGAGTTTGCTGGCCGATGCAGAACAACTGAGTGATATTGAAAATACCAACCCTCAAATCCGCTCTGCCATGGACCGGGCCGGACGCTTCCTGAATCTCGCTTCGCTGGTCAGTGTCCTGTTGGCCGCAGTGGCAGTTGCCATGGCGGCCAGACGTTATGCCGTCCGCCACCGGGATCGTATCGCCTTGTTAAAATGCCTCGGTTCGCAACAGGCTTTCATAATGAGACTGAACCTGTTGCAACTGGTCATGCTGACCGTTCTGGGTGCCTCGGTGGGCATTGTGCTTGGCTATGCCTCGCAGGAGGCCCTGGCGTGGATTGCCCGTGACCTGATAGCCCAGGATTTACCACCGGCAGGAGTCGCCCCTGTTTTTCTGGGTTTCATCACCGCACTGTTTATTCTGTGTGGCTTCGCGCTTCCAGACCTGATACAGATGGGTAAAACACCGGTCTTGCGCGTACTACGTCAGGATATAGATCCACCCCCAATACGTTACGGCTTAAGTTACCTGGCGGGTATAGTTGCTGTGCTTGCTCTTTTACAATGGATTGTCGGTGATATTGCCCTTGTACTTGGCATTGCTGCGGGTGCTGCGGGGACTTTTATCATCCTGGGCCTGGCGGGTTGGTTGCTGGTCAAGGTAACCGGTCGCTTTCGGGGGGTGGCCGGTGTCGCATGGCGTTATGGACTTGCAAACCTGAATCGCAGGGGGCGCGAAAGCGTCGTCCAGGTGGTGGCTTTTGGTCTCGGCCTGATGGTCCTCATGTTGCTGACACTGGTGAGGAATGACCTGATGGATACCTGGCGCACCAGCCTACCGGCAGATGCTCCAAACCCGTTCATGATCAACATCCAGCCCCATGAAGTGCCCTTGATGCAACAATTCCTGGCCGGGCAGGACTTACAGGTACCACGATTCGTACCACTGGTGCGGGCACGCTTGACGGCTATTAATGGTGAGGATGTCAATCAGATCACCTTCGAAGATCCACAGGGAGAACGCTGGGCCAAGCGTGAATCCAACCTCAGCTTCAGCGATGTCATCCAGACCGGCAACAAACTGGTTGAAGGTCAATGGTGGCAGCCAGGCACCGATCAGCATGAAATCTCGGTTGAAGTGGACTTTGGTCGTGAACTGGGCGTAAAAATGGGTGATCTGCTCAGCTTTGATATTGCCGGTGAAGCGGTCAGCGCAAAAGTTACAAGTTTCAGAACAGTGGAATGGGATACCTTCAAACCAAATTTTTTCATGGTGTTTTCAGCCTCCGCACTTGAAGGTTACCCGGCCAGTTACATCACCGCGCTGTACGCGAGTGAGGAAGATGACAGGAAACTCATTGAGTTGATGCGCCAGTTTCCCAGCGTTACCGTTATTGACCTTGATGCATCACTGGCCCAGGTGCGGGATGTCATGGACAATGCCTCGCTGGCGGTGCAGGCCGTTTTCCTGTTTACGCTTTTTGCAGGTCTGGCGGTATTATGGGCAGCAGTGCAATCGAGTCTGGACGAGCGCAGTTTTGAAAGTGCAATCTTGCGAACACTGGGTGCATCGAGAATGAGGGTTTTGTCCGGTGTCACGGTAGAGTTTGTCGCCATCGGTTTGCTTGCCGGATTGCTTGCTTCCACCGGTGCGGGTCTCGCTGCCTGGCACCTGGCGGTCAATGTTTTCGAACTCCAGTATCACTTCAGCCCTGTTCTATGGCTGGCAGGCCCCCTGCTGGGTATGGTATTTGTCGGTATTAGTGGCTTGATCGCGACCTGGCGTGTGGTGACACATTCACCGGTTAGCGTGTTGAGGGCCAGTTAAAAAGAAACAACCCGGACTCAAATGCAAACCATTTAAGTCCGTCTCCGGCCCTGCCAAGCTCGTCAATAGTGCAAGTGCATCCGACCTGTAAGCTCCTGTAATTGCCGACTGTACCTGGCACCGATATCCTTGCTGGAAAAGTCACTGTACTCAAGCCTGCTCTGACCCGCTTGTGGTGATGGATCATCGTTGCTCAGCACCGTGTTATTTACCCCAACATTGGATACCGTGGCACCCTGACCCGGTCCAACGTAACACTTGGAGGTATTGGCACGAAGCACAATATCGAAACCTGAGGTAGCGTTAAAACCTGCCAAGCCGGTATTGGATGAAATGGTAATACCCGACACCGGTGTGTCACCGCCAACCCAGACTGCCGAATCTCCAGAACCATCGAATCGATTCGCCGATACATTGGTATTAGACGTATCCAGAGAAAACAGTCCAACCGTTGTGGCACCGTTCAGGTCAAACCTGTTTTTGGTGACTGCACCGCTGATAGTGGCTACCTTCCCCGGTTGCTGTGTGGTAATCGCAATACTTGAAACACCGTGGGTGGCCTCCAGCATAAAATCGTTGTTATGAATAACCACACGGGTCGCGGCCGGCGCATCGGCTGACCCTGTGAATACGACAACTCCAAAGTAAGCATCATCCGGCGCATCGTCGCCTATGAATACATTGGTCGTAATTGTCGTGTTCTGATTTGTATTCACAAGGAATACGCCGATCAGGTTAGATGTGAACTCGTTGAAATTTATATCCACCTGTGCGCCACTCTTCATGGTCGTGATGATGCCGACTTCGGTGTTACGTATATCGCTCCGATTTACTTTCAAAGTTCCCAGCAGTGTATCCTTACAACCTCCCAGGTCATTGCCTTCTGCCTCTGCCGAAACAGCTACAACGGGGCCGTTCAGACGATTGGTCCCATCCAGTTTCACCCTGTCAACCGTACCGAAAACAACATCATTGCCACAACTATCATCTATCGCAGGCCTGCCGGTAAAATGCAGCATATGACTGATCCGGGTGGCAGCCATACAGGGCTGGCTGGCCCTGATCGTCATAAAGCGAACGCGGGGCTCACCGCCGGCAAATTTGATAATGGAAGGCGCCAGCCCGGCAGTTTCCATTGCAGCGCAATCAACCGACCCATCCAGCACCTCGATAATGGTAGTTGCCAGGGTGTTGCCCTGAAAATTGCCATTGAAGTTTACAGCCATCAACTGACTGATATGGAAAGTGCCGGCGGGTAATTTAACCGTGTGTATATCCCGCTCAATCGCCACATCAAGTGCACATTGAATATTATCCGTGTCGTCCGTGCCATTAGGCAAAACCTTCAACGCCGAAGCCTGATCAACAAGCGTTACAAATGCTGAGTCGCAAGGTATATCTGTCGTTGGCGGTGGTGTCGTACCACCTGAAACAACGATTGTTACCCCACCCACCAGGGCAGCACTCTCGCCACCGGTAGCGAGTACTATGTCACGTACACCCAGGGCTGCCCCGGCTGCGACATTAACCCTCACCCTGGCCATCGTGTCCCCCGTGACGTTGGTGGACAGAACCGTAATACCGCTGCCACTGATACTGGTAGTGGTTACCCCATTCGCGAAATTGGTATCCGATCCCTGCACGGTCAATAATAAGTTTGTGGATCCACGTGGCAATTCTGATGGTGTCACGGAGATGATGGTCGGTAATCCAGGTGGCAAACCAATTGATGCGACCACGGTCAGTGCATTGTCGAGTTGAATATGCTCGGCACCTGTTTCGATTCTGACGTCATGAAAACCCAAAGCTGCAGCCGCAGCGACTGTCACTTTCACCCTTAATTTGGTTGGGCTATTGACGGCAACAGAATTGACCGTGACGCCGTCACCGGTAACCGACACTGTCGTCACACCACTTGCAAAGTTGGTATTAATACCGCTAAAAGCTAAAAACTTGCTGTCATCACGTTCAATGGTAGATGGAGAAATACTGACCAGCTTTGCATCAGTCGTCGCTGCAATGACACGGAACTGGCCTTTACCACCGGCAGATTCAGTCTTTCCGCCGCCCAATGGGGTTGAAACACTGACATCGCGCAAACCGATGGCAGCACCGGCAGCTATGGTGATATTGGCAGCCAATGTTGTTGAAGACACGGGGTTCACACTATTTACAGTAATACCCGCACCAGTGAATGCCAGTGTGCTGTTGACGGCGAAATTGGTACTGCCGCCCAATACCCTGATATCCATCCTCGCGCCCTGGTAGCCTTCTATGGACTGCACCATGATGACGGTCGGTACCACCGCCGCCAGGGCAGTGTTGGCAACCGCATTGGTGAATGGTTCCCGGTCACCTGATTTAACTCCTGGCATGTAGATAAAATGCCCTTTTGGAGAAGCGGTGGCCAAATCGGAAAAACTGGCCACAGAACTCGGTGTCGGCAGGCTCCAGTCACCTACTTCCATGAGCACATTGGGTGTCAATGCCGGACCCGAGACAGGGCCTGCCGCACATTCCGGACAGACCTCGTTATAAGGCCACTCAACCGGTTGATAATCCCCGGGTCCCGGCTTGTAACCAGGGTTCGCCGAACCTTCTGTAGCAGCAAACCGTCCATGAGAAACGGGTGTTGATGCTGTTGTAGCCAAATCACCGGCTGCACGCGGCACACCACCCTCAGGTTCAAAGTCAACACTGACCAGTTGGTTCAGGATGATACCTTTGGCTGCTACCTGCAATTTCAGACCATCAAGGTTGTAACCCTTATGCGGTGACGCATCGGTGGCAAAAAAGATTACACCACCGCTGACCAGGTTGGTCATGGCCGCCTGAAGCGCTTCTGCCGATGCTTCCTCGCAATCCCCTCCACCGCTCGCAGACAATGCGTTGACCGCCGCTTGGATATCATCCAGGTTTTGTGAGGCAATGCGATGGCTTACACCGTCTTTGAACGTAATGACTTCGATAAGTGGTTTGTACACAAGCGATAGCGCACGCAGGGTATCGACAAATATCGTCAAACCGGCCCTGACACCCGAGATTTCGCTGCTCATGCTCCCGGTATCGTCAATCACAAAAATAATATCTGGTCCGCCAATGGTACGGTCCAGGCCCAAATAGGGACCGGTGCCCGGGCTGAGAGCATCATGTGAACCGGCAACGGCCCAGTGCAGAACCTTGTCCGCAGCAGCAATCGTGTTCCATTCAGCTACAGTGGGTTTCCACTGTGCTGTCAGGCCATTGGCAGCCAGGACTCCTTTGGAAGTGGGTATTTCCGGTGAAGTGAAAACAATATTTTTGAAATCCTTGTCCCAGAACTTTACTTTGAATTTTTTAAAATGGTAACTGGGGGCAGCACCCGCACCCTTTGTCTTCCATTTGAAAGTGGGCGGTGAACTTGCCCTGAACCCATCCACAGGAGAAGTGGGCTCCGGACCGACGTTGTGGTCGGAGTATGTTCTGCCATATACAACACGATATTGTTCTTGGGTCAGACCTGAACTGGCGTAACGTGAACCGGGTACCAGGTCATCGAATTTCTTACGGAACTGATCAAGCGTCACCGGTTTGGGATCGCTGTGGAGGTGCTTCCACATGGCCTCATTACCAAACGTGATGGTATCATGGGCATCCTGAACCGCGTCGGCATAGTCCCATAATATGCGCATAACCGCTCGTTCATTATCCTCACCAAGACTACTGCCATTATTGTTATTCCCTTCTGCGCTATAGGAAAAACCATTTGCCGTGTCGGCGTAGATGGTGTCACCACATGTGTAAATGCCAAACTTGCCGGCTCCCGAGGATATTTGCATGTTTGTGCCAAAAAAGGTTGGCCAGCCCTCACCCCAGGCCAGCTTGATAGCCTGATCTTTTGTCAACGTCCTGGTGGCTCCACCGCTTAGATTTTGCACTCGACCTGTGAGGTTGGTCCGCGAACTGTGAGAGCCGCCAGGACTCTCGGAAGTTCCGTTTATTTCTTGAAGATAGTGACCATATTCATGGGTATACACATCCCAATCGTAGGCATGATTCCGGCCAATATTCAGATGATTACTGCCGCTCTTGCTAAAAAATGAACCATTAGCTTTCGTACCTGGAAACTCCACGATAATTCTTGCGGGTGCCGCCCCAACGCCCGTACTTGAGTTATTATCTTTAACAAAATTGAAGCTGGTCAACATGCCTTCATGCAAGGCAAATGCACCCAACAGAATTGGTGTATCACTTTTGACCAGAAAATCAATAGTGATTGCCGCGGCATCAATAACTTTTGCGGGGCTCCACTTGCCATGATTATCGCCTTCTCCGACCGTTTGGATAACGGCCGCTGGACTATCAGCATACACAATAACTTTCAGATTTATAGCTGTCCCATCTCCACGTTTACCTGGTACCGTTGCGCTGTATTCACCACTGGCATTGGTGCTGACTTTAGCTGGTGTGGTTGTCAAGCGGGTCCAGGTGGAGCCATTTAAATCATAGAACCACAACACAGCATCACGTATGGCGCGTGCACTGGCATCGGCAGCAAATACATTAGCACCCGCATTCCGACCAGTCCGGTGTGTATACCGGGCCTTTCCGGAAATGGTGGAAGTATTCACAATGGCTTGAATTTGAGGGTCTGCGAACACCTCACTTACAGGCTTTCCCCGCATCTCCTTTTCAAAACGTAGCTCTTGCCCCCCCATCAACTTGCGTACTTCATCTTCAAATTCAATTTTATTGAGTAATCCATTCGCCAGGTCGGACTCCAGCTTCAACCGTCGAAGTTTAAAACCGCTGCTTTTTCCAGTCAGGACCTCATCCCTGGTAACAAGAAAAAACATATCATCCGCCCTGCCCCACAATTTGTTTCCATCCTCGTCAAAAGTTTCTGCTTGCAGACGGAGCCGGCCATCACCCGGGTGAGTGAGTATGATAGTTGTTGATACCCGTTGTGGCTCATCCAGCACAAAGTTATGGATCACCCATTCATCCAGGTTCAATATGTCAACAACACCCTCCGCCGTCAGTTTCAGCCTGATAGATGTTTCCTGGTTATTTCCGGTATCTGGCACTTGCACTGTCAAGGCTACCTCAACAGAAACACCTGTCTTCAACCCTTTTGTATGGAGTGCTATTTGCGCATCCAGCGGCGGGACCACTGAACCCAATGCCGTCTCCATACCAGTCACTACCAACAACATGCTAATTAAACACAGGTTTTTAACGATGGACTTCATATTTTTCTCCCAGGATAAATCAGGGGTATCGGGGGACTTGACTTCGGCTGTATCCAAGGCTGATAAAACATGGACAAAATTTGTAGTATCAGGGAGCCGGAATTTGCCTCTACGCAATTGGCGCATAACAATAAACGGGGGCACGATTGGCCCATCTCTGTCATACAGGTCTTCCAACTGAGGGGACTTGAAACTTAATCAAAACACACATGATTTCATATGACAATCAGCAATGAAGGTGAGTCTGATTCAGATCAGTAAAACCAAGCAAATAGAAACCATGAGGACGGTAATCAGGTATTATTACTGGTTGCCCTTTGGTTTAATCAGGGAGCTACGCGCCATGTCTGGCGCAGCATAAAAAAAGCCCGGCTATAAACCGGGATTTTTGTCACTCAATTAACTGAGTTATCAGTGATCAGCCATTGCAGATCAAGTTCAAAACCGGTTGCTTCACTCTGACCCCATATTGAGGCGATCCGCAAGGAAATCGACTGTGTTGCTGATGGCCTGGTCGGTATAGTAAGGCTCGTTACTAAATACGCCGAGACCATGGTCGGCGCCCTTAACGATATAACGAACCACTTCGACGGCATTCCTGGCCGTTGCAACTGCGGCTTCAGCGACATCCGGCAATACCACATCGTCAAGATTGCCATAGAGTACGAATAGCGAGCCTTTGAAGTGCTGCAGGTGAGAG
>Ga0164313_10005576_pt1 | contig 11145 bp, 16 predicted proteins | sample GuaBasSedimGuay4_FD_113735 | JGI IMG/M metagenome (GOLD analysis project Ga0164313, IMG submission 113735) | Subseafloor sediment microbial communities from Guaymas Basin, Gulf of California, Mexico - Guay4, Core 4569-4, 0-3 cm | ecosystem: Environmental > Aquatic > Marine > Hydrothermal vents...
ACAGATACGTCAGAACTGAATTCGATTACTTGCCAGTATATTTCGCAAGACCATCCGCCTGTCACAGCTCTTTCAATGTATATATTAGTTGAGGATGTTATCTGTGCTGTGAATAGTCCGGGACTACCGTTTGTCTGTGAAACGCCGTTAGCTTTAACCTGTATTAATACGACGGATTGGGCAGCCACTACACTAAGAATAGTTATATCTTTAGCTAATTGGCCGGCCGTGACAACACTCACACCGTTTTGTTTACTCTCTATTTGTAAAGACATATTTATACCTCAAAAATAGCGTCTATGTTAATTTGATTTTTAACTTTTAAATCCCCGATTCTTACAGGGTTGGACGGGTAAGTGTATCGGCCTAACGACTCAGGCATAAAGTCCCGTGACATTACACCATTGATGAACATACCTCTTATAGTTAAGGGGTTGTAGGGCGCTGTAACAGGCATATTAATGGATCCATTAAATTCATCATCCACGGTTTTACCGTCAGGTAATAAAATTTTAGCAATCATTTCTATTGTATCAACACCGTCACGTACAACCCAATCCCTGTTAATCTCGAATGATATAAACCGTTTCGAGTCTTCAGAGGTAAAGTCTACACCTAATATGGATCCGATATCCCATTGTAAAGAATAGGAGTCGCCATTCATTATCCTATCTTGGGTTGCTTCATCTTCCACGTGATAAATAAAATAGTCCTCATCTTTACCGCCATGAGCTGCTTTAATATTTGTCAATATATCTGTATTAGGCGGGCATTTAGTGTAATAAATACCGGACGTCTGTATTAAAGCTTCTCCATCTTTTTTACCTACAATATACATACTTTTCATTTTGTCAATCCTCTGTTATGGTGCAATAGTTACGGTTATCCGTGAAGCCGCGAAAACGGCTATTTCTGTTTCATCAATTTCGAAAGGCGTTGTCTGATATACCGGAGCGTCCCCAGGCGCTGGAGTAGCGTCAACGGATACGACAGCACTTTCAATTCCCGGTACTGTAAAGATAGGGACTAAGAATCGTTGCGGTAATATGTCAAGACCTATTGTAAATTCATTACCGTAATCAAGTATAGCCTGTTCCACTTGAATGATTCCGTCGATAGGGAAGGTTTCCTCATCATATATAGATAAGATAGCCTGTATATGTGCGTACTGATCAATAGGCCTTGAGAAGTGCATGAACTGTGAATCACTGTTACCGTCAATAATCTCTATCCCAGCGCCCCCGTTAACGTTACCTATTGTTTGTATTCCGGCCGGTTTAATCTCCCAAATTAGATCCGCTATTTCTTGGTTATCCCCTCCGACTATTACAAGCTCAAAACTGTGTGGTTCTCTTCCGTCAACCGTATAGTCTTCCCTGTTCTCGAAACCGCGCACAGTCGTTACGCCTGTTATATCTCTTTGAACGCGGGCAACCATTGCGGGAAGTGTGCCGGCTCCTAAGATTTGCAAACTCTGTTCCCTTCTTATTCTGGCCTCCGGGTCCTCCTCTACTCCCCTGCCTTTGACGCCTTCCTCAAAGTTCCGCACTTCGTCAAGGCCTGTGGTGGGCGTGTCTATAACTGTAAGAGTATTAGTAATAGCCAGTATTTCACCTTTTTCCGTCGACTGGTAAATCGCAGGTGTAAAGTAAGTCATATCACCTGTCAATGTAGTATTGAATGAGGCGCTCTTAGTTTCAAGCTTTACAGAGTCACCGGAAAGAGTGGCTATAACATCCGCGCCGAGATCTGCATTTATCTCATCTGTCAATAAGCCGGCTATGATTTCAACCGTAGTGGCTGGAGGCGCTGCGATAGTGTAAGGCGTGGCGTTTATGTTAATTGTATAAGTAGCGCCATCCACGGCCTGGTCTACTCTGACATATAATAGTATTTGATTCTGATCTGTAATAGTGACGTCTACATTTTGCGTGAAAGTGTCTCCTTCAGTCGTAGAGCTTACTATAGTATCCTGCGGTATAATAGCGCCAGGTGTCCCGGCTAATCCGACATAGACTATAGTTGACAAAGAGGCCAAACGCCTCAAACCGTTTAACGCCAACAAATAGTCAAGGTTAAGGCCTTCAGCATTTACAGGCGATTGTTGTAAGTAAACGTTCTCCATCTGCTCCCACACATCAGTATGAGGCTTTGAGAATATACCTATTAGTTGACCTATAACACTTTCCGGTGAGGTGTCAACATCCCCAAAAGTATCTCTAAAATCCTGCTCCATTTCAGCCTGTATTATCGGCTGACGTTTTAAATTGAATCCGTTTGAAGTTATTCCGTATGTCATATTGTCAACCCTTCATCTAAACTAAAAGTACCGTAAATACTGTCAGCTTTAAAAGTCACTGTTAATTTTCTGGAGGCTCTATCAAATTCTGAGCTGTACTCCAGAATTTCAGTAACTTCCTTTACTTCCGTTATTGTCAAGATAATTAAATTGTCAATCATATTCAAGTTTCTTTTTTTCCCGAATATAACATTAAAATAGTCCATACCCACTTTAGTATCTAAGAACCATTCTTTATAAAACATCATAAGTTTTATTTTTACCTTTTGTATAAGATAATCTAAATCCTTTACAAGTGATAAATCAAAATTTTCAAATTCTAAATCGTGAGACGTCTCACCAAGTTTAATATCTAAAGGCATCTTATTCCCCTTCCGTTACGTCTTGACCAGCTTTACTAATCTTAATCATACAACTCCCAGTGAATGCGACCTTAACAGGTGTTGTACTGTCTAAGCCCCCGCATATGCACGGTATTAATGTTATGTCACCCTCACGCATAACTTTTATACTTGAACATTTTACTTTTAACGCGGTGGCCGGGATTACATACGAACCGTCAGGCACAAAAGTAAACGGAGACACACTTAAAGGCGCACAACTAAAATCTATTTGAGCGCCTTGCGCGGGTATAACGCTTTTATTTTCTATCTTGTCAACTAATATTTTATCGTTTTGTACTTTACAATTATTATCCTCAATAACTTTACAATCGTTTACACCAAACGCGGCGGGGCTCGCTGGGGTAGCCGTGCCGTTGTTCGGTGTAGCGATAGCAGGTGACGGAGATAGTGCCGGCGTTATTTCTATCTCAAAATTATTATTAGAAACTGCTATCTTCTCACTCATTATGATTCCACCGTTAAATTACCATTATTGATATCTAATTGACCGCTTTGATTATTCATTATTAATATACAATTATCGTTTTGTAAAACAATATCTTTATTTTTTTTAATAGCGATAAAGGCGCCTTCGTGATATATCTCCAAATCCTCATTATTAGTTGACTTAGAGTCTTTATTAAAAGTCATAAAACCGGGAATAGCTATAGCGTCGGTAATATCGAATTTCCTTCTATCGCCTGGTTCAACTATTTCCCCCTTATCAAGGAAGTTCTCCATAGCTCTTTGGCTGAATATTAACAGTACTATATCACCTTTTACTATAGGATATGTAATACTTGTTGACGTACTGCCTGGAAACAGTACGGGTACATTCTCTATAGGTTTATAAGACAATACCTCACCGTCAAGAAATTTCTTACTGATCGCTGGTGTGATAGTAGCTTTTTGTTTTGTATTATCGTAACTGTCAACGATACCGGGAAGACATGTATTTATTTCCTCACCAAGAAAGGAATTAAAAACAGTTTTCAAGGCCTCATGAAAAGACGGTGTTCCTTCTATATCACTCATTTTTCTATAACCTCCATAATAGTTTTAAACTCCCCATTGTCAGTATCACCAGAGTGGCTAACACTGTAGATTTTAAACTGCTTATTGTTGCCCACATCCCGGCTTGACAGTAGGATACTGCCGCCTGGCTCAGCTTTCGGCTGTAGCAATGACTTAACTTTCCAGCCGTCAATCTCTTTCTTACTTGTTTTTTTACCCTCTTTAATTTTAATTTTTTCAGGGCTACCGATTAAACCTGAAGTGGAGTTTATCACTATCGCGGTAGATGAATCGCTATCCGACTTAGGGTAAAATTTCAACTCATTGTTTTGTACCGACCATGATAAATCCCCGGTATCTGTTAATTTATCAAGCAACTTCTTATACATACCTGTGAAGCTGAAACCGTTATTAAACGTGAAAGTTTTTATATTTATTAAATTTAAATTAGTTTTTAAAGCTATACTGGCTTTTTTCGTTATGTCTTTTATTATTTGCTTTACGGATGCGCCTGGCTTAAATGATGTAGATATTTTAGTATTATTTAAAAATTTCTCACCGTCACCGCATTCAAAATTAGTAACTACGTCAGGGCGTGGAAACGAATTACCTACTCTATTAACGTCTCCAATGTAAAGAATCTCTTCCCCCGAGTCTTCTACGTAACCGGCTTTAATTTCAATAATTTGATCTTCCTCAGATACTTTACTTCTGGTATCCGAGCTTAAGCCGAATACTTGTATATTAGCTGTATTCGGTTCCGTTGAACTTGTCTTACTGATATCAAACAAGATACGGAAACCTGAAAACTGTAAACCTACAGCGCCCGCCTTACCTACAGTTAGAGAGGCTACCCTATTAAATAAGGCCACTTAATACCTCTTCTTCTGTTATGTAAATTAAACTCAACCTTCCGTTTACAAAGTCGTACCTACCTATCCTATCGCTGTTACCTGTTTGGTCAATTACGTAAAGTTCTCCAGGCGGTAGGCCTCTATCCGGGTATCGTGAAATAAATTCAAAGTCTACTAATAACTTTACGCCAGCGATTAAGGTATTCCCTTCTCTATCGTTCATATCAAAAGTGTAAAACCCATCTCTCGAAATCCAATTGAAAAAGAAAATGTACGGTACATTGTCAAGAGTGATTTCTTGTTTGAATGATGAAAAGTCTTTCATAGGTATTGTGACCATTATTGACCTACCTTTGTAGTTAAGGCGTCCCTTAAGGACGTAGCCGCTTTGTAAAGGAATGATGAGTCATCCACTTTTTCAACCGTATTTTTCCCGGTATTAACAGTGTTCGCCGCTTGCTCTTTTATATTGTCCGCTTTCCTATCGTCAAGGTCTATTACTTGGGCTGTTTTTGCCTGGACTTTTTTAATCTTTTTAAACTCTACAGTATACTTCGCAGCGTCCCCGGATAAAGGTCCCCGGGGAAAAGTTAGTCGTGTGATAATCATATCCGTATACGTTTTATAACCGGTGACTATGGATAGTAATTTCGCTTCTGTTACTCTTTCAGGTGTCCGACCTACCTGTTTAGGTACTGAGTACCCGGCGTATCCGAGTAAGGTATTAAAAGCTAATTGCGCCCTATTCGTAAAGTCACCTCTAACGAAACGAGTTAACGTTCCACTAAAGAATTCAATAGGTGTATTTGAGGTTATACCCTCAATCATTAATTTCTCAGGCTCTCTTTTCACGTGATCATTAATATCTGAGCCGTCCTCTATAGGGTAGTCGGTAACTAAATTACCGTATGTATGTACCTCAGTTAAGGCGGTGTCTATTTCTAACTCTTCTATAGTATACGGATCAAATCTGTTTATAATTAAACTTAGTGCCATTTTATTCAGTCTCCGGTGAGGCGTTTACAAGCTCTCTTGACAAGCGGTCTAAATTATTTCTGTATAATGTTTCTGCGGATTGCTCCAGAAAATCTTTCTGTGTTTCAGGTGTACCGGCTGGGACCTCTATTGTATTGTTCATCTGTATAGTAAAGTTTTTTTGTATGGTGGTTATTCTATCCTTTAAAGCCGCGCCCGCACGCTGTCCTATATTATGAAATGCGCCGTCACTGCCATAAAGCGCTGGCGTTGTTTTAAGCAGTTCTGCTGCACGTTTACCTATATTGTGTGAAGCGCCTCCAGGCGTCCCGTCTTTATTCGTGGTTAAATCGTTAAGATTTATTTTTGTCTTAGCTATAAGGTTGAACACGTCCACTATCGGTTGTAAAGCTACTAAAATACTTTTACTTAATAACTGTGTCATATTAAGTACTGATTTAAATAAACCTTTAAAGGCGAATTTTAATTTACCTGATAAAAGGCCTACGATAAATTCAATTAAACCGTCAAACATTTCGCTAATGTCAGTAAACATTTTACCTAATAACTCAAGAGTAAATACACCCATAGCTTTTAATTTATCATTTAATACCTTGAGACGTTCTATAATAGCGCCTATAGCTGACTTCTGGCCTTTGTTATACTTTAGTATATCTTCCATAAGTAAAGCTGTTATCACTAAAACAGCGCCCATAACAACAGCTAATAAGAGATATTTACCTATAAGTAAAGCCAAGGTTAGACTCTGTTTCGCGGCCGCCGCGTTCATTAATAGTAACACAGACTTTACAGCCATACCTATTTTAACAACCATAGTAAGTACTATAAGTAAAGGGCCAACAACAGCGGCGAGCCCCATAAATACTAAAATAATCCCTCTTAATTCAGGAGATAGGTTTTTAGAAAGGTAATTTGATATAGATACGAACACCCTTAAAACTTTCTCAGCTACAGGTATTAACAGTTTACCGAAAGACTCAGCTAATATTATGACTTGATCTATTGCCGACCTTGATATATTCGCGAAATCGTCAAGGGTTCTGATAGCATCACCGACAGCGCCTTGACGGGACATAGTGTCCTCTATTATTTGTAAACGTAGGGTAGCTTTTTCAAGCTCAGTCATTTTAGCGACTGATTTGGTCATTCCCATTTCTACCGCTTTAAGTCCGAGAGCGCCAGCTTTTAAATCTATTCCGAATTTATTAAATACTTCGGTTGATCCTGACAAACCGGAAATAAATCTTTGGTTAGTTTCTTCAGGTTTTAAATTCTGAAAACTTGAAAAGTCCACAGCAAGTTTCTGTAAACGTTGTGAGAATTCGAAAGCGTCTTTATTACCCGCCCCAAGACCTACGAACAAACTTTGGAAATTAGCCAATGAATCCTTTATACCTACGTCTGACCTTTTTAAGCTTTCCGCAAAATTCTCACTCCATTTATCCGCGTCGTCTGCGAGATCACCATATACTTGACGAAAGCGATTTCTCGTTTCTTGACCGTCAGAGGCAGCCTTTAACATGGCGCCGCCTATAGCGAGTATCGGTAATGTTATCAACAGTGAGGCCTGTTTACCTCTACGCTCCATCTTTGACAGCATAGAATCAAAAACAGCCTCTGTGTTTTTAAACTGCTGTTTATTAACTTTAAAACCAATTAAATTTATTAATTCCTGAATTATCATAATAGACCTATATCTTTCGGGTCACCACCTAATTGACCAACGAGAAATATTAAACCTTTCTGTAATTTAGTAATGTCAGTAGAAGCGTTACAACCTTTTTCATGTTCTTTAATTAAGTCTTCCATATCGTGTTGGTGAGCTATCTTTACATGCACGTCAATCATAGTTTGTGAAATATCTGTGAACATTTTACGCTGGGATAAGGTTGTTATGAAAAAGGAAATTAAGGCTCCAATAACTGCCCCTATTACAGTAGCTCCGAAAGTTATAACTAAGTTATTCATGTTCTCTCATTTCTCTTCTGTCAATGCCTCGTTGATAGCTTCTTGTATGTCAAGTACTGTATTAGCTCTTACCAAATCGTCAAAAGTCCAGTCGCTTATAATAACCTCGAAAGATTCTTTACCTGTTAACCATACCCTCCAGATAGGCCACTCCTCTTTCAACTCACTCCCTATACTGTCAAGAATTAAATTTAACTTTCCTTGCTGTTTATCTGTGAGGCTTCCCGCTCCTCCCCCTTTACTGGAAGGTATTTTTCTAAGAGGCTCCCAATACCTCCCCCGCCGAAAAAAGATTTAAAGTTCGCCTCAACAACGAAATATAAACATTCAAATAAAAGCTTATACTCTCCCTGGAAACACACATCGAAAATAGGTTCTTTGTTCAGTTCTTTACCGTTAAAGCGTGTCATGTTAAGAAGCTCCAGTATAAGTTCTACCGTTTTCTTCTCGTCCAGCGCATTAAGTAAAGCATTGACTATATTTTTAATGATGTCCGGGTTTCTCATTAATTGCGTAAGTAACTCATTGTTTTCGGGATTGTCTTCACTGTCTTTACTTTTGAGGGAACCGGCCGCGCCTAATAAAGGGAGCATTAAGTTTACAAGTTTTATTTGTAATCTTAAACCTTTACGGGCAGGGAATAGAGTGCATGAAAGTTTTACTTCTTCTTTTTCACTATCGTATGTTTCTTTTACTTGTGTTATCTTAGCCATATTACTACCTCCAGAAAATGTTATCAAGCCTTTACAGAAGAGTAAAGGCTTGTATTATACGTTTAAGCGTTATCCCTGAAAGTCAGGGTTTCCGCCGTGAAAAATGTCAAGGTTTGCGCAGTCAAGAACCCATTCCCTATTTGAATCGTCTTTACCGTAAGCACCCGCAGGCGGTTTACGTACCCAGGCGTAAGCTGAGACATAGACAGAAGACCCGAGAAGGTCTTTAATAAGGACAGGGACTATTCCGTCGTTGGTCGTTTCGTCAAGTATCATAAAGGCTGAGAGAATATTATTTGATTCACTTGTCTGTGAGAGAGTGATTGTAATAGAGCCAGAAAAATCATTCTGTTTTATTCTGACTGTTCTATTATCCGCGCCAGTACTTTTATTAAAGGTATCGTTGGCGCGGTCAACATTAATAAATTCCCCGTCAGCGTATCCGTTAATCTCAGCACCTCCAACAGAAAGAACGACTTTTGATGGGACGTACGTTGCTATACCAGGCATGAGTTTTCTCCTTTGTTAATATTTTTAAATTTAATTATTTTCTTAAACTGTCAATACGCCATCAATTTGTACTGTATGTATAGCACCGGCAAGCCATGCAACGAAGTTGACATTACGTAATACACGTGCATTCTTATCCACATCCGGTACGTCAGCCGCAAGAGGTACGGTAGTATAGAAACCGCCTGTCTGTTCTTTAGTCGTTTTATTGTAAGTAAATGGAGAAATACCGCCATTATTTAAACCGATTTGGAGAATCTGTTTTACAGCGTTCTCAATATCGGCGATTCCATTGTCAGTGTAAGGCACTTTAGGTTTATTGACGAGAACGGAAAAAACGTTTTCAGTAATACGATTTTTCAACCAGTCCTGGAATACGATTATATCAATAAACTCGCCGGTACTTACCCAACTCTCAATAAGCATGTTATTAACGCCTACGGTTTCATAGGTAGAACAATACTTATCATGAGCGTTCTTGGTCTGTGTAGGTGTTAAAACGTCTGTGGTAACGCCTGAGAGTGATTTAAACATTCCGGTATAACTACCAGGCGTCAACGGTAGAATTTTACCGAGAAGGCCGGCGTCAGGGAAATTGTTTAAGGCATCGCTGGTGAAGATGCAAGACGTACGGTCATTGCCCGCCGCTTTTAACTGTACAGGTAAAGAGGCGTATACAATCGCAATAGTAACCGCAGAACCACTCGTAACAGTAGCGCTATTAATAACTATATTACCGGCTGTATAAGTTACTATTAACGTCCTATTTGTCGCGTCCGCTGGGTCGAGGATAGCGGATGTATTCGCTAAGGCAGATAGGTTAAACGCTATCTCGTTCATAGTGTCAAGGTGACTTGTTAAGTAAACTGTGGGCAACATAGCTACTGAATTAACTGAAATATCGGTGGCGTTACCTGTTGACAGGTCATCGCTGAAAACAAGTTTTGCGACTTGTAAAGAGTCTTCAGCTTCTGAGCTATTAATGATAGATGTGTTACTGTTAGCCAGTGCGGTAATTCTCTCATTAGCTATTACCCAGGCAGCCACATCCAATTGATCCGCGTCAGCTCTTGACACAACAAGAACCCCGTAGAAATCGTTAGATACAACACTTATAGCGTTTAAGGCTTCTGTATAATCCGCGTCACCTGCTATTTTCTTACCGATAGCCACAAGTAAGACGCGTGGATTCTGTGCGAAAATTACAGCCGCCATTTTGTATTCTGGATCGTCAACACCATTTGTCAAGTCTGCCGCTATAGAGGGTAAGTCCCCGTAGTACTTTATACGGGTAGCGTCAGAAAATGAAGCATTAGGTCCCACTATTAAGGTGATACCTAAACCTTTTTGAGAGACTGGTTTTGTTTCTCGCGTAATGGATACCGTTACAATATCAGCCATTGTAGTTCCCATGATTTTTCCTTTTGTTAAGGTGTATTAATTAAAAAATTCCTATTTGTCTCGTTGCCTTCCGGGTCTTTATATGTCCCTATGCCTTCCACATTCTCAATAAGGCCTGAGTCTATATTATCAGATCTATCCCCAAAATTAAACATTATATTCACAGTAGCTCTTTCCTCATTATCAATATCATTTAAACCCGTTATGTCAAGTATATCAGTATTGTTAACCATAGACAGCCCTGTCGAAGCTCTTAAAGGTTCCGAAGCCGGTTCTATATAATTAGCTATTACAAAGGGAGATAAACGGCCTATAGCGTTAGCTCCATAAGTATCAAGCTTTAACCAGAGTTTGGCCTCCCTCGTTATAGAACGTAAACCGGCATTATCAGGCGCACCCTTATGCGGGTGGTTGATAGTAGGCATACTTAAAATCTGCATACTTATAGCCGGCGAATCTGGTTTGGGGCCGTTATCGTTTACATAATAACACTCCTCACCGCCTGAGAGAGTTAGAGCCCAATTATAAAGCTCAGTTTTAAATAATTCAATATCTATCATTTTGTCAATTTCTCCGCAGCATAGTATTTATAATGAGGTCTGATATTGTTCTGCCAAATCTGCTTCTCCACTATCTCACACCGTATACTGTATAGAGTAACTATATCAGGTTGAGTATTCTCTTTAATCGTAAACAGCTCATCATTAGAATACAACTTGTATACAGCGCCTTTGTGGCGACGTATAGAAGGTGTATTATCAAGCTCTTTACCTACAACAGGTTGAACACTCGCACGAAAAGTGAAACCTACTGGGACGCCTTCAACCCATGAACCGTCCACCCGCGCCCCTGCAACTCTCTCACCGTCAAGTAATTTTCTTGGTATCATTTTATTACCTCAACATGTGTGATTGAATTCCTCATTACCGCTGTATCAATTAATGGATTACTTGACTTTTTACGTTTTACAGTTTCCGGCTCCAGCGCTGGGGAACGGAGGTCTGTGA
>Ga0164313_10005577_pt1 | contig 11145 bp, 10 predicted proteins | sample GuaBasSedimGuay4_FD_113735 | JGI IMG/M metagenome (GOLD analysis project Ga0164313, IMG submission 113735) | Subseafloor sediment microbial communities from Guaymas Basin, Gulf of California, Mexico - Guay4, Core 4569-4, 0-3 cm | ecosystem: Environmental > Aquatic > Marine > Hydrothermal vents...
ATTAATGTATTTTTTGTCTAATCCAACCTTCTCCAGAAGGTCTTGTGTGCGCAATTTTCTTTTTTTTCGCCCGGAAAACAAACCGCTTGTTTGCATGGGCTCCATAATAGCTTGTCCAATGGTCATGCGTGGATTGAGAGATGCATAGGGATCCTGGAAAATAATTTGCATTTCTTTTCTAAATTTTCGCAGATCCTTTTTTTTCATATTGTGTACTGCTTTTCCATCGAAATATATTTCTCCCGATGTAGGTTCTGTTAGCCGGAGAATTGATCTTCCTAGTGTAGTTTTACCACATCCTGATTCTCCAACGAGGCCGAGGGTTTCTCCGGGATAAACTACAAAACTCACATCATCAACTGCTTTGACTGTACTTTGGGGGGTTCGGGAGAACCGTTTTTTTTGGAAAAACCAGGTTTTTAGATTTTTAATTTCGAGTAGCGGACCACCCTGGATAACCTTTAGTCGTTTTTTTACCACTTCATCGGTAAGTTCAGCATTGAGCAGGATAGCCTGGCCGATTGAATTATAATGTGGACTTTCAATTAGTGTCCCATTTTCTAATTCATGCATAAAATCGGATACCATTGGCAGTCGTTTCAGGCGAACTTCCATGCGGGGCCGACACGCCACCAACCCTCTCGTATAGGGATGTTTCGGGTTGGCGAATATTTCAAAAATACTTCCCTGCTCTACAATTTTCCCTCTATACATCACCAATACACGGTCGGCAATTTCAGCAATTACACTTAGGTCGTGGGTAATAAAAATGACTGACATGCCGTGTTCTTCCCGAAGCCGCTCCAATACCCGTAAAATATTAGCCTGAACGGTTACGTCAAGAGCAGTAGTAGGCTCGTCCGCAATCAAAATATCTGGTTCGCATGACATAGCCATAGCTATCATGATCCGTTGTTTTTGACCTCCGGAAATTTCATGTGGATACCGGTCGTAAATTTTTTCAGGAGTGGGCAACTGTACTTCCCTGAATAAAAGCAGTGTCTTTTTTTTGGCCTCTTTAGAGGAAAGATGTTGATGCACCATGATGGCTTCTTTTACCTGATCACCACATGTATAAACAGGGTTTAGGGAGGTCATGGGCTCCTGAAAGATCATGCTGATTTTATTTCCCCGGTAATTTCTAAGGGTTTTACCGGGAATGGATAGTAAGTTTGAGATATCGCCATTCGAGGTGATATATGATATTTTTCCATTTTTAATTTTTCCAGGAGGATCCTGTATAAGGCGCATGATGGAAAGGGCCGTAACGGATTTGCCGGACCCGGATTCCCCAACGATGCCGAGTGTTTCACCTTTCAGTAATTCGAATGAAATATTGTCGACTGCTGTAGTGATCTGGCCTTTTGATGTAAAATCTACCTGCAGATTTTCAACAGAAAGGATAACATCTGGATTATGTGTGTACTCAGCCATCAAACAACAAGGTAATAAAAGAATGGTTAATGGTGTTCATTATCTAAGAATTTGGTTGAAACACGGATATTTACAGGGGTTATAGAATTTGTATATTTTCGGCATCAACCTGATCATGCCCGTTAAGTTTTAGAAATACCTGCGTGGTGACAATCACATCTTTTTTACAATAAAGGGCAATCCTTTCAAGATCGTTTTCGGTATAATAAATATCATTGACCATACTGCCATCGATATCGTCTTTACTTGAGTCGATATTAAATAAGGCTGCCAAGGTATCGAGTGAGGTATAGTTTTTGAAATCACCAAATTTCCACAGCTCCATGGTGTCGATGTGATGGATTTCCCATGGTTTTTTACCGCTAATTTGCAGAGCCTCGGGGATGCTGATCCCATTGATTAACATACGGCGACAAATGTAGGGGAAGTCAAATTCCTTGCCGTTGTGAGCAACCAGGCGAAGTGTTTGTTGATCAAATTTTTGTTCTATTAGCGTTTTGAAAGACTGAAGTACAACTGATTCATCGTCATCGGCAAAAGCTTTCACCCGAAGTGCAGAATGGTTGTCGGTATCTAAGGTAAGAAAGCCGGCACTAATACACACGATCTTACCAAATTCAGCATAAATGCCAGCTCTTTTTGCAAAGAGTTCATCAGTGGTAAGTTCGTCATCATTTTTAAGATGTGCTGATTTTTTATCCCAAAGAGTTTTCATCCTGTCATCCAGAGCATTATAATCAGCAACCATTGATACTGTTTCAATATCAATGACAAGCAGATTTTTGTAAAGGGATTCTTTCATATAGTTTACAGGTTTATTTATGGTGGTAGTTCTAATATAGTTGAATTAATGCTTAAAAGAAAAAAGAGATATATTTAAAAAATTTTGAGAACCACTTCTGATAAGGAAGAAATGGCCAACGCCCAGAAAAGGGCACTAACAAACATGTAAATAATTACTTTCTTTCTTTTCCCTCCCAGAATCATTACCAGTAGGGTGCCTATCACAGGAGAAAATATCAATGGTGTTACGAAGGACAAACCAAACTCACCATAACGTCGCCACAAAAATACAATCCTGCGATTTCTTTTTGTAAAGCGCTTTCTTGTTTTTTTCTTGTATTTTTTCTGCATCCATGTGCGAATTTTTTTACCGATAAGAGATACGATAACGACGCTGGTCATCATGCCCAAAACAGTGAGGATGGATTTTTCTAAAAATGAAAAACCATATATAGTGCCGAGGGTTGGGCCGGCAATAAATTTGAACATACTCAACAAGTATACAGAAAGGTACTTGATCAATTCTTCTGCCATTTATGATACAACGACGAAATAGATATAAATAATATAAAACACAATTAAAATGACTCCGTCAAAACGCCCAATAGTTTTCCTGATGACCATTAATGGCAGAACCAGTAGGGTAATGGCCAGCATCCAGATAATGTCTGTACTGATGATGCTTTCGTTTACAGTAATCGGCGTTATTATACTTGTGATACCGAGTATAGATAAAATATTAAATAAATTAGATCCCATCAAATTGCCTATGGCAAGATCCGTGTGCCCTTTGTAAGATGCCATAGCAGCTGTGACAAGTTCGGGTAAACTTGTGCCCAAAGCAACTAGTGTGAGGCCCACCACGCGCTCTTCTACACCCAATTCCACGGCTAAGTCTCTAACGCTTCCAACAAGAAGTTCTGACCCGTAATACAAACCGGCAGCGCCCAGTGTTATAATAAAAATATCTTTTATTAATTGTTTGGGAGGCGCTTCAGGAATGTCATCATTTTTTTGAACCAGTTCAAGATCTTTTGTGGTTTTTCTGGATTTCCAAATAATGAAAACAATATATATGATTAAAATGAATACGAAAACAATTCCTTCCCAGCTTGCTATATACCCTTTTTGAATAACAAAAAACAAAAGGAGAGATGCCCCCATGGTCATTGGCCAGTCGAATCGGATACTATTTTTTTTCAGTAAAACCGGGGTGATAATGGCTGTAACTCCCAGGACCAGTGAAAGATTACAAATGTTGGAACCGATAACATTACCGGTAGCGATATCCGGGCTTCCACTAAGCGCAGCCTGGAGACTGATTAGCAATTCCGGCGCAGAGGTACCAAAAGCAACAATGGTCAATCCTACCACTAATGGGGATAATTTCAGCCGGAAAGCAAGGCTGGAAGATCCTTTCACAAAGTAATCTCCACCTAAAATCAGAATGATGAAGCCAGTGACAAGTAATATGAAAGTGTTGGCCATGCTTGAATTATATCCAGAGTTCAAATATATACTTAAATTTAGTTATTGTCTTAAAAAATGTTTTGGTATTATGGTTCTACTACGATTATAGTGGAAATATTAACCTGACCGAAGTTGGAAACAGGTAGATAAAAAAGCAGTTACCTGTTTTCGGATTTTTGGTTTTCGGCTCAACATACACTTCCATTAAACTTGTAGTAGATTTGGTATTATCATATATTTGTACACGGGCAATTATGAATTACCTCATAACCAATGATTATTAACGATAAGGAGTTTGAAGTATTTATTCATCAGCAGGATATTCGCGACCAGATTGTTCGTATGGCCAATCAAGTAAACCGTGATTATGAAGGGAAGGCTCCGTTGTTTTTAGTCATTTTAAACGGTGCATTTATTTTTGCGGCAGATTTTATCCGTGAAGTTAATATCCCTTCGGAAATAACCTTTATGCGCCTGGCTTCTTATAAAAAAATGAAATCTACCGGCAAGGTGAAAAAGTTGCTAGGTCTGGTTGATGATATTGCTGACCGGCATATTGTAATATTAGAAGATATTGTAGATACAGGGCATACCTTAAGTAATATTTTAGAGGAGTTTGAGGGGCTGGGAGTTGCATCTATAGAAATTGCCGCCTTGCTATATAAGGAGATGTCAGTAAAAAAGGATATTAAACCTAGATATGTGGGATTTCGTATCTCTGACCGTTTTGTAGCTGGCTACGGGCTTGATTATGATGGGTTTGGGCGTAATTTAAAAGATATATATCAGGTTTGTGATTGAATAATGGCAGATAAGGGATAATGAAATTTTATACTTAATTAACATAACACCTTTAAATTTATTTTTATGATCAATATTGTTTTATTTGGCCCTCCCGGTTCGGGAAAGGGTACTCAAAGTGAAAAAATTATTGACCGATACAATCTCACTCACATTGCTACAGGTGACCTTTTTAGAGAGCATTTGAATAATGGGACCGATCTGGGCAAGAAGGCTAAAGACTATATGGAAAATGGTTTATTAGTTCCGGATCAGTTGGTGATTGATATGGTAGAGCGGAAAATAGATGATCACAAAGATGCCAAAGGTTTCATTTTTGATGGTTTTCCGAGGACTGTTCCACAGGCGGAGGCTTTGGATCTCATGCTTAAAAGGCATGGTATTGAGATTGACTGTACCATATGTCTAGATGTGGATGAAGAGGAATTGAAAGAGCGTATTAAGTTGAGAAGTATAACCTCCGGCAGAGCAGACGATCAGGATATTAAGAAAATTGAAAAGAGGATTGAGGTTTACAATAAGGAGACTTTGCCGGTAGCAAATTATTATGAAGGGCAGGAAAAGACTTTTTATATTAAGGGTACAGGAACGATTGACCAAATATTTTCGGATATTTGTGAGGTAATTGATTCTCAAATTAACGCTTAGTATCACTTGTCATCTCCAAATTTTATTGACTACGTAAAGTTCTGTTCGCGTTCAGGCGCGGGTGGGGCAGGTTCTGCTCATTTTCGACGCGAGAAATTTATTCCGAAAGGAGGCCCTGATGGCGGCGATGGTGGTCGGGGTGGGCATATCTTCCTGAAGGGTAATAAGCAGCTTTGGACCTTGTTGCATCTGAAGTACAAAAAGCATGTCATTGCGGCTAAAGGTCAACCAGGGGAAGGTAACAGGAGGTCGGGTTCGGAGGGCAAAGATGTTATTCTGGAAGTGCCTCCAGGTACAGTTGCAAAAGATGCGGAAACAGGCAAAATAATATTGGAAATTTCTGACCATGACCAGCAAGAGATCCTTACTAAAGGTGGTCGGGGAGGGCTGGGTAATGATCATTTTAAGTCTTCCATTCGACAAACACCCAGATTTGCGCAACCGGGAGAGCCGGGTATAGAAGAGTGGATTATACTGGAGTTAAAACTATTGGCTGATGTAGGGCTAGTCGGATTTCCCAATGCCGGGAAATCTACGTTGTTGTCTGTGGTTTCATCTGCCACGCCAGAAGTTGCTGATTATCCGTTTACAACATTGGTGCCTCATCTCGGCGTTGTAAATTATCGCGATTATCGTTCTTTTGTGATGGCAGATATTCCTGGATTGATAGAAGGGGCATCTGAGGGCAAAGGGCTTGGACATCGCTTTTTGCGACATATTGAGCGTAATGCCATTCTCTTGTTTATGGTGCCGGCCGATAGTGATGATGTGAAAAAGGAATATGAAATCCTGCTAAATGAGCTTAGAAAATACAATCCTGATTTGCTTGATAAAAAGCGTTTATTGGCTATCACTAAAGCCGATTTGCTGGATGAAGAACTGATGGATGAAATGAAAGATGAGCTCCCTGAAGGAATACCATCGCTATTTATGTCATCCATAACAGGATATGGTATACAAGGACTCAAGGATATGATTTGGCAGGCATTGGAATGAGGTAATGCGATATTGGAATAATGCGATAATGCGATAATAGAAAAAATCACTTCAGCCAAGGCATGACATATACTTCGCTAAAGCTTCGGTAGCCAAAGAAGGCCTCGGTTAACAAAACATTCATTACACTGAAACACCAGTAGAACCACATTAACAGGGAAGCAAAATAGTACTACTTTATTATCTTAAATTTTGGTTGAAACTCAGCAATTCTATTACAGCTACTTTAGTTTCTATAAGTTTTAAATTAAATCACAAATATCAATAACCAAATAACAAATAAATTCCAAAATGCAATATTCAAATTCCAAAACTTACTTTTGAATTAATCTGTGATATATTTATTAAGTACTATTCTAGTTTTTGATGCTTGTTATTTGTCTTTTGGTGCTTACGAATTGGTACTTACTAAACTAATTTCATTCGTTACCCAAACCTATGGATTTCCAATCCATAGTGGTTTAGTTGTCAGGTTGCTGAGATAATTGTGTCAAAATGGCATAATTTCGGTTTTGGCAAACAAATTGCCGCCTTCTTTCATTCGGATAATCATGTCAGGATGTTAGTGACCTGATAACAAATCATTAATTTGGATATAGAGTTTATTTATGATGAAAGATAAGGAAAAGGAAGTAACTATTGAGGAGGAACAGAAACAAGTTGATTCGCCAGACAATGAAGAACCAACTTCTGAAGTTATGGAAGAGGGTGAAGAAGAGAAGAAGGAAGATGAAAAATCTGAACTTGACAAGTTAAAAAATGAACTGGGCGAAGCTAAAGATAAATATCTGAGATTGTATTCAGAATTTGAAAATTTCAGACGTAGGACCGCCAGAGAAAGATTGGAGTTGATCAAAGGGGCTAATGAGGATTTGATGGTTCACTTACTTCCAGTGCTTGATGATTTTGAACGTGCGCAGAAAGCGATAAAGGAAAGTGAGGATCATGCGATTGCTTCAGAGGGATTTGACCTGATATATAATAAGTTGGGAAGTCTGTTAGAGCAAAAAGGTCTGAAAGAGATGGAAGAAGGTGCTGGCACACCATTCAATCCGGAAGTGCATCATGCAATTTCTAAAATGCCAGTGGAAAAGAAGAAAATGAAAGGTAAAATTGTGGATGTGATTGAAAAGGGATATTATCTCAATGATAAGGTGATCAGATTTGCGAAGGTTGTAACAGGAGAATAGAAATGGCAAAAAGAGACTATTACGATATACTTGGGGTCAGTAAATCAGCTGACACGGATGAAATTAAAAAAGCATACCGGAAGGTAGCTATCAAATATCATCCGGATAAAAATCCCGATGACCCTTCTTCGGAAGAGAAATTTAAGGAGGCAGCTGAAGCCTATGAGGTGTTGGGTGATAAGGGAAAGCGCCAAAGGTATGATCAGTTTGGGCACGATGGTATGCGGGGCGGAGCAGGATTTGGTGGCGCACACGATATGACCATGGATGATATATTCTCTCAGTTTGGAGATGTATTTGGTGGGCATAATCCGTTTGAAAGTTTTTTCGGAGGTGGAGGTGGCAGAAGGTCATCGGGGAGAAGAGGAACCAATTTGCGCATTAAACTAAAACTCAATTTGGAAGAGATCGCCCATGGTGTAGAGAAAAAAATAAAGGTAAATCGCCTGGTGATGGCCGATGGCGTTAGTTATAAGAATTGTTCGGCATGTGGAGGAACAGGACAGGTTCGGAAAGTTGTCAATACTATGCTTGGTCAGATGGTTTCTGCCTCTACATGTAATTCATGTCATGGTTCCGGAAAAATTATAGATAAGAGACCTCCCGGTGTGGATAGCAGTGGCTTGTTGCACAAGGATGAAATAATCACTATAAAGATACCTCCGGGAGTGGGTGATGGGATGCAGCTTTCGATGTCTGGAAGTGGCAATTATGGCCCAAATGGAGGCCCTCCAGGAGATTTATTGATCCTTGTGGAGGAAAAAGAAGATCCGCAATTGAAAAGGGAGGGTAACAATCTGGTTTTTGACCTGCATTTGAATTTTGTGGATGCTGTATTGGGGACTTCACAGGAGGTGCCAACCATCAATGGTAAAGTGAAAATTAAAATCGAACCAGGTACACAGTCTGGAAAAATCCTTCGTTTGAGAGGAAAAGGTATACGCGATATCAATGGCTATGGCACAGGTGATCAACTCATTCATATAAACATTTGGACACCTAAGAAAGTAAGTGTTGAAGAGCGGAAAATTTTGGAAAATATGCGCGATTCACCAAATTTCGCGCCCAAACCAGGAAAGAATGACAGATCTTTCTTCGATCGGATGAGAGAATTCTTTTAGGGGACTGCTTATTTAAGTAAATCATTGGACTCTTATAATTCAGTATGACTCTTTTATTTATGGCAGAATCAAACCTTCTATCAGTTCTTTATTAAATTTCTGTCAACACAATAAAAATAAGTGATTATTGAGTTCAGGTATTTTTTTAAAGATAAAGGTGTCTTATATTCGTCACTGAAAAGAACAACCTAACTTAATCCCATTGGAAGTAATACGAACTGAAAACATCAGCAAGCAATTTGGAGACCATATTGCTTTGTCTGATATAAATGTGCATGTGCCTGCCCAATCAATCTACGGGTTGTTGGGCCCGAATGGCGCTGGCAAAACCACCCTGATCAGAATTATCACTCAGATTATTGCGGCCGACCGTGGCAGTACATTCATTAATGGTAGACCAATGCGTTTTGATGATATTCGAAAAATTGGTTATTTACCTGAAGAGCGCGGTCTGTACAAAAAAATGAAGGTTGGAGAGCAGTTGCTTTATCTGGCACAATTGAAAGATCTGAGCAGAAGGGAAGCAACAGAACGCATTCGAGTCTGGTTGCGCAAATTTGAAATTGATACATGGTGGGATAAGAAAATTGAAGACCTGTCAAAAGGGATGCAACAAAAGATTCAGTTTATTGCTACAGTATTACACCGGCCTGATGTCATAATTCTCGATGAGCCGTTTTCAGGGTTTGATCCAATAAATGTAAACTTGTTAAAAGATGAGATCCTTCGTTTACGGGACGATGGGAGTACGATTATTTTTTCGACTCATCGCATGGAATCTGTAGAAGAACTGTGCGATCATATTTCACTTATTAATAAATCCCAAAAGATCATTGAAGGTTCGAAAGATAAAATCAAGGAACAGTTTAAATCAAATACTTTTCAGGTAAGGCATCGTGGAAAACTAGAACAATTGAATGGTTCATTTCAATTTATGGGTACTGAAGAGACTAAAGAAGGCATTTATCATTCCCATATAAAATTGATTGACGGGATGAAGACAAATGCGCTATTGTCTTATCTGATTGAAAAAGTGGAAGTGCTGTCTTTTGCTGAGAATATTCCGAGTATGAATGATATTTTTATTTCCATGGTAAAGGAGGACGAAGATGAATAAAATACTATTGATAGTTAAACGGGAATACCTCACTCGGGTTCGCAAAAGATCCTTTATTGTCATGAGTGTTATCGGACCGCTTTTATTTGGGCTGATGTTCCTGATTCCCATATGGCTCGTAACCAGAGAATCGGAGCAGAAAGTGATAGAGGTTCTGGATGAGAGCGGTTATTTTATAAATAAATTTGAAGAAAAGGGTAGTACGAAGTTTGTATTCATTGATCAGGAAATTGATGAGGCCAAGAAGAGCCTGTCAGGCTCTGATAAGTATGGCATCTTGTATATTCCCAATATTGAACTTGACAATCCGGAAGGCATCATTTTTTTTGCCGAGCAAAATCCAAGTATCGAAGTACAGGCTGATCTGGAACGGATGATAAAACGGAGAATTGAAGACATTAAGTTGGAAAGATCGGGAATTGATAGAGATAAACTCGAGAGTATTAAAACCAGGGTCAGCATTAATACTATCAACATTAGTAGTGAAGGAGAAAAGGAGGGAGACACTGGTATAGCCACTGCTACCGGTTATATAGCCAGCTTGCTGATCTATTTTTTTATTTTTATGTATGGTATTCAGGTTATGAGGGGTGTGATTGAAGAAAAATCCAACCGGATTGTTGAGGTCATCATCTCCTCAGTTCGCCCATTTCAATTGATGATGGGTAAGATCATGGGCATTGGCGCGGTAGGTCTAACTCAGTTTCTTTTGTGGACAGTTTTGTCCACGGCAATATATACTGTTGTTTACCAGTATTATATGGGTGATATCCCACAAAATAGTGAGGTAATGACAATGGGAAATCAGATGACTGAGACGCCTCAGCCGGAAGCAGCTGAGATTTTTGAGAAGATCGAGACCATCAACTTTCCTTTGATCATAGGATCTTTTGTTTTCTACTTTTTAGGGGCTTATTTGTTTTACGGGTCATTGTTTGCTGCCGTTGGATCAGCTGTTGACAACGATTCAGATGCGCAACAGTTCCAAATCCCGGTCACAATTCCCCTTATCTTCTCTGTCATTATTTTGACAGCGATCATACGTGAACCACATGGCTCACTTGCTTTCTGGACATCCCTGATCCCTTTTACCTCACCGGTGATCATGATGATGCGTATTCCCTTTAACCCACCCACATGGCAGATTTTTTTGTCAATGGTGATGCTTGTACTGGGATTTATATTTACTACATGGATGGCCAGCCGTATTTATCGTATTGGTATTCTTATGCACGGGGGAAAAATCAGCTATAAGATCCTGGTTAAGTGGCTGTTTATGAAGTATTAATTAGGGTCTGTCCATAATGTCCGCTCTCTGCGTTACGCTTGCTCTCAAAATGATCATCCCGCCAACTGGCGGGACTCACATTTCTCGAGCTGCGCAAGCCTTGATAGCGAACATTCTGATCCAGACCCTGACTTTATAGACAGGCTCTAATAAGTCGGAAGTCAGAAGTAATACTCCTACGCTGCAACCATCTACGCTAAAGCCTCGGTATTCAAATAAAATTTCGTAGAAACTTGTACCGGGTTTCTAATGATTTGTACATTTTCATTAAATTGGCAGTAAAACCAAAATATTAAA
>Ga0164313_10005578_pt1 | contig 11144 bp, 6 predicted proteins | sample GuaBasSedimGuay4_FD_113735 | JGI IMG/M metagenome (GOLD analysis project Ga0164313, IMG submission 113735) | Subseafloor sediment microbial communities from Guaymas Basin, Gulf of California, Mexico - Guay4, Core 4569-4, 0-3 cm | ecosystem: Environmental > Aquatic > Marine > Hydrothermal vents >...
CCGACGGCCACCAGGGTGAGGGTGGTAATGCCAAACTCTCCAAAGGCAGGCGTATATACAGGATGTAAAAAAGTATTGTTATCGAAGGTGCCGGCACCATCGCTATGCCATTGTAGTGATAGATAGTCAGAAGCACTGGCAGGTACGGGCGCGGTTGAGAAGTCATATGGTATGCCTTCACAAATTGATTCCATAATACCGGCATCAGCCACTGCAGAAGGAATGATATCTACGTCGTGGTTCACACTTTTATTACATACATCGAGTGTTACGGTAAAGAGGCCAGGTGTATCGAAAAGATGCGCTATGTTTTTTCCAATCCCTACAGAACCGTCGCCAAAGTCCCAGATCCAATCTGTAAAGGTCACATCGCCGGAACCGGTGAAGTATACGGAGTCGACAATACATTGCGGATTAGGAAATATGCTGAAGTTTATAGTTGGATCCAAAACAGTGATGGGAAAGTATGCTGTATCGCGGCAGGTTTGGTCTGTTATAATGATCAGACTTACATTTCCGCTGAAAGTAGCTGCGTATGCATGTGTGGGGTTTTGCACAATTGAAGTATTCCCGTCACCGAAATCCCATAGCCAGTTAGTAGCGTTCGCTGTGGGTTCACTGTTGATTGCGAAGAAATCGATGGGTTCATTTACACAAATGGTATCGTTAGTGTTGATGCCGATACTGGCGATAGGGAGGGGTGCTATGGCCACAGCCAGTGTGCTTATGGGGCCATCACCACAGTTGGAATTGCTACCATAAACTTCAATGTTACCGGGGGTTGCCAGTAAATCAAAATCAATAGTGATAAAATTATCTGCCGGATCAATCTGGTTGATGGTTGCTCCGGTTCCCGTATATGAAAAATTGTAAGTATCTGTATTGAAGTCTATTGTAACGGAAATGTCCACACCCTGTTCACCGGCGCAATATGGTTGCAGCAACGTCTCGAATACGAGTGTTCCGGGGAAACGCATTTCAAAAATTGTTACCGGCAGTGAGCTCGTGGAGGCTGTATACCACCAGGTATTGATGGTCTCTGAATCACGATTATTCCAACTATGGCAACCGGGATTAGGAGGAGTACTGTTACATCCGATAAGATTCAATCCTGCCCCAATGTTAGTATCATCCCAATATACAAGGGGCGTGGAACCTGTGGGTGCAATAAGTGCAATACGAAAGCCATTTGTATTCGACTCAATATCATACAATGGGAGATTAGTAAGCCCATTAATGTAGGTAATAGTAAAATCAATGTTGGTACCATTCCATACCGGTGCACCAACACCATCCAAGCCATCCCAGGGGATCAGGTTGACTCCGGTATTAACGGCAGCTTGCAGGTTTCTGTCCTGGAAAGGCGCAGGGAAATCCAGTAAGATATCTACGTTACCGGGTTTGTCCACGGTAACATGAAATATCTGGCTCCCATCACAAAATGGTTCTGCCCAAACATCAAGTACCTGGCCCGGTGTTGAAGCGGGTGGGAAAAGGATAGAATCAGGCTCATTCAGATAAATGTTATATTGAGGTACAAAGGCCTGTCCATTGATTGACATCCTGTCAAGTGGGAAATTACCTGTGTTCTGAACCCCATACTGGTTGCAAAACATCAGCCATGCACGGCCTTCCATTTCATCATATTCAACAGAAGTTACTATACTGTCCGTTGAATAAATATAAAATGTTGAGGAATTTACGTCCCATCCTCCAAAACCACCATTGCCATCAATAAACTGCCATGATTTCGAGTACAGTCTACCAGGTTGTACTGTGGTTAATACTGTATCATACACAGTTAGGTCGAAGAGCTGTATGTTAAAGGCTTCTTCAATTGTTACACCACTTACCTCATGTACAATAGAAAATTCTATGGTGTAAACCCCGGGGGCCGGCGGGTCAAATTGAAACGCATCGTAACCACCAGCACCATAGACCTGACTTGGCCCAACTCTGGCCTGTCCAACGTTGGGAATAAAACCGGATCCTGCAGTAGGCAAGTCAGATTCCGCTTGAACAATAGCTCCAAATTCATCTCTTATTCTGTAAACAATTTTGGCATTATTACCACCATTAGGGTCAGGATCACCATCGAATCCAAAATAGATGATCTCATCAGCACTTCTTGTAACGAAATGCAATCGTTCATCTGGATCGCAATTATAAACGGCGAAATTAACTCTATCATCTGCAAAGCCGCCACCACAATGGTTGATGAGGTCATTGCATAAATAAAGCCATGTAGTGTGATTCGGCAAGTTGAGCCATACTTCTTTTGTTCCTTCAGCAAAGAGAAAAGTAGGTAAAAATAGGAGAAAAAACAGTAGTCTTGATTTCATAATGCGGTTTTGTTATCAGGGATGCCAAATTTAACAATAAAGAAGAATAATTATACGCGGCATGTACGTAAATGTTATAATATATCCTTATTTATAATAGAGTTTGATAAGTAGACTGAAAGGTGTGGGAAAAGTTGTCTCATTATTTCATTGTTTCACTGTTTCACTGTTTCATTGTTCCATTGTCGTATTCCCGAATTCTCGTACTCTCGTATTCTCGTACTCTCGTATTCTCGTATTCCCGTACTCTCGTATTCCCGTACTCTCGTACTCTCGTATTCCCGTACTCTCGTACTCTCGTACTCTCAATTAAACGGCTACCGGAGACCGGAATATTTGAATTTCGAATTTATTAATACTGGTGTCTGGGGAAAAGTTCTATTGAATTGCCTAAATGCCTGTAGACACTTACTTTTGAGATAACCAAATAATAAAGGGCTTAAGAAAACTTTAGGGCAGGAGATTTCTCGCCCTTCGCATGGCTCACTCCTCGAAAAGACAATAATTATCATATAAAAGTGGCGAAGGGCACGGCACTCAATAATTTGATTTCATTGGTGCGCCGCGTCCTTCTTATGGTTACAAGCAAACATTGTCTTCTCGAAGGAGCTCTGCGACTAAGAGATCCCCTTGCTTTGTTTAGCTACGATAGATTATATCGGACACTTGTAAGAAATTTTGAGTTTTGAGTTTTGGGTTTTGAATTGATTTTTAATTTGAAATTTGTTTTGGAACTTGGATTTTGGAGCTTGGAATTTATTTAGAAGGCAGGATTAGCTCAGCTTCGCTTCGCTGATCCGTTGGGGTGGATACAAAAAAAGCCCTGCCCTCGCTGCGCTCGTGAGAAATTTTGAGTTTTGAGTTTTGGGTTTTGAATTGATTTTGGAAGTTAGAACTTGGAAATTATTTTGGAATGTGGATTTTGGAGCTTGGAGCTTGGAATTTATTTTAAAGGCAGGATTAGCTCAGCTTCGCTTCGCTGATCCATAAAAGGGGATACAAAAGAAAAGCCCTGCTCGCTGTGCTCGCATTGTCTTTTTTGTTTGGACTCTTCATCTGAAAGCAAGCTTTCGATTCGAGCCCAAACAAAAAAGCCCATCACTGCGTGACGGGCTTCTCTTTTGTGATCGCGCCAGGATTCGAACCTGGGACCGACAGCTTAGAAGGCTGTTGCTCTATCCAGCTGAGCTACGCGACCATTTTCGGCTGCAAAAATACAAATATCACGCAATAAATCCTATTTTTGTGTTTCGTACTTCGAAGGTAGTACGCAAAATACAGAACCCTGTTGCATGATCATACAATTTCTCGCTAACGGCCTTGTGAATGGAGCACTGATCGCCCTTGTGGCACTCGGCTTTAGCCTGGTGTATAATACCACCCGTATATTTCATATCGCCTATGCAGGGATCTACCTCTGGGCAGCATATATTCTCTATTTCTTTCTTGAAATACTGCATTGGCCACTGGCTGCTTCCTTTTTGATGGCCATACTGGGTAGTGGCCTGATCAGCCTGGCATGTGAAAAGCTAATCTATGCTCCGCTTAGTAAGAGGTGGCGGTCTCCCAACTCTCTTATGATCAGCTCTGTAGGCGTATTGATCCTTATGGTAAGCCTGGGGGAGCTGGCCTTCGGGAATGCAGCACGCTATGCTGATATCGAATTGCCGGGTTCCGGACTGGATATCGGGCTTCTTTTGCCGGGATTTAAGGTGATTAGTCTCCTGCTTGTTACAGTGGTAATCGTATTGTTTTTTCTCTTCCTGAAATATTCCTCCCTGGGGATCAGGATAAGGGCCTTGAGGGATGATGAACTGCTGAGCCGGGTATTTGGTGTAAACACTACTCTCCTCAAAGCCGGGCTATTTGTTCTATCTGGTTTTTTGGTGGCCATAGCATCGGGCCTCAATATGCTTGATATGGGGATCAATCCCCATCTCGGCATCCCGGTATTTATCAATGCATTTGTAGCCCTCGTCATTGGCGGAATCGGACGCTTCGACGGGCCCGTACTGGGAGGGATTTTGTTAGGATTGTTGCAGGCCATGACTGAATATTTCTTTGACAGCAGGTGGGTGATAATGGTCACCTTCATATTGCTATTCATTTTTCTGATCATCCGCCCGCAGGGCTTGATCCCTTCAAGAACGAGGGCTTTTTAATATGGGATACCTGAGCCACATAATCATCCTGATAAATATCTACGTCATCCTGTGCGTGGCAAGTGGACTGATCATTGGTCTGTCGAGGATGATCTCCCTCGGACAGGCGGCCTTTTATGGGATCGGTGCGTATATTACGGCCCTTTGTATCATACTGCTGGACCTGTCACTGATCCCTTCCCTTATACTGGTGATGCTGGTGAATGGATTGATTAGTTTGCTTATTGCCATCCCAACCATACGCCTGCGGGGCGACTATTTTATCCTGGCAACTCTCGCATTTCAATTTATAGTATTCGCTTTGCTGAATAACCTCAGCAGTGTAACCAATGGGTCCCTTGGTGTGAGCGGGATCAGCCCGGTATCTGTGATGGGGCTGGGAGGTATAAATGGGCAAAGCGGTTTCCTGATATTGAGTGCGGTGCTTGCCATTTTGGTGGTGCTCATCTTTTATTTTATCTATCACTCTCCATATGGCGTAAGCCTGAAAGCTCTGAGAGAGGATGAACTTGCATTGCAAACCATGGGGCGGAATACAAGACGCTTAAAAATAATGGCATTTGTGATCTCAAGTGCTTTTATCGGATGGGCTTCGTACATTTTTGCAACCTACATGACATACATATATCCCGGTGGTTTTCACCTGGATGAATCCATATTCATATTGATCGCCGTACTGGTGGGTGGCAGCGGGAGTATACGGGGAGCCATTGCCGGGGCGGTATTTGTGATCCTGCTTCCTGAAGTTTTGCGGTATTCAGGCCTGCCCGACAGTATTGCTGCACCTATGGAACAAATATTTTTTGGATTGTTGCTTATCCTGGTGATGCGCTTCCGTCCGAATGGCCTGCTGGGAAAATTGAAATTATAAATGAACACGGTACTCGAAATAAAGGAAATTAGAAAGAGTTTTGCCATGAACCATGGCAGGGCAAGGGTATTCGGGGCCGAATATAAAAATGTTATCAACGACTTGTCGATCAGCCTGGAAGAAGGAATGGTGACCAGCCTTGTAGGTGGGAACGGTGAGGGGAAAACGACCCTGTTCAACCTGATATCCGGCTTATTAAGACCTGATAATGGGCAAATCCTTTATGTCGGTGAGCGGGAAAGCATAGATTGCATCCTGTCATCGCCATGGCAAATTGCCAGGGCCGGTATCGGGCGTATGTTTCAGGGAGCCAGGGTGTTTGATGAGCTCAGTGTAAAAGATCATTTGCTGATACAGGCCAGGCAATCTGAGGGAGAGAAGCCTTTTAGCAGAATGCTCAGGCCTGCAAGAAGCAAAAAGCTGGAGAACGAACTATCTGAAAGAATTTATCATGAATTGAAAGGATTTGAAGAGTTCAGAGCCCTCTGGGATGCTGCTGACACCCCTGCGGCATCATTATCATTCGCCAGGCAACGCCTCCTCTCACTGGCCGGCCTGCTGGTAGGTGGGTATGATCTGCTTCTGCTCGATGAACCCAGTTCCGGATTAAGCAGGGAATCCTTTGAAACCCTCTACAAGCTCCTGGATGTAATGCGTGAAAGAGGGAAAACTGTATTCCTGATCGAGCATAATATGGAATTCATAAAAAAAGCAGCTGATACATGTCACTATATGGCTGAAGGCCGAATACATTTTTCGGGAAGCCCTGAAGAAGTACTTGATCATGCTGATGTTAAACAAAGCTATCTCCTGTAATGTTGAAAATAGAACATATCACGGCTTCATATCATAAGGGAAATCCTATCCTGAAGGATGTCAGCCTGGAAGTAGGCTCGGGAGAACGTGTCGTTATCCTTGGCAGGAATGGTGCGGGAAAAACAACCTTCGCAAATAGTATATTCGGCCTTGTGCCCATGCTCTCAGGCGGGATATCATACAACGGCAAGGATTTAAGCCGCTTGTCTGCCGACAGGATCAAGGCCTGCGGGATTGCCTATTTTATGCAGGGGGCACCCGTATTTCAGCAGATGACGGTCAGGGAAAACCTGCTTTTTGCTGCAGGCAATATGAAAGCTCGGGAATTCAATTCCCGGCTTGAGGATCTTCGAAAAACCCTTAGCCTGCTGAAGGATCCTGCCATAGACCGTACACCAGCCGGATCGCTAAGTGGAGGAGAGCGTACACAACTGGCTGTTGGAATGGCCATTATAAATCAACCTTCCTTGCTTATTCTCGATGAACCATTTGCAGGCCTGTCGCCGGCCAATGCAAAGCTGGTGCTGCAAATTCTGGAGGATTATGCCCGGAAGAGCACTGTCTCCATCATAATGATTGCCCAGGACAGGCAGCTGGCAACTGCATTTTCTGCGTCACAATTCCTGATCCGCGACGGAAAGATCATCAGGGAATAATCGAATCCTTTATTTTTTTAGTATCTTGCGAACTAAATATAGTTTATGCAGGATGAAAATATATTTTGCCGGAAATGCGGTAGCAGGCATAGGGTCAAGGCAGGACTTATCGGTGGAGCGCAGCGATACAAGTGTAAGGATTGCGGTTTTCACTATACCGTGAACCAAAAGGGTGTTCCGGCAGATAAAAAGAGGCTGGCAATACACCTGTACCTGGAAGGGATGGGTTTCAGGGCAATAAGCAGGATAACAGGAGTAAGTGATGTTGCAATAGCTAAATGGATTAATCCCATGAAAGAAAACCTGCTGCCAATTCGAAAGGAAAAGATTAAAGTAAACGAGATACATAAGTTCGAACATTTCTTTATAACCAAAGAGCTCTTTAATCAGTATGGATGGCTTCTGATCGGGACGGAAGAGAATAAAGGTGTATGCTTGTTCGGCTCCTACACCAGCGGCAATTGCCAGATTACCAGTACCAGGTATTAGGTACAATGTATTAAGTACTAGGTATCTAGTATCCAGTATCCAGTATCCAGTATCATCTATAATAAGTTAGCATTATTCTGCCATTATATTCCTATCATTGCCGTTGATAAGCTGAAATGGCCTTATTATGCGCAAAACCCCGATTCTGATCCTTATCCTGGCAGCATTCCTGTTTTCTTGCTCTGAAAACGAAAGTAGAAAACGAAAAAAGGAACGCGAAATCCCCACTTACCGTATTGGTGTTAACCTTCCCCTGACGGGAAATGGCAGCTATTTTGCAGAGGAATTCAAGAAGGGCATGGACCTGGCAATGGAGCATGTCGGCGACTCATCAGGAAAGATACGTATTGAAGCTATCTATGAGGATAACAAGCTTAATCCGAAAGATGCAGTTACGATCACCAAGAAATTTATTGAGATTGATGATGTGGATCTTGTCGTTACCGGCTACACACCGATTATACAGGCAACAGTGGGCTTGCTCGAGCGCGAAGGCATTCCAACATTGCTGACCTTATCCAGCGCTGCAAATATTGCGGCCACACATAAATGGGCTTTTCGTGATTTTGAGCTCGAATCAGAGATCATGCCATTGCTCGCGTCTTATGCATACACGAGCCTGGACCTCCGAAGAGGAAGCTGGCTGGTGGTTAACGATGACATGGGCAAGGATGCAGTAGAATTTTTCAGTGAAAGGTTTATTGAGCTGGGAGGGGTGATGCCGGGAGGAGAAGTATTTGAACCTTCAGAATTGGACCTTCGAAATAAGATCAATAAGGTGATGGATAACGATCCTGATTTTGTTGTCCTGGCCGGTCGTGGTTCTGCTATGATCAATGCTATCAGGCAAATACGTGAGCGTGCTCCTGAACTTCCCATCATATGCAATAATACGGTTGACAATGAGATGGTATGGACAGCATTAGGGGAAGATGGCGATTTTATCTGGTACCCGCGCCCTTATATTGATTTTTCTGCCAGGCTTTACAACAAAGCAAACGAACGCTTTAAGGCTAAATATGGCGAGGATATGAACTGGCTGAATGTATATGGGATGACGATGGTAGCATACCTGGTAAAGGGGCTGCACAGCTCAGAAGGCGAAAGGGACGCCATGCGTGAATACCTCAGAACCCTTGATGTGTCATCCATCCGTGGAAGGCTTGTTATGGATGAAAACTGCGATGTAAATGTGCCGCATGTCGTTTATACAAGGATGAATGGACAGTCGGTGCAGACAGAGGAAAGCATCGAAGTAGAAAAGAATGACTAGAAATTTTAACCAAAATCTATACCAATGAAAAAAACTTTACAATTCATGTTTTTAACGCTTTGCGCATCTCTTCTCTCTCTGGGTGTGATGGCACAGACAAACACCATAAACGGTTATGTGTATGACCTGGATAGTGGTGAACCTCTGGAGAATGCAAATATAAAGGTGCAGGGAAGCAATACAGGAAGTGTTAGTGATGAAACGGGATACTTTAGCATCGATGTGAGCGGAAGCAGTGAAATGACCATCGAGGTTTCCTACATTGGATACAAAGCTATTGCCATGAGTGCATTGCCCGGTCAGTTGCTTCAGATTAAACTTGAACCTGATGTGATCATGGGTGCCGAGGTGGTGATCAGTGCTTCACGTCTGGATGAAAAAATGATGGAAACTCCGCTTACCATCCAGAAAATGAATGTGAAAGAGATCCAGAATTCTGCATCGGGAGATTATTTCAGTGGTCTTTCGAATATGCGGGATGTAGAAATCATAAACAATAGTATTGGGTTCAAGGTGTTTAATGCCAGGGGCTTTAATACTACCTCAGCTCTGCGTGTTGTACAGTTTATCGATGGTGTCGATAACCAAATGCCCACTATCAACGTCGTCCCGGGTAATATGTTTGGCGTAAACGATCTTGATATTGAAAGTATTGAGGTAATCTCCGGACCGGCATCAGCCATGTACGGGCCAAATGCCATGCAGGGGGTGATGAGTGTGAATACTAAAAGCCCGTTTAAGTATAGTGGCTTTAGCCTTAAAGTAAAAGCGGGAACACAGCAGTATGGCGAAGTTCAGTTTCGCTATGGGGACGTTTTTGCCAAAGGGAAACTGGGATTCAAGATAACGGGTTCAGCCATGACAGCCAAAGACTGGATCGCTGATGACCCTAAAGCCAATCGCTATGGCAACCAGCCTACACCACCTCAGAATTTTAATCAGATGATCCAGGACCAGGCGGATGCCGGTGTCCCCATTTTTGAGCAGTTCAGCGATTATGCAAGTATGTATCCTGATGCCAATCCGGGGATGGTACAATTTCTGATGCCCGGTTATATGGAGTCGCAGTTGTGGGACGACAAGACAAAAAATTATAAGATCGGTGGTGGCCTGTATTATAAGATCACTCCTGAAATGATGATTAAATATGAAGGTCGATATTCTACCGGTACAAGTATTTACATGGGTAACAACCGTGCACCGTTAAAGGATTTTTATCAGACCCAGCATATGCTTGGTTTCGATTATAAAGGATTTTCCTTCAAAGGATATATGAGTAAGGATGACACAAAGAATACCTTCAGCCTTCCGGCCTCGGGTGTGAATATGGGTTTCAGTTCGCTGAAATATGTAGATCCTGCTTATCTGGGTACGTATGTACAAACCATGGCAGGTTTAACCAATAATTTTACTGATCCTTATCATCATACCTGGGGTGTAACAGCTGATGAATCGGCTATGATGGCTGCCAATGGTGAATGGCTGCAGCCGGGAACTCCTGAATGGGAAGCTGCCTTTGATAAGGTGACCACCAATCCTCCTCCCTATGGAGCTAATTTCCAGAGTAAAACCACTCTCTATCACCTGGAGGCACTCTATAACCACAGCTTTAACAGGGTGGACCTGAACGTGGGAGCTTCTTTCAGAAATACGAATCCTGTATCGAACGGTACTACGTTCTCTGATACAAGCAGCACTATTAATGTATCTGAATATGGCGGTTTTGCCCAGGCTATCTGGGATGCTGTTCAAAATAAACTTAAAGTATTTGCATCTATCCGTGCCGATAAGAATACGAACTACGACCTGCAATTATCTCCCAGGCTGGCACTGGTATATAATGTAAACGAATCACATGTGATTCGCCTGACCGGGCAATCGGCTTTTCGTAGCCCAACTGTGGCCGACCAGTATAATTATTTAAACAAGGGTTATGAATATACTGTCGGGAACGTAGATGGCTTTGGAAATGCATATACCCTGGGATCGGTAATGGCTTTCGATGGCTCGAATCCTGAGGTGCTACAAACTACATATGTAGAAGCTGTTAAACCTGAGCAGTTAAAAAGTGTTGAGCTGGGTTATAATGGGCTCATCACCAAGAAGTTCTTCGTCGACCTTAGTGTGTATTATAATATGTACTCGGACTTTATCACTGCTTCCCAGGTTGTGCGGCCTAATTCAGGAGTAGCCGGTGAACAGAGTGGGGTAGATGATATCGCAACAAGGAATTATACCAGATACCTTGTGGCCACTAACACCAGAGAAGACCTGAACACATATGGATTCAGTATAGGACTGAATTACTATATTAATCCGACTTTAAAAGTATATGCCAATTATACTTTTTCAAAACTCGATACCGCGGATTTCAAGGATGACTTTATGATTGCCTACAATACGCCGGAACATAAGGTAAATGTTGGGATGGAAGGAAAGATCTACAAAGGTTTCGGCTTTGCCCTGAACTGGCGCTGGGTAGATGATTATATCTGGGAATCTGTATTTGCACCTTATCCATATGAGATCAAATCC
>Ga0164313_10005579_pt1 | contig 11144 bp, 9 predicted proteins | sample GuaBasSedimGuay4_FD_113735 | JGI IMG/M metagenome (GOLD analysis project Ga0164313, IMG submission 113735) | Subseafloor sediment microbial communities from Guaymas Basin, Gulf of California, Mexico - Guay4, Core 4569-4, 0-3 cm | ecosystem: Environmental > Aquatic > Marine > Hydrothermal vents >...
CACTTCGCCCTGGACCAGCGGGTAGCCCTCATGCGGGCAGGCATTGTCGACCGCGAACACTTCGCCGTCCTCGAGGCGAAAGAGCGCGAGCTTGTGCGTGTCGGTCTTGAGCAGCTTCGCGCCACCGCGTGGCAGGTCTTCGAGCGGGAATGCAGGTGTCCAGTTTGGCATCGGCGGGCTCCTGTCGTGGCTCCAGTGGGGTTGTGTTGTTACGAAAGTACGGTCTTTCGTTAGTTACGCAATATATAACTTGCGTAAACTGAGAATCCGTCGTTTCGTGGCCTGTATGGATAGTTTGAGCGCAGCACAGAGGCGGGTCCTGGAGGCCCTGATCGCGGACGGTCCGCGCACGGCGCGGGAGCTGGCCGGCCAGCTTGGCGTGACGGCGGTCGCCGTGCGGCAACAGCTGACGACTCTGGCTGCGGCCGGTCTGGCCGAACCGGAGTCGGTGGCCGAGGGCGTCGGGCGACCAGCCAATCGCTGGCGCGCGAGTGATGCGGCGCAGGGGACCATCGTGGATGGGCATGCGGCGCTCTCGACGGAGATCCTCACAGCGCTTGCCGAAGAAGGGCTCGTGGAGAGGGTGCTCGAGCGTCGGACCGATGTGCAGCTGGCACGTTATGAGGCGGCTGCAGGAGAGGCGCTGGATCTGACCCGGCGCGTGGAGTTGCTGGCCCGATTGCGATCTGATGAAGGCTACATGGCGAGTGCCTTCACTGATCAGGACGGCGTGCTCTGCCTGGCCGAGAACCACTGTCCGCTGCGTTGTGCGGTGGATTCCTGTCTCGGGCTTTGCACGGCTGAACTCGAACTGTTCCGACGCTTTGTCGGGCCGGGCGTTCGCGTGGAGCGCAACGAGCATATCGGGTCCGGGGACCGGCGCTGTGTGTACAGGTTTGAAGCGCCTGGGCATTGATCACCGTCACCCGAGACACGCCCACTTCCACCATCGGAAGTGGCTTCGCTGAATTCGCCGATCGCTGTTCCGGCGTCGGAACTCAATTGAATACCAGTATCAAGTGCAGGCCCGGCAGCCCAACTGGCTCGAAGGCTCACCCGGCCACGCCACTCTCCACCACAACCAGATCATCATGCGCCGCGACCTGCTCGGGATACCGCTTCTTCCACCAGGCAACAGCCAGGTAGAAGAACGGCGTATCGATCAGCGCGGCTCCAGCCTTGAACGCCCATCCCGCCAGGATCATCTGCGGAATCCGCGGCGCCATCTCCGTGCCGACGAACAACAGTGACACGACCAGTGAGGTGTCGAGCAACTGACTGAACACCGTCGATGCATTGTTGCGCAGCCACAGGTGCTTGCCACCGGTCAAGCGCCGCCAGAAATGAAACACCTGGATGTCCACGAGTTGCGCCGCGAGGTACGCGATCATCGAAGCGCCGACCGCGCGGCCGGTCTTGCCGAAAACCTGGTGGAACATCGCGTCGAAGTCCGTGCCCTCGATCGCGACGCCGCTGTCCACGTCCACGCCGCCGATCGACGGGATCCGGTCTGACACCCACACCACCAGCACCACGAATACCGACGCGACCAGGCCGGCCATGACGACCTGGTTCGCGCGGCGCCTGCCGTAGCATTCGCTCAGGATATCGGTGACGAGGAAGGTCAGCGGGTAAGGGAGGATCCCCGCTGACAGGTAGAAGAACTCCCTGACCCCGAAGGGCCTCCACAGGAAGAACTTCTGCACAATGAGATTGCACACGACCAGCGAGGCCACGAATACGGCGGCCAGCACCAGGAAGGCGTACTCGTATTCGCGCTCGCGACTCAAGCGCCCCGTGTCGCGCCCCACGTCGCGCCCCGTGTCGCCCCCCATGTCGCGCGAGTCCAGCATCTAGCCCTTGATCGTGAACACGGGGCGGATGTCGACCGGCACGTCCTTGAGCGCATCGAAGGCGCGCTGCATGGACGGCGGAATCGTGCCGTACTTCGCGACCCAGGCCGCGGCAACGTCATAGTCCGCGTTGGCCTGCAACATCAGGAGCTCGTGCGCGAGATCGCGTATGGCGTCGCGCCACTTCTCCTCGACCGGCGCGAACTTGCCGCTCTCGCTGATCGACAGCGCACCCTTCTCGGCCAGGTAGTTGAACTGGCACACCACGCCAAGGCCGTGGGCCTCGGTCGGACCGAAGCGCGCGGAGCGGAACAGGCCGGGCACTACCGTCCAGCTCAGGTTTTCGCCCTTGGACGCCGGCAACACACCCTTGTCGATCAGCATGTAGATGTCGTACATGCCCAGCACGTCGGCCTTGGCTTCCTCGAGCGCGCTGTAGAGGTCCTTCAGCTCCAGGCGCACCTCGGTCTCGCGACCGTCGATCACCAGCTTGCCCGGGCCCAGACCGTGACTGAGCTCATGGTGCAGCACGAAGTCGAAGTAGGCCTCACGCTCGACCCGCACTACGTGCTCGGGCAGCATGATGCGTTCGGCGATAGGCAGGAGGATGGCCTCGTACTTGGCGTCGATCACGTTCTTGAGCATGACCTTCTTGCTGCCCTTGGCCTCACGCACGCGCTCGTCGTTGGGCAGGTTGAAGGCGATGGTCTGCACCCCAGTGCGCGTATCGCCCGCCGTGTAGACTTCGTTCGCTACGCGGATCGGCGACTCGGCACCACGGTTGGGATTCTTGTACACATCGTCGATCGGCAGCGCCATTTCAAGCCAGGGGAGCTCGGCCTTGTAGAGGTCCAACGCCTTTGATTGCTCGGGATCGGCCACGCAGAGGAAGCTCTCGAAGGCAGCCTTGTAGCCAAACAGCTTGTCTTCGTAGGTCTCGTAGGGACCGAAGACGACCTCGAGGTCACCGGCGAGGTCCATCCACGCCATGTCGCTCTCGTAGTACTCGTCGCGCAGAAGGTCCTCGGCGCGCAGTTCGAGGAAGTGCTTGAGCGTGGCATCGTCGGTCGCAGCGGCAGCCTGTTCGAGCAAGGCAGCGGCCTTGACCAGCTCCGGACCGAAGATCTCCGAATACGGTTTGGCAACCAGTCGATCACCTTCGCGGATGACGATCGTGTGCAGGGAACGCAAGCCGGGGCCATCGTCGGGGTTGGCCTCGATCCAGGCCTCGAACTCCGCTTCGGTCATGTCTTCCGGATAGTAGCCCGCGCCTTCGGGATGGTGCGCATCGCCCAGCCAGGGTTCCTCGGCTTTGAGCCGATCCCAGGGACCGAGCATGATGTCGTAGTAGTCCTTCACGGCCGCCGCGTTGGGGCCAGTGTAGGCTGCGACCTGCGCATCCATTTCATCGCGATTGGCCCAGGCCTGCTGCTCGAAGACTCCCTGGATCACATCGCTGGCCTGGATCAGCAGGTCCAGCGCCTCGCGATCGCCGGCAGAGAGATGGCCGAGATCGGCGCCGAGCTCCTGCGGCTGGAACTGCTCCACCCGCGCCTGAATATCATCGGCAATGGTAAAGGGCGGTTCTTCGGTGGGGGTTGCCTGGCAACCGGCGGTGGCCATGGCGGCGAGCAGGACGACCAGAAAGATCTTACGCATCGGACATACTCCGGAATCAGATCGGGGGAGATCGGAAAGAGCGAGGGCAGCGTAGCGCAGGCTGGGGCGGGTGACCAGTGGGGCTGGGCGTGAAGGGCTGCACGCCCGCCGATTCCACTTTACGCCGCCCGGCGAATCCGGAATGATTCCCCTCCCCCAACGACATTCCCGGCCACGCGCCCTGTCACTTCCCGTCCGCCCGGAGGTTGTTTTCCATGAAAGCACTACTCGTACTCGCCGCCCTGTTGCTGCTCGCCCCGCTCGCCATCGCGGAGCATCACGAAGGCGACGCTGCCGCCATGCCCCCCATGGGCAAACCAGCCGAGATGGACGCCCTCGCATCCGCTCATGGTGAGTGGAATATCGCAGTGGAGTTCAAGATGGACCCCGCCGTTGAAGAGTGGACCAGCACCACCGGTACCGCTGTCATTGCTCCGGCCCTGAGCGGGTGCGTCAACCGGGAAGAATTCAGTTCGGAGTTCATGGGCATGCCCTTCCACGGCATCTCGTTCATCACTTACAACCGGGATGAGATGCGCTACGAGTCCATCTGGGTCGACGACATGTCCGGCAAGATAATGGTGATGCATGGCAACATGGTTGGCGGCTCGCTGGTCCTGACCGGCATGGACAAAAGGATGGGTCAGGAGTTCATGAACCGCGCCACGAGCACGGAGAAGAGTAAAGACGAGATGTACTTCACGATGGACATGTCATTCGACGGCGGCAAAACCTGGGTCGAGCATATGAAGATGGTCTACACGCGGAAGTAAGTTTCTGGCGGCTGTCAGTGTTGCTGGCTCTGGACGACTGTTCCAGGGCCAGCGGCTTGCCATCCTCACCAACTGGTCAACCCCACAAACTGGCCAACGCCACTCACTCACGCACCTTCGAAAAACTCAAAGTCCAGGATCTCCAGCCGACGGATGCCACCGGGAACCTCTGCCTCCACCACTTCGCCCTTCTTGTGACCAATGAGCGATGCGGCCAGCGGTGACTGGTAGCTGATGATTTCATTCTCAAGATCGGTGTCGCCATCACCGAGGATGACGCACTCCTCGATTTCTCCTGTCTCGAGGTCCTTGAACTTGACGCGCTTGAGCAGGGTAACGATGTCGTCGGGGAAGTCCCTTTTACGCACGATCTCGGCATTTCTGACGCGCTCGCCCAGCTCGCGCAGGCGGGTCATGGAGAAAGCCTGCTTCTCCTTGGCCGCGGCGTACTCGGCATTCTCGCGCAGATCGCCGTGCGCGGCCGCTGTATTCAGGTCGCGGGGGATATCGACCTTGATCAGGCGTTCGAGATCCTCGATCTCCTGCCGCAGTTTGCGAAGACCCTCTGCAGTAAAGAAGTTCGAACCCATGCGACATCATCCTTGTGACGTTGAGACTGAAACCCCCAGCCATCAAGCACCGGCCAGCAAGCCCGGTCGGGGCCCGCAGCTGGACTGAGCGGGACCGGATCGTGTGGGGAGGTCATTGAAACAGATCGGGCGCGATTCCGCGACCCGTGTGATTGGCTCAAGGTCATATGGCGCACGATGACCTGCGATCATGCCCGGTTTCAGTCTCTTGGCAACGCAGAACAGTGCTACTCCGCGTCAACTACTCTCATCGACGCCCCTCTCCTCGGCCTCCATGCTCGACCGGAGATTCTCCAGCGTTCGGGAGATTTCGCTGTTCTCCGGATCGATATCAGAAGCCCGCTCAAGATCCTCGAGCGCCTGCTGGCGATTGCCCGCGCGCAGCTGCAGGTTTGCCCGATGGTAGAGGACCATCGAGAGAGACGCGTCAAGTTCCAGCGCACGATCGAAGGCCTTGCGAGCGGAAGAGTCGTGGCCGTTGCGCAGCTCGGCCATCCCGAGATCTGCCCAACACGAAGCGTCATCAGGAAAGGAGGCCGCCGCACTACTGAGCAGGGGCGCTGCCTGCGCAAACTCGCCCTGCTGCAGAAAGACGCGCCCCTCGACCAGGTCCAGCTCCGGCGCCACGTATCCGTGCCGCTTGAGCTCACCACGTGCCACGGGGATTGCGGTTGATGCTTCTTCCAGACGATCGAGAACGAGCAGCGCCTCACACTGCCAAAGCAACGGCCACGGGCGACCTGGCATTCTCCTGACCGTGCGGCTGGCGGCGAGCACGACCTGCTCCGCCCAGCGGGCCCGGTCTGCTGGTACCGTCGCCGCCGTCATCTCCTCGTGCGCGTACATCGCATGAGCGAGGAGCGAGCCAGTGACGTAACCGCCATCCATGTTCATCCAGAATGGCATCGATGCCTGTGGCGAGGCGTCGGTAACACGACTTGCCCGGGTCAACCAGTTCCCGTCCCGGATCGGCAAAGAACTGAACCCCTTCTCATAGTAGATTCGCGCCAGGCTCTCAGAACCGTTCGCCTCGCAATACAGTCCATAGTCTCGCCAGCGGATCTCGTCATGGTCGTAGACCTGTGTGGTGCGGTTGATCCAGTGCTCGAGGTCGCCTTCCCAGAATGGATGACCGGGCTGGAAATGCGCGAACATGACGAAGCACCATGAGACATCCGCCTTGCGATTCCCTCCTCCATTCAAGGGCCGGAACTCTTTCGCCTCCGCTCTGGCCTCAGCCCAACCGGGGAGGGTGCTGGCTCTGTTCAGTCCGACCAGCAGATGGCCGTCCAGGCTGGCACCGTACTTCAGTGCCTTGCGAGCCCAAGCGAGACCGCCCTCGAAGTTTCCCATTTCGAAGGCCCACCACGAGATTGCCAGCGAGAGGTCGCGCGCAGCATCGCGACGCGCATCGCCGTCACTGAACTCGATCGTGACACGGGCGGCAGCCAGCGAAGCTTCGGACTGTTCGGGGTAACCCATCGCCATTTCGGTCTCAGCCAGGCCCAGCCAGAGTCGGGTGTCTGATGGGTCAGCCTGGGTGGCTTGCGTGAAGAGCTTCATGCGCAGCGGGCCATCGCTTGCGTCCTGAGCCTGCGCGGCCAGTTTCGCTGCACGATCGATGCGTTCCTGGAGGGAGCCCTCTGGCAACTTCAGGAAGGTGGCTACCGCGCATGAGTCCAGGGAAGCGACTGAATTATCGGCGCTGGAAGCGGAGACCTGGATCTGGCCAAGACCCAGGGCGATCAGTGCACCAATCAGATGTGAGCGGACGAAGACGGTTCCCATTCCTGTGCCTCCCCCGGTGAATCTACAGAGAGGTCGATACTGCGGTCAAACCCGATGATGTGGCCAGTAACGTCAGACGTATGCGCGGAGGATTAACCAGGCAACGCAAAGAACTGCAGCTCCCCGGCCTCACCCTCCAACTTCCGCATCGGCCCCGGCTCCCCGAGCTCCTCGGCCAGGCGCCGCGCCTCCCCCAGGAACCCCTCATACCGCTTCGCCCGCTCCGCCGGCGATAGCGAAGTCGAGCCAAAGTGCGTCGCGCACATCGCCTCGCGCAGCGAGAAGGCCGGGTTCTCGCAACAATCATCCTTGTGCGTCCAGGCGCCGGTTTTCATTTCGAAATTGTACAGCCGCAAGAAACGATCTCCCTCGCGCGCGATGAAGTCGATCGCATCGATCACGTAATCCGCCTCGATGTCATCCATCACGTAGTGGAAGCCCACCCGACACCAACCCGGCTTGATCCCGGCCGTGCCATCGAGAATGCAACTGCGGTAGCGCTGCGAGGTTCCCTCGTCGATCCCGAGCAAGCGATGCCCGTAGGGGCCCGCACACGAGCAGCCGGCGCGCGACTGGATCCCGAACAGATCATTGAGCAGCGTGGTGACGAACTTCGGGTGCAGGTAGGTACCTTCGCTGCACTTGAGATTGAAACTCACGATGGCCACACGCCGTGACGGATCAGAATCGCCGAGCACTTCGATGTTGTCATTCTTGGACCAGCGCGCGAAGGCCCGGCTGACCAGCTCGTGTTCGCGCTTCTCGATGCGCACAGGGCCGGCCGCCTCCTTCACCAGGAAACACAGGGCTGCCTTGAGGACCTGCAGGGACCCCGGCGTGCCCGCCTTTTCCCGTTCCTCGATGTCGTGCACGAAGTCGTGTTCGTGGCGACTCACATAGTCGACGGTGCCGCCGCCGCCCACGGTGGGCCCGAGGTCAGTGCGGTAGAACCGCTGATTGAACACCAGCACGCCGGCAGATCCAGGTCCTCCGAGAAACTTGTGCGGTGATACGAAGATCGCGTCGATCGACGGATCCTCATCGACTGACTCAGGCTCGGGATTCATGTCGATGCGCACATAGGGCGCGCTGGCCGCGTAGTCGAAACAGGCGAGCGCGCCGTGACGGTGCAGGAGAACCGACAGTTCTCGAACGGGCGACCTGAATCCCGTCACATTGCTCGCCGCACTGAAGCTGCCGATGCGCAAGCGTCCTTCGTAACGCTCATCGGTCAGCAGCGACTTGAGGTAGTCCAGATCGATCTGCCCCGACCCGTCGAGCTTCACCGGCACCACTTCGGCCAGGCTCTCGCGCCAGGTGACTTCGTTGGAATGGTGCTCGTAGGGGCCCACGAACACGACCGGGGCCTTGTCGCGCAGCTCCGCGACACACTGTTCGATCGACCGGTCACCCACGCCCGCCCTGAGGACCGACATTAAGTAGTCCCGCGTCGCCGGAGCCAGTGCCACGCCCAGGATCTGCTGCCAGTGCGTGATCGCGCCGGTCGCTCCCGTGCCGGTACAGATGATCCGCCCGTCAGTGCCCGCGTTGACACACTTCTTGATCTCCGCCTCGGCTTCGTGCAGCAGGTGCGTCATGCTGCGGCCAGTGACGTCATCCTCTGTATGCGTGTTGGCGTAGTGGCGTTGCAGTCCACGCAGGTAGTCTTCGACGAAACCGAGCGTTCGACCACTCGCGGTATAATCACAATAAACGAGCATGCGATCGCCAAAGGGCGTCGTGAAACTGCTATCGACGCCGACGATCTGTTCTCTGAGGTAGCTGAAGTCGAGCTTTGGCAGGTTCATACGCACCATCATCCAGGAAACGGGCAGGAGCACAGACTAGCACACACGATGACGCGCTTCACTTTTGCCCGGTAATCCCCGGGATCAGATAGTCCGTGAACACCCGGTCCAGACCGAACTCCGGATCAAAGCCCCAGTCCTCGCGCGCCGCGTGGTCATCGACCGCCGCCGGCCAGCTGTCCACGATCGCCATCCTCTTGGGATCCAGCTCGAAGCCGAGCTGTGCATCGGGAAAGTGCGACAGCACAATCTCGCGGATTTCGCCCGCCGATGGATTGAAGGCCTGCAGGTTATAAACCTGCCGCGTGAGCTTCTCGCGCGGAGCATCAATCAGCTTCAGCGTGGCCGCGACCGCATCGGGCATGGCCATGAACGGGATGCGCGCGTCCGGACGCACGAAGCAGTCATAGGCCAGGCCCTTGGCCGCAGCATGCAACATCTCGGGCGCAAAATCGCTCGTTCCGCCACTCGGCGTGGTGAAGGCACTGATCAGGCCCGGAAAGCGCAACGACCGGAAGTCCACCGAACCGGCTGCCACGGACGCATCGAGCTGCTTGTAATAATATGAATAGTATCGCCCGAGGTGCTCACAGCTCAGCTTGTTGCAACCGTACATCGTCGTGGGCGTATTCCACTCATCTTCGGTGAGTGCACCCTCCGCGTTCTTGGTCTGCGCATCCGGCAGACCGAAGGCCGCGATTGAACTCGGGTAAAAGAACTTCACCGTCTCGCCGTGCGACTGCGCCTGGTTGCGCGCGAATTCGAGCACGGCCAGCGTGCCGTCGACATTCACCTCGTGCGCGACGACCGGCGTGAACTCGCTGCGCGTCGACAGCAGTGCGGCCAGATGGATCACCGTGGTGACCTTGTACTCGGCCAGGATCGTGTCGAGCAGGTTGTGGTCGAGGATCGATCCTGTGTAGGCGCGCTTGACCAGGCGGGCGACCGGTTTTTCCACGGTTCGCAGATCCAGCGTGAGGATCTGCTCGCCGCCGCGAGCGTGCAGCAGTTCGATCAGGGCGTGGCCAATCTCGCCCGAGGCACCGGTGATGAGAATTCCGCTCTCGCGCACTGCACACGCTCCGTGAAGGGGGTCGAAGGGCCGCTGTGAACCCGGCGACAAGGTCGAATACTTGCCCGCAGCCGCCAGACCTGCGAATCTTGCGGCACGAGCCCCCGCCCGGGAGATGACTCAGATGAACCGCAGTGTCAATATAGTCAAGATGGTCAGGATGCTCGGCGTCGTCCTGTCGCCCGTCGCCTTTGGCCTGGCGCTCGGCGCCTGCGGCGATTCCGCCACTACGCCCGTGCCCGGGACCACTACCAGTTTCTCCGGCTCACTGATTCTCGTCGACGACGAGTCTGGCCTGCCAGGCCTCGAGGTCACGCTTTTTGATCCCCTCTCGCAGACCGCCGTGGCCCGCGACGTGAGCGACAGCGCCGGCCGCTTCGCCTTCGACCCGCTGCCCGCGGGCAGCTTCGTGCCGGTGGTGCACGCCAACGGGTTCCGGCCGATCTTCCTCAGCCGTCCGCGCTGGACGCTCGAGGAGGGCGACGAGATCGACGTCGAGATCAGGATGCGCCGCGCGATACCGATCGACGACTCCATATATTCCATCACGGGTTTCGTCTCGGATCTCGACACAGGCCTGCCAATTGCCAACGCCCGGGCCGAGATGAACTTCGCCGGGCGTGGTGAGGTGAACGAGGTCAACTGGTCCGAGTACACGGGCTGGGCCACGACACTCGAGGATACGACCGACGAAGAGGGGAAGTTCTTCCTGGATCCTGTGCCCGTCATCTTCAACGCCAATTTCGAGAGCGTCATCCCGGAGATCCGCTTCAGCGCGCCGGGTTATGAGTCGCGCACGCTCAAGGCCAACACTGATCCCAAGACCGCGACGGTCACGATCTTCGGTGTCGGGATGCGTCCTGGCGCCAACCTCGGTTCGATCGACGGGGTGGTGCGTGACCTGCAGGGCAACACGCTCGAGGGAGTGCCGGTTTCTGCGGAGTGGCGACAGCAGGTACGTTTCGCGGGTGGTGCGGTCACGGGTGACACGATCACGAATGAAGCAGGTCTGTCGCCGGTCGACCATCTCCCACCCGACCACATCCTGTTGCCCGACGGACGGGCATGGACAAACGAAAGCGGCGAGTTCCATCTTACCGGATTACCCCGGGGCTTCTTCAACCTGCGCGCCGGGGCCGGACCCGAGGACGGCTGGGTCGGATTCGTTGTGCGCGGTGTCGAGGTGCCCGGCTTCAATGCCACCGGCCATGCCGACCTGATCGCCACGGTCGCGGTGGCGCACACCTCCCCAGCCGACGGCGTCGTGCTTGACGCGACGCCCGCGCAACTGCTCTGGGAGGCCTACCCCGGCGCCGGCCGTTACCGGATCGAGATGATCCGCGGCTCCGATGCACAGATCCTGATCCTCGACGCCGAGGAGCCGGTCTTCGAGTTCAACCCCGGCCACGGCTACTTTGTCGGGGGCGGCTCTTTCGCCTGGCAGATCCTGGCCCTGGACGGCCAGCGGGCCGAAATCGGCATCAGCGACCGGCGCCACGTCTTCCACATCCAGGCCGGTGATCTGTAAATCGGCCGCTATATCGGCCTGCAAACCGGCCCCATGAACGGCCCTCTGACCGGCCTGGTGACGGCCTGGTGAC
>Ga0164313_10005580_pt1 | contig 11143 bp, 22 predicted proteins | sample GuaBasSedimGuay4_FD_113735 | JGI IMG/M metagenome (GOLD analysis project Ga0164313, IMG submission 113735) | Subseafloor sediment microbial communities from Guaymas Basin, Gulf of California, Mexico - Guay4, Core 4569-4, 0-3 cm | ecosystem: Environmental > Aquatic > Marine > Hydrothermal vents...
ATTTGCTCAGTACAGCATTCATTCTGTTTTCATTAACGAACTGCAAAGCAATAGGAATAAACAAATTAGGAGGAGTTTCCCCTTTTTCCTTTTTGGGCTTATTCTTTTCCTGAAATTTTGGGTTCTTGTTTTTAATCATGACCCGTTGCCCGTTGCCCGTGTACAATGCGCCATCGCGTGGTTGTATAACTAACCCTTCTGCATTGTTCTCACCTGCTGTGTATTCACAAAAAGCAACTAAGTTCCGAAGACTCTCATCCATTTTACAGACTTTAGAATCAAATATACTATCCTCTTCTAATGCATCGTACAAATTATCATATAATCCAACAAATGGTACTTGAGGAATATCACATTTGGCGAACCTGTACTTGGCTACCATTGGATTTTCAATGGTATCTGCATTAACTCGAATTTCAAATGCCCGGAAGTCCTTGCGGTCACTATAGTATACACCTTTCATTATGCCCGGCCCGTATAACTCCCCGTACACTGCAATTTGTTTGTCAAGTGGATAGTAATTCTGTTTTAATGCAATGATGTTATTTTTGTAACGGTCGATAACCATCTGGCAATCGTAGAATTTACCATCAACAAATGCTGACCGCGATGCAACTCGTACTTCATTTCCATCTGTCCAGAAACTAAAGTTACAGCCATGAATTTTTTCATGAGCAATATACGGAATATCGACGAACTTATGTTCTTGCAAGATTTTAATGTACTTGCTTCTGTAATGGTTTTCAATTGATGTGTATTTTTTAAATTCTATCATTATTTTTTTACCAGTTTTAATAAAATGTTGTACTTTTCCCAGGCATCGGTCAATGCTGGGTTGTCTTCTCTTAATTTCGTTTCTTTTGCTGTATCTGCTAACTGAGCTTCAAACAATATAAAACCTCGTGCCACATGAACACGTTGATCGTATGAACTTTGCATTGCATTGGTTAGCGTATATGGATCTGTATGCTTCTTCCATATAGTATCACGATCATCATTTCCTGGCATTAGCCCCACCTTAATGTAAAATATGTTACTTGTGCATCACTGTATAGATATATCCTATCTATAGCATGATTGTATTGCCCGATGCCTTCGTTATGTAACCATGTAAACAAATCTTCTTCGTTTGCGATAAACCATAAATGTGAGTCGACAACAATAGTCCACTTCATGCGGGGATGAACATGAAAACATCCTGGGTTTCTCATTAAAAGTTCATCTTTCTAATTGGTGGCATTCTTGGCGGTGGAACATTTGGCCGGTTAACTTTTCCACTGTACGAACCACTCTTGTTCTCTTTCTTAAGCATATCCCATAAACTCTGCCGGTAATGACAATCAATGTGTTCGTAACGGTATTCGAGACACTTTGGATATCCAAACAATCTCCCAAACATTGAGCCTAATTTTTCATGACTGCATGTTTGGGTTCCATCAACTATCCATTCGCAGTCAACGTTTCTCACCCTTTAAAATTCCATATAGCAATATTTCTGGGAGTACGGTTGCCGCGACCAACTTTTTGTATGTCTGCTAACTTTACAGTGTGTTCCTTTTTGAGTTCATCCCACATGGATTCTCTGCGTGAGCACTTTTTATCATTGTATTCCATACAGGATTTTGGAAACATCCTGCGAAACCAACCATTAGATATTTCTTTATGCCTGCATTCGTGACTTTCGAAACCCATGTAATCACAATCAACATTTTTCATTTTGTTTCACTCCTTGTCAACACGGTGTTTAACCCAATCAAACCCGCCCAATTTTTGGCCAATGCGTAACCACAATTTGCGCATTGTATCTTTAGATTCTTCTTCTTTAATAATTTTGTACTCTGCTTGTTTAACAAAGTACTTCTGCTTTAACCAGTGCAATGCCATACATTCATCTAGTCTGTACCACTTACGATACCCTTTTGTGTAATACCGAACAGCACCACTTTTATATGTGCGTTTCTGCATCTTTTCAATTGAGTCAATTGACCGCCATTCTTCTGATTCGATTGCTGTATTCATAATATGTCATTGACCACTGTAATAACGTAATCCGCCCGGATTAGATTTAGTGCGTTTAGTCGTATATCGGTCTGGTGGCGTCGTATATCTATCCATCCTGGCCGTTTGTGTATCTCGTATTGCTTCACCTATTAACGGGTTATAACATTCCCCCGGCTTTAACATATAATTTGGTTCGCTGTCAAAAAGTTCTTGCGTTAGTTTTTGCCGCCGAGCTAATTCACGTTTTTTAGGACGATTTATTAACCTCTTTCTATGCATATTTCGAATGAATACTGCAATCCCAAATGTGCATGTAACTAATACCAATACAGCATAACCATACAATAGGATCATTATGTGTTCCTATTTTGCGAACAATGCTATAAAAAGAGCACTAACCAAGCCGACAATAGCCGAACTCGAATATGTTATTGCAATTCCTGCACCGAATATATTACTGAACGCCATAATCAACCATCCTAAGAAAGCAAACGGTAATGAAGCAAGAAAAATAGCAAGTATAACTCCTGCACAAATTAGTACTATTAATCCTAAAAATTCACCTATATTCTGCATTATTTTTTCTCTTGGCTATCGTGAAAGTCCTGAAGTGGGTTGCGGTTGTCACGTACTGCTTCGACCATATCAGCAAATATGCCGCCGTATCCGGCTATTTCATCAAATACAGTGTCAATGTCCTTCTGTGTTGGCGGAACATTAGATAATCCGCCCGGGCCAGTGTTGACATTAATGTTAATACCTTTCTTACTCATTTTAGAAATCTCCGTAGTTTACTTGTAAAGTGGTTAAGCCTAAATGGCGCCAAACATGTACAACTTGATCCCTGTCATCGAATACACCTAAGACATTGAAACGACCTTTAATATGCTTGTTATAGATTTCTTCCTTGATATCGTAGTCCTTGCGATTGTCGCCGGCAGGACGAATAAAAAATTCATCGAAACTAACATTGTTAATAATTAGCCAATCTCGTGTACTATCTTCGCAAATTCCATCGCGACCTGAGCAAATAATAATCTTATAACCAGCCTCTGCTAAGGTATTGACAATACGAATAACATCCGACTTAGGCAGATCGTCTCCGACCTTGTGCCATTCGTATGCTCTACGGTTATGCATGTGAGCAATAGTGCCATCAACATCCACAATGTATGCATTTGGTAATGCAGTATTAATTTCTGGTTCCGGCCAGTAAATATCTCGGTACTTATTAAACATTCCAGTAATGACATTCGAACCTACAGGAAATTCACGCAACTTGTCACGCTCTAAGCATACGCCTAAACGTGTGTCAGTGAATAGCTTTTCACGGTAGGTAGCATTATGATTTTTGGCAATGTCTTTCCACTTTTGGTTAAAAGTAGGGTTCAAGTTAGTATCAGAGACAATAACTGACTTACCTTCCATTAATGCAGAAATAGCTGATGTTTCTGCAATATCAGTTACAATCTTTTCTCTGGACTTGGTGAACTTGTTATAGCGAGAGCGACCTTGTAACATCAAACGGATGTCGTCACGGTTAACATTGTAATATTCTGGGTGTCGTTGGATAAACTCATTTAGCCAAGTAGTCTTGCCACTTGCTGGTAATCCAATTGTTAAAATTAAATCTTGCATTTCTATGTTTTCCTTTAATGTTAATAGTATAGCAAGAAGAAATGCAAAGGTCTATCTTTATTTTATCCTAAGTAACTCTTTATAGTCCGTTTTAAGTTGCCCTATCTTGACTTCATTGCCTGCATCACCTAGTGAGCGCACAATACGAGGAAATCCTTCGATCAATTCGGTTAGGTATGCTTTTGAAATCTTTTTAGGGGATTCGGGTTCGGGACCATTCCATCCAGCTGTAATATCTTGCATTGCAAGAGCTTTTTGAATAGTATTCATTATGCTTTTTCCTCTTTAACAGTAATAGTACCATTAATTGCAATACCATCACATTGTGATTCTCTTAGACGAATTGAATAAGTGTGGGCACCTGCCGATGGCGAAGTATCAACTAATGAAATTGAATTTGAAAGAGTGCTGTCGTTCATTGAATTAACCAAATAATAGTCAGTATTAAATAAATCAACACCATCTCGATATACCCGGCATAAAATGTTACCCGTACCAACAATGGCAGTCATACTAGCAGTTATAGTGGCATTAATATGTACTTTTGAACCAACTTGAATATCAGTTAGTGTACTTTCCACATATGATGTATCGGCCCCAGATAATGCCAGAGTAGTTGTTCTTACATTGTACTCCGATTGTCTAAAGATGCCAGATGAGGTACTAATGCTATTATCAATGTATGCTTTTGTGCTTTGTTGCGTACATAATGCAGTAGCACTGTCTTGAGTTAATGAGTCATCGTCAAATATATCAGTTATGGCGATTAATTCGTTTGGAATTGCTGGAATGGATGCGTCAGTAAAACCAACTGATAATGTACCTATATTAGCGATGCCTGCCAAATGAAGGTCTTTGAAACGTGTAGCATAGTCACCTAAGTCTAGTGTATCATTTGAACCTGGTTTAAATTCGCCATGCTGTATTGTTAACTCGGTAATTTTGATACCATTGTAATCGGTTGTGATTGCAATGTTGTTTGTATCTTCAAATATTGCTATTGTGTTTCTATTATTCGGTCCCGATATCATTGGAACAAATCCACCATTTCCAGCATCACCGGCGTGATTATGACCATTGGTTGTAGTGAATGCAGTATTTAATAATCCGTATTCATTATTAAATAAATCAGCATCGATCTTGTCATTTGGATGACTATCGAATTCTTGTATATATCCTGCCATTGCGTTTGGCTCCTATGTTTATAACATATTTATGCCAAACAAGACGCTCAGAGTTCGATAATAAGATCGGGATCGTATCCTGATCCCTCAGACATACCATATCTGGATTTAAACCCGTGGCAGTTAGCAATAACTTGAGTACCGCCTAAATCAAAAGTTGTACTATGATGAGTATGGCCGTAGAACCAGTACTTCACATTGCTTTCAATGATTTGAGTTTCAAGACCACTATTATAAAACCCCCAGCTAATGTCTTGGAATGCAAATAGTGGATGCGGAACAACGACCGGAGCATGATGTGTTATGATAATATCGGCATCCCAATTGATTTTCTCTCGTGTACGCAGATTGATATATTCACATTCTGTAACTGTGAACTTGTGATTGTTGACCCTAATTGCATTGAAGTCATTTAGCCCATTGCCTACTGCACGTTTAGCAAACCAATCGCCCTTATTGAAATCCATCCAAAGAGTGCTTCCCCAGAATGTAACACCATCAATTTCTAGGTTGTCAGTACCGAGTTCAATATCCATTAAATGAATACCTAAGTTATCAGCCATGGATTTAGCATCATCTAAGCATTGCTGATAATCCATATGGTAGAACTCATGATTGCCAAGAACCCAGATAATGTGTTCGTAACGCTTCTTCATTTCTACAAAGAAATCACCAAGTACGCTAAGATCATCCACTATGCCGATATCACCGGCAAATATGCCGACGTCAGCTACAGGACAATCTGGAAAAGTGTCAGTAAATTCTAAGTGAATATCCGAACTAAGATGAATCTTCAAGGTCAATACCCCAATCAATTTTCTTTACTACATTTAATAAGAACTCAGTCCAATTCGGTTCTACTCTCCTACCGTAATACATCATTGCCAATGGAAATTCGAAACCGTGTAGTTCAGCTTGTCCTTTAATTGCAAAGGATTTGCGATCTAAATCCTTATTATCCAAGTAGTACTTGGTTACATTGTTAACTATAGTATTAGCTTTCTTAATGATTTTGTGCTGTAATAGCACCATTTCGTCATGCAATTCGGGTTGATCAGCAATTAACCCGAATACGTCATCGGCTTCTTCCTTTAACACAAGAGCAACAAAGGCCAATGGTTGGTTGATAAAGTCTTTAGCACGATGACGTTCTAGGTACCACGGGGTTTTTAATTTGTACCAGTTACCATTTGTGTCAATAACAACATACCCTTCGATGTTAATTGCAGTATCTAACATGTTTAAAATGTATGCATTCAAATACATATCGACTGGATACCCTATGCCCAATAGACTTTTCTTTAAGGTATGTTGGTCATAATACTCGCCCGTAATACGGTTCCGGGCATTTAATACAATTAACCGTGGCTCAGTATAATACAATACAATACGGAAATTAGGATCTGGACTTACCCATTCTAGATTTACAGTATACCCGTTGGTTTCTTTATCGATTAAGAACTGTTTTAGTGGTGCATTTTTTGGAAGGTTTAAATATTCCATGGCCGCGATGCAATGATCGGAGTACAAGCTACCTTTAGACTTTAAAAATACCTCATCATCGACCATGTAAGTGCTAATCAATGATCCGTCAGCTTTGTCCATGATTACGTCCGGTTCACTGTATTCAATAAAGTCAACCTCTCCTTTATTAAAGAACTTATGCATAGGACGCGAAGCAATACGTAACATTTTGCCACTGCGATCAATTTCGAACATTGCGCCTCTTGACTCTAATGCATCGGGTAATAACCAGGACTCTTTATCGGTAAAGTGATAACTAAAAATTCGAAAAATAGAATCGTGTTTAGTTTGATCACTATGGTAGAAGGGGGTATCGTCATTATTAGACAATGCCAATAGATTATTATATAAAGTTTGCATTGTTTTATCCTTTGTATGGTTATTAACATAAGCTGTTAATAGTTGTCTTGCATGTGATTTGGTGCCTGCCATTGCTACGAATTGTCCAGTATGATCCCAGCAGACATACTCACCATCTCTTAAAGAGATGAATTCATCTTGCCACATTATCCTACATTGTATCCTGTGCTAGTAATTCATCACCGTCATCATTTGTGGTGTTGGCATTTATTTTATTCAGCAAATCAACAATGAATTCATCGTAAATTGGCAATTGGTCGTGATCAGCCGGGGCGAGGTCAATATTGAGTGTTTTCATATTATGAGTAAACCCTGCATTGTACCGTAGTAATGTTTCCAATGCTTCAACATATTGTGCATTGGATTTAAATTGAAATTTCACATTAACCTCCGTAAGTTGTGAAGTATTTTTTAAACCAGTTAGTTTTACTTAGCCAGTTTGCTAGTTCAGTTATAATCAATGCCAGCAAAATAGAACCTATTAAACTAACACAGATTATAAGGGACCATTCAACCCAATGCAGTTCCATCATTTAAGTCCTCATTGACATAAAACATTTCGTACGTAGCAGTGTTATCGTTGTTCATTGAATAACACCCGCCGTTATGCTTTTCTTGAGTCCCCCAAACAACATTAATGTCATCTGCAGGTGCATCAACTAACCCATCAACATCGGCATCATAAACCCCGCCCAATTGAATGTGTTTTTCACATGCTTCGATTGCTAATTTTTTACTTGATCGGAGTCCGATAACTAAATCATTCCCGGTAATTACATACGCTCTCATTTTAGTTTCCTTTTTTTTAAATATCTGTTTCCGATACGTGAGTCGGCATTAACTGAATAATTTTTATTGCTTGCTTAATATTAACGTACTTTGGTTCATGGCCGGCAGTAATTTTAGTTTGCATATCGGAATTAACTGCAATCTCGTACCCATTAATTGTTAGGTAAGCATATGAGCCGCCAAAGAGTTGATGTACCGTGCGTTTTTCAGTTTTTGATAACACCTTTAATGAAAGTAATAAGTCACGAATTTTTTCATATTTTTTGTCATTTAATTGTTGTTTCTTTAACCGAATTGCTACATCGTGCTTGGCATTGTAATTTAACCGCTTCAATCGGCCTATTAGTCTATGACTTTCGTCTTCTAAGCCGCCCATATAATATATAACTGAACGTTCTTGTTTAACACCAACCCCAGTAATGTATACTTCGACAAATTTTTTGTGACCACGCAGTGTAACATGTAGATTATCATCACCGAACTGTTTGGCTAACTTAACATAATCTCCAGTGCCTGTTGTAATTGTAAACCCGTAATTACGAATAACATTTAATGCAATTTTTGTGCTGTCTAATGCAATCATACTGCTTACTCCTGGTTAGTTATTAAATCCCAACTGTTGATAAACTTTTCCCCAACATCTAAGCTAACATAATCAACACCTTGCATACCTTGTTCACTGTAATCTACATCTAGACCCGTTAGGCCTTCAGCCATTAACGTAGCTTGCAAAGCCTTTAAGAAGTTCTTATCGGTGTAAATAAGTCCATCTTCGTAAATGTTCCAATGTGCTGTATCAAAATACACACGGAGCTCACCATAGTCACGTTCTTCATTAATGTACAGAACATCAATTGACAATAATTGAACATTCTTCTGCTCTGTTGTCCATGACCCATCACCCGCTGTGCCAATTAAGTATTCATGTTGCATGATGTTGTCCTTTGTTTAATTTATGTAACTATTATACAATCGATAGGTGTTAAGGTCTACCTTTCTTTTTAATTTCTGTACTTAATCATGTAACTTATCCCACACAATTTCTTTATCTACTGCATTTTGAAATTCAGCCGAATCGTTCTTGTACACAACACCATTAACTCTGTATGAAAAACATGTAAAGCTAATGTACCGGTCGTAAGGCAAGTGCTTTATTACAGTCCACCTTCGACCACCTTCATTGAATATCCAATAGCCCCAAGTTGGTCTACGCTCCACCACCTAACTTCTCCCATATCCGTTCTTTATAAAATGCTTTAACAAATACATTACTGAAATGTTTATAAACCTTACCTTGAATTTTGTACTTTGCATTTCGAAATAAACAATCAACATGAGTATGATGCGGTGGAATTTTTCTCCAGTACATTTGCTCACGCCATTCTGTGCCATCTAAATTAATTGGCTTGAATTCAATCACTGCTATTCGCCTCTAGGCTAAACCATTTGACTCTTCTGTTTCCTCAACATCGGCATCCGGTACAATACCTTCCGGGAAGTACTTCGATAGTAAGGTAATCAGTTCCTTAGCTAAATCGTACTGTCCTGCTATAGTTGACCAAGTTGCAGTGCCTTCAATTTGTCTGCCAATAGCATTACGAATCTTATTATTCGTTACTATAAATTGAGCTCGCACCCCACTCCCGTCGAGATGATTTTGTCCAAGAACAACATCTGCGTTTATTATTTCGTGGGTCAATTTTATATTGCAAGGACCATTAACTAGGTCTTCAACTAAGTCCTTGGACTCTTTAAGCCCCATGCTAACAAAGGAACGAATCCCTTTAATGGCATGTATTTTGTTAAGTTCCTGGTCCAGAATTCTGGAAAATGTTATTGAACTGTATTTCATAGAGTTAATCCCTTTCTGTTACTGTTTTTGTTACTTTAGTCCTGATTGAGAATTTTCAGGCCGTATTCGTTGAATTCTTGTATATCGCCCGGGGTACTTGCAATGATAGTTTCATTCATTGCATTTAAGAACTGTTTAAATTCAGGAGTGCCCAGATCTGGAACACCGTCTGGATAAGTTTCACGTAAATTTTCAACGAAATCAATCATTTGGTTTGTACTCATTGCACCTTCCTTTTTTTAAGTATGTGTATATTATACGATAATAGTATTTAAAGGTCTACCTTTATTGTAAATAATTTAACCAAAAAAAAGCACCCCGAAGGGTGCTTTATAATATTTAATAACTTGCTGTTACAGATTTACAATCTTGGTTGCTGTAATGTTCTGTTTACACCTTGACCTAGTGGTAGCGGTAATGTATTGTACTGTACATTATGTGCTGGTCCCATAATAGGACTGGCCGCACCAAATAGTGGATTTTCAATAACCACAGTTGTGATAACTTTTATAGTTGCAATTCGATCAGCTCTCATATTGGCAACGACCGTTTCGATTGCTTGGTCTTCTCCAACTGACGATACTGATGCAGGAACTTTAAGAAACTCCGAAACACTATTAGCACGGGCTAAGCCGAGTACTACGTTATATTCCAAAGAACCTCTACTGTCAGTCCCACCAATAATGATAACCTCAGTGTTAGGCAGAGATACGTTAAGTTTTGATAATGCTACTTTTGCCGCACCATCTAAGTACGATTTATCAGTTACGAAATGCACCTTCGCTGTTTGCACAATTTCATGGGTATCTTCAAATCCAGCATAAGCGTTAAGGCTGAATAACATTGCTGTTAAAATTACGAATAAACGTTTCATGTTAATCCCCTCCCCTTAAAAGTCTAGAAATGGGTGGCTATTGAAATTACTAACCACAGCATTTGTTGTCACAGGAGCCTTAGATGCAGTATGATTAACTTTTTCTAAAGCACGATCGCGAATAGCAATTGGCTTGTTGTCTGGGCGTGGGTTAGTACACAAGAAACGAGGATCGTTAGTTGTTAAGTACACACGTTCCATTGACTGCCAATACACGTCTGATTGACATGCAGTTTCACGAATTAACATTTGTGAACCTTTGTCGTTATTGTTAGGTAAAATAGCTACCATTAAACGTAATGACTCACGAATTTGACATTCGCCATCATTATAAGCTCTTGCAAAGTTAATGCCAAAGCCCGAACCAGATGCACCACCACCAACTGAAACGATACAAGGGTTAGAACCACCTGCTGTTACACCTGCTGAGAATACGCCAGGAACACTGTCGCCTAAATCTGCCGCTTCACTAACATTAGTTGAAGCATTAATATAACCTGCTTCAATACCGTTGTTAATAGAACCAACTGCACCCGACTGCGATCCTGCAATAGAACCAGATTGCGAATTCGCGTTTGCATCGGCAATTGCTTGTGTTGATACCATAGCTAAAGCTAGTACCAACGTGAATAAAATATGTTTCATTTTATTATTTCTCCTTTAATTATTAAAATATACAGTGACAACATAAGTCACTGTATATATTTAGTTAAGCTAAACTACTAACCTTTAAGGTAAAGTAGTGTAAGTAGCACCAGCGCCGCCAATACCGAAATCGTTAGCTGAACCGCCGCCAATTGCAATACCTGAACCAACTGCACCATTAAATGTACCTGAACCAGCTACACCAAGTTCACCACCAGCTGTGTTAACAGTTGCTGAACTATTATCAATAGTAGTTAAACCTTGAACACCTGAAGC
>Ga0164313_10005581_pt1 | contig 11142 bp, 7 predicted proteins | sample GuaBasSedimGuay4_FD_113735 | JGI IMG/M metagenome (GOLD analysis project Ga0164313, IMG submission 113735) | Subseafloor sediment microbial communities from Guaymas Basin, Gulf of California, Mexico - Guay4, Core 4569-4, 0-3 cm | ecosystem: Environmental > Aquatic > Marine > Hydrothermal vents >...
TCAGCTTATTGCTGATTTTCGGGCTCCTCGGGTTGCGTTTCCGCCAACGAAGCAAAGTTGATCAGTATTTCAATTCATAGTGACCATTCGGCTATTCTTCGATAGCTAACTGCCGGAATTTTGCCGGGATCAGTCCTGACTCGTTATGACTTGTTAGGCAGTTACGTCCGCGGGCGTCTCCAGTATGCCTATTAATAACAATTACTTACGAACGCCCTAATGCCTTCGGGAGGCAGGGGCCGGAAGTTCAAATCTTCTCACCCCGACCAGTTATTTCCCAACTAATCAAGTACTTAATAACCCCGCCTTGCCTTGTCGGAGTTACCTAAAGAGTGCTTGTCACAATTTTGTCACACTCGTTCAGTTTTGGTTGGTCCATCGACTACGAAATGAATCAGGGGCTGTTCAACTCACGCTCAGTTCTTGCCCTTTCATCAAAGTGGTAGCGCAGTCGTGTGCTTGATTTCTGAAAGCGCGATACTGGATGTAATCTCTTGTACTCCTGACAGGCTTGATAATTTTTCAAAGAAAAATTTCTCGTAGGCACCGATGTCCTCCGCAACAATGCGAAGCAAGAAATCCACATTGCCAAGGAGAACATAGCAGTCCAGTACCTCCGGGAAGCTACGAATCGCGTCGGAAAATTCAGTCAGGTTGCTGCGACCTTGTGAGCTCAATTTCACCTGAGCGAAAATCATGGCGTTTAGGCCGGCCTTCTCGCGATTCAGAGTCACCACCTGGTCCTCAATCAGGCCTTCTTCTCGCAGGCGCTGAATTCTTCTCCAACATGCAGACTGGGACAAACCGATTCGTTCACCAATTGTGGCGGCTGTTATCTCTGCTTCGGTCTGCAGTAATCTGAGAATTTTACGGTCCAACTTGTCGAAATCAACGCTGCTCATAAAAAATACTCTTAGGGTCACTTTAACGCATTATATATGCATAATATCGCTATTTTTAATCATATTTGCAAACCGTTTTCGTACCGTCTTCGCTATATTCATTCCTTTATCTAACTATGCTCCACGACCGGCCCGAGCCGAAGAAAGAGGTGCTATCAGTGTCCGTGTTTGAGGCGTCGGTGTTCGATTCACATGAAGCGGTTCATCACTTTCTTGACCGCGCGACCGGGCTGCGTGCAATAGTGGCAGTCCATTCAACCGCGCTCGGTCCTGCCGCTGGCGGATGTCGTTTATGGTGCTACCCGGATGAACAACTGGCACTGACCGACGCGCTCCGTTTGTCGCGCGGCATGACCTATAAAAACGCCATTGCCGGCCTGCCATTTGGTGGCGGCAAAGCGGTATTACTCGCCCAACATGGCCAACAAAAATCCCAGCAAATGTTCGAGGCTTTTGGCCTATTTGTGGATACCCTGCAAGGCCAATATGTGACCGCCGAGGATGTGGGTGTCACGACCAGTGACATGCGCGTTGTACGCACACGTACACAGTACGTGTCCGGCCTGCCGCAGAACGATAAGAGTGTTGGTGGTGATCCCTCTCCGTGGACGGCACTCGGCGTATTCCTGGGCATCAAGGCAGCCGTAGAAAGAGAGTGCGGTGTTAATCGTCTGAAGGACTTGCGCGTTGCTGTACAAGGAATTGGCAATGTCGGCTATCAACTTTGCAAGCTATTGCATCAGGAAGGTGCCGTTCTAACTGTCGCCGACGTCAACGCAGCCAATGTAGAACGACTTCGGCGAACACTTCCTGCTAAGGAGGTAAATCCATCTGACATCCTTTTACAAGACGTGGACATATTGGCTCCATGTGCCCTGGGTGCTGTACTCAATGCGACAACGATCCCAGACATCAAAGCTAAAGTCATTGCGGGTGCTGCCAACAATCAGCTTGCGACAGACCAGGATGGATACGAACTGGCTGAGCGCGGGATCCTTTACGCACCCGACTACGTCATAAACGCTGGCGGAATCATCAGTGTTGCCCGGGAATACCTGGGTAAGAGCACTGTAGATCAGGTTTCGGCTGAAGTTAATCAGATCCCAACACGGCTTGCTAAACTTTTCACCGTTGCACGTCAGTCCGGCCAACCCACCCATGTGATTGCCGATGAGATGGCGCAGTCAATCGTCGCAAAATCGGACTCTCCCGCGCCGAATCTGGCTACCTGCGCGTGAATCGGCCTGCCAGGAAAAAACGTTGAACACTCAAATTGACTTGTCCGGCGAAGAAGATGTTTACGCAAATGTGCAAAGTGACAGTCAGTCGGACTTCGATACCACACACCATGAAATCAGGGTCATTAGCGACCCAATGCCAACGGCCTTAGCACGCATTTTCGGACTGCTGTCGACTATGAGCGTCATTCCTTCGTCGAGCACATCTTCTTTGAATGCCGATGGCACTATCAAACTGAAATTGCATCTTAGCAATGTTGCCCCACTAAAGATTGACTTGTTGCGTCGGAAAATATGCCAGCTGACAGATACCGTGACCGTATTTAACGAACAGCTGGACGATGATCACGACCACTGACTAGTCACTTAGGAGCACGACGAACGGGTATTCCACAACAAAATGCTCAGTCTAAATAGCAACATAGAGATTCCTGTAGTTTCGCCACGCCCACGATCGACAAGCACGGGGAAGGAAGCCATCGAAAACGATCATATAGAGTCGCTGGCAAGCGTGTCGTGATACCAATTTTGTATATAAGTGTATTTTCTCAAGACCAAAAACCGGGTGCTCGAGTACATCGCGCGTATCCCATTGGTCAATGTGCAGAGTCGCTACGATGTGGTGACTCCAATTCGGGTTGTCTAGGAAATTCATCAGGCCCGGCCAAAGGCACAAATGAAGATTGCTTCCTCGACTGGACACCTCTCAATGGATCCAGATCTGGTCAACGAATTGGTCAATGCAAAAGACCGATTCCAAACCTATATGCACCGGATACTCCCCTAGCACCATTGTTCTGGCCATTAAGAATTTCGACGAAAAACTGCATGGGGAGCTCCGTGACTCCGGGTAACTTGCGTGACTTGATCTGAATAATCTCGTTCGCGCTTAAAGGAATTAATTTTCGTAGGGCACCCAAAATCAAGAATAACGTTCTGGTGAAACCCCCTATACTTAATTCAATCAAATCACGGCGGCATCGATTTAGCGCTCACGAAAATCGGGGGAATGTGTAATGAAATTAACATCGAAATCAGCCTGTTCGGGTTTGCTATTAGCATCTATATTGTCCTTGGGCATCCAAGCCAACCCTCTCAAAATGGACGGCGTGTGGGCATCTGACGGGTATGGGCGCGTACTCGAAATCAAGGACGGTAATGTAAACGTGTTCGGCGTTACCAACGTAAGCTGCTTGTTGAGGGAAAGTCAGTCGTCAATCGAATTCCAGCGCCAAATCAACCGGGTCAATCTAAGTGAGGAAAACCGGTTTAGTTATTACGACGAGGGCGGAATCACGCGTTATGACTTTTCCAGACTTGAACATCTATCGGATGCTTGTGTCGAGGCAACAGACGCGGAATCGAATTCAGATCCAGGTGCCAACTTTGAAGTCTTCTGGCACAGCTTCAATGAGAACTACGCTTTTTTTGACACTCACGACGTAGATTGGACTGCAGTTTATGAAGAATACCGGCCGAGAGTTTCTGTTGAGACATCGGACGAAGATCTCTACGCCATTCTGACGGAAATAATCAAATTGCTGGATGATAGCCATGTCAGTCTTCAGGGCAATGATCTAACGGCAAGTTATTCTGGCCATCCAGGAACTCTTGCGAATCTTCTCCAGGATGAACTACCTGAAGGCGACAAAGCGACAAGAGAAAAATACATTACCATTGCCAAACCGATAATTGCCGGGCGTTACTTGAAAGAATCCCATAGACAAGCTGTGGGCGGCCAATTCACATGGGGTTGGGCTGCAGAAGGCATCGGCTACTTGAGCATTGACTATATGGCTGGTTACATAGCTGACGAGAACGCTACGTTGCGAGATAGTCAGCACCTTGTTGACGCAACAATGGATCGGGTAATCAAAGAACTTGAAGGTGCCAAAGGCTTCATTGTGGATGCTCGATGGAATGGCGGTGGGTACGACTCTAATGCATTACACATCGCTGGACATTTCACTGACTCGCAACTTCTTGCGTTCACCAAAAGAGCGAGAAATGGCGATTTGTTGACGGCGGAGCAAGAGATATTTATTCCCTGGCATGCGGTGGAAAAATTCGACGGTCCGGTTGTTTTCCTCTGTTCCAGTGATACCCTGAGTGCAGCGGAAATATTTTCCTTAGCCATGATGGCGATGCCAAACGTTACCAGCCTCGGCGAACCAACAGTGGGCGCTTTGTCTGACACCCATATAGTCGACTTGCCTAATGGCTGGCGATTGAGTATGTCAAATGAAGTGTATAAGGCGGTCGACGGTATTGTTTATGAGGGCCAGGGAATCCCTGTCGATATCCATATGGTGCCGCAGGAAGGCTCAACACTCGAGTCTTACATCAATCGTGGAATGGACAAGGCGATTGCGTTACTCCAGGAACACTAGTTCAATTATTCGCTACCGTCCACCTTATCGGCGAACGGCCAGACCTCCAATCCATGAATAGCATCGCAAACGTTCATCGAAATATTGATGCTCTTGACAGTTTTGCCGCTGTTTAGATCATGAACAGCAATTGTAGCCGGTGACGATCCTGCCGCGATCAAACCATTACCGAGTGGACACAATCCGCGCGCAAAATATGGTCTCGCAACTCGTTCGCTGACATCACGTATGTTGATGATATTCTTGCTGCGGTATCTGGGAACCGAAAAACTCTTGGAATCCCCACCTTTGATATAACGTACATAGTCGCTAGATGTGTCGTTAAACAAAATTCCCTTCTTATGCATTTGCACATTGTGTGATCCGCGCGGCAATTCAGCAAAGAGATCAAGCCCCTTTTCGCGAAATCGAAAAATCCGATCGAAAAGCATACCTGAAGACATTACAGCTTTTGTATTACAAAAAACGCTATTTATGTGAAGTTTTGTGCGCATCGGTGGGCCATCGCTACTCATCGGATCAAAAACTCGTGCCTGCAATTGATTTCTGTTGGGTCGAATATACAAGCCCCACGTAAATACATTTTTGCGATTATCAAAGACCAGAATGCTGTCGTGTCCGGCTGACGTCAGAAAGAGCTGGTCCTTGTATAGCGATATTTCATGGCAATGTTTTAGATAGCGGTTCCGGTATGACCGCCTAATATTGAAGGACCTGTCAAGTACGAATAATTCATCGCTTGCCGCAACGAATATCTCATTGCCGTCAATTGCGATGCCGCGAAGTCCTCGTTCGCCTCCACGACCCGTAAAATCGATATTGTCATGGTCCCAGTCCAATACATGTTCGATTTGTCCGGAATCCAGATCGACAATGAAAATTCCACCGTGACTTTCTCCCCGCCTGGCGCCTCGAACTACAGTGGAAGCTATTACTTTTGGTAAGGTCATTCGGTTATGTCGTAGTTTTTAGGTAGTCGACTTACAAAATAGAGTGCCATCGCAACAAGTATCGCGAATTCGTAATTTCCATGAGTGTACTATGTGACTTAAGTTCGGGTCGAAAAATCGCGCAGGCTCCCCGTCCGCAGCGCCTAATTAAACGGAATCCTTCGCTAGAATCGGCACTACAGAAATTTGCTCTGATTTGCCACGCCAAGGCAGATAAAAATGGCTTTTTTTCATTTGGACACCCTACATCCACAAGATGTGCATAGAATAAATTAGACCGCGGTTAGGCGGAGAATCTACGAACCAGGGGACAATTCCATGAAAAATAGTGACCCGCGAACCAACTCTTCAATCGCGGAAGCTGTGCATTCGGCGCTCGCAAGTAAGGTAACTATGATTGGAATCCCGCTTGCTGTCGCCTGCAATGCATTTGCGCCACCGGCCGTCGCGCAGGATGAGCCACAAAACGATCAAGCCTCCCAAAGTACTGAGGGCTCATCCGAAGAGGTCATGGACGAAGTCGTAGTCCATGGAACAGTCACATTACGTCACAATCGTGCATTCAGCGCCACCAAAATGGACATGGACCTAAAGGACATCGCGCAGTCAGTAAGTGTCATAACCGAAGATCTCATTGATATGGGAGACGTCCAGAAATTTCAGGATATCTACCGCGTGGATGCTTCAGTTGGAACCTCGCACAGGCTCGACGATTTCCCTACTAACTTTTTTCGTGGTTTTAGTATCCAGGGCGCCAACGCGATCCGGGTCGACGGATTTCGCTTTCCCGGAAACATAGAACTGGATCTTGCTGCGTTTGAGCGATTCGAACTCGTAAAAGGGCCAACCAGTGCCCTTTTCGGACAGAATTCTTTGGGCGGTACAGTCAATGCGGTGACCAAGCAGCCTACAGCTGAGCGTGTCGGCGAAGTCGGGCTGGAGATCGGCAGCTTCAATGCATATCGGGTGGATATCGATCTTGGTGGCGCATTGTCCGGTGATGGACGATGGCAATATCGTTTGAATGGCGCGTATCGGGACACCGACACGTACATTAATGGCTCATCAGACGAAGCAGTAATCATCGCACCTTCAATCGCTTTTGAGCCAAGTGCTCAGACACGAATGGTGCTGGCACTCAACTATCAAGATCACCAGGACAGCGCACATTGGGGCACCGGACTTCAGGAATTCGCTCCGGGTCAATACAGGGTCTTGCCAACCTCGCGCGAACATAATTTCGGCCAGACGTGGAATAAACGTACAAATGAGGCAACACTCGGCACTTTCCGAGTTGAACACAATTTTGATGGTGGCTGGACACTTCGTGTCAATGCCCAAGCGTCCACAGTAGATACCATTGCCAATCAATGTTCGGGTGATGGTAATTCGGACGCAAATGGCGTCCTGGCTCCCGGCTGTTGGACTTACTTTAGCGACGGCACCACCGACTTATTTGGGGGAGAAGTCAACCTGATCGGTGACGTCAGCATAATGGGCCGTGAACACACACTTTTCTTCGGCGTCGACTACACCAATTCGCGAACAGAACAACGTTTTGCCTACGATTATATCGATGACAATGGGGACGGACTGTATGCGCAATATGCAAACGGTGGCGGCGTGGGATTCCGACTGACACCGGAGCCCAGCGCCGTTCACCCGGTATCCAATCCTGCTGATTTGTATTATTTTTATGATTCAATTAACGAAACGGCGTTTGCCGGTGTCAGTTTGCAGGCTTTGCTGAATCCGACGGATAAGTTGCAGATTCTGCTCTCCGGCCGGTTTACTTTTGACGAAGCAATCGAACGATCAAGCAGAGGCGCAGGATCTTTGCCCGACCTGGAAAACACGCCGTTCACTCGTGATCCGAATAGAGAATTTTCGACGGAAGAGTTTGTGCCGCAAATCGGAGTGACCTACGCACTTACCGACAACGTCAATGCCTACTTGAACTGGGGTGAAACCTATGATCCGATCTCAGGGTTCGCTCGCGAATTCGACCCCAATGACCCCAACGGGCGACCTTTACCGCCTGAAAAAGGAGAACAGATCGAGATCGGCTTGAAGGCGGATATCTTGGACAATCGAGCTAGTCTTACCGCCGCAATCTTTGATATGGATCGAACCGGAATCGCTGGGCCCGACAGGCGAAATCCGGGATTTTCCACACCAGTCGGCGCCCAGAACGTGAAGGGCGCGGAATTTTCGATAAATGGCGATATCAGCGACTCGATTGACATCTTTTGGTCCTTATCCTATCTGGATGCTGAATATACGAAAGGCGAGATTGGTGGTGGATCCGTGGCGCCAGCCGGGGCGCGACCAGTAAATACGCCGAAATTTGCGTCATCCTTTTTTGCTAACTACGCGATCCTGGATGGCACCTTCAGCGGACTTGGCTTCGGTGTGGGGTGGGTCTACAAAGACATGTACGATGGCTGGGGCCTCGTCTTCAATGGTGGTGATGCGGCCGGCGGTGTTACTGCAGACCTGGGTGACATTAGTGAAGTCGACATCCGGGTGCATTATGAAACCGAAAACTGGAAATACTATTTGTCGGTATCAGACGTGTTCGACAGCACCTATTATTCACCTGTGCGAGCTGAATATCGCTGGGGTGTTAGTGTCAATCCAGGCACACGATTCCGTGCCGGCGTCAAGTATCGGTTCTGATGGGCTTGTAACTTGACACCATGAATATCGGTAACCACTTAAGAGAACTTGATATCGTCAAGAACGCAGCACCGCTCATCAGTGCGGTGCTGCAGCTTTCCGAAGACACCTGGCTGCAAGATCAATCACGGCAGACCAATTATCACGTCCACAGCCAAACGCAGAGCCTTGTTCTCCTTTTCTGCGAAGGTGAGTGGCCCGATATGCAGGTTGAGAAACGATCCGCATGGGACCATCTGGGCAATCAAGCTATCCCGGTTATGAGAGAAATCCTTGATCGCCACTACAACCGTGGGGGTGTTATTTTACGAGCGATGGCCGCAAAGTTAATTCCACACGGCACTATTGAGCAACACACTGATAATCATCCGAGTTTTGCGTGTGCGCATCGAATTCACGTCCCCATAATTACTAATCCAGATGCGATTTTCCTGGTCGGCGGCAAACAGGTTACAATGGACGTCGGCAAGGGATATGAAATCAATAATCAAATGCCGCATCGTGTGCATAACGGGGGCGACACAGACCGCATACATTTTATTTTTGACTATCTGCCTCCTGACAACATAGAAAAGATGCCTGAAGGCTTAAATTAAGTGAGATATGGCCAACCCTGCCGCGGAAGAACGAACGAAAGAAGACCTTGATCGCGAGGTATTCAATGCCTTTCAGAAACACAAATTTGGCCAGTTTGACGAAGCATTCGCGATCTACTCAGACGTCTTGCGCGCCATGCCGTTACATGAAGGCGCTCTTCATTACATGGGGTTGCTGGCGCAGCAATCCGGCAAGGGCGAAGACGCTGTCAAACTTATTCAACGCTCACTGGAAATCAAGCGCGAGAATCCGGACGCGCTTAACCACCTAGGACAGGTATACATTGGGCTTGACGACTATGCTACTGCTGAACAGTGTTTTCGACAGGCGCTTGTATACAATTCAAACCATTTTCACGCCATAAATAATCTCGCCAACTGTTTCCGGCATGCCGGAAATCTGGAAACGGCATTAATTCACTATGAGCGGGCCAAGGCAATTGAGCCGCGAAATCCTATTTGTGTATATAATCTTGGGAGTACTTTGAATGCGCTTGGGCGTCACTGGGACGCGGTTGAATGGCTAACCAAGGCGACACAGTATGAGCCTGGAAACTACCTGGCGCACCATAAGCTCGGCGTATCATTCGAGCAGCTGGGTAAGTTTCAAGATGCGAATGCTAATTTCTTGACCGCATTACAGTATCGACCGACCTATTACGAATCGCTGGCAGCTTTGTTGAATTCACCTGAATACGAGGCAAACGAGGCACAGGTCGAAACCGCGCAAGAGGCATTGAAGCTCGGGGATTTGTCGTCGGATACTCGAGTAAGACTGGAACATGCGCTCGGTAAGTATTTTGACAAAGCGCGCAATTATGACTGCGCGTTCGAGCATTTCCGAAATAGTAATGAAGTACAAAAAGCTGATGCAAAGCCGTTTGATATCGATTTCTTCACTAGCGAATTCGACAAGTTCATCGAGTTCTACACTGCAGAGAATATAAAGCGGCTTGCTCGTTATGGCAGTCTGGATGAGCGCCCTGTTTTTGTCGTCGGTTTGCCGAGAACTGGTACCTCGCTAACGGAACAAATTCTCTCGAGTCACTCGGCGGTGCACGGCGCAGGTGAATTGAAATTCATGCAGACGATCGAAACCCGTATTGAACGACCAGTTGACCAAGGCGGGCTCGGTGGATTGGCGTCAGAGTCATCACCATTGACCAGAGATTCGATAGAGTACCTGTGCAGAATATATCTTGACGGACTTAACGACAAAAGCCCCGGATCCGCCAGTCGTGTAGTCGATAAGTTTCCGATGAATTGTATCCACCTCGGCCTGATCTCAATATTATTTCCCAATGCCAAGATCATTCATTGTCAACGCAACCCACTGGATGTTGCGCTTTCCTGCTACACCGTTCTATTCAATATGGGCAACGACTTCACAAATGATTTGCTTTATTTCGGTCAGTACTACAAGGAATATCGACGGCTTATGGCACATTGGGCGGCAGTACTACCGCAACCGATATTTAATTTGCAGTACGAGGACTTGGTACTCAAGCCAGATGATGTGATAAAAGAACTCATCGCATTCTGCGACCTGTCGTGGGAAGAAGAGTGTCTCAGATTTGACAGAAATGAGCGCGCTGTTCGCACACCGAGTAATTGGCAGGTCCGACAAAAGATCTACGGCTCGTCAATTGACAGGTGGAAAAACTATCAGAGTGAATTTATCGAATTAAAAGAGATGCTGGATAACTCTGGTTATAGCTATTGAGATCGTTTTACCACGGAGCATACTGCTTGGCACCCATTCCTGGCCCCAGGAATATCGAATTCAGCAGCAATCGCTGGGTGGCGACGGAATAACCACGAAATACTGGATCATTGGCGAACAGGATAATCTGACCAGCCCCCAGAGGCTCCCGCGTAAGGTAGGCCGTCTTTGCGATTCGCCCAGCAGCCTCCGGCCACAAGAGCCCGGACAGATGTAGCTGCTCCAGGTCCGAATATCTCGCAATAACGTCAGCGTCATCCAGTGCGATCAATGTGTCCTTGGAAAACACCAATGCCGGCAGGCGACTCTCTATTCCAAATGCGAGCCAGTGCTCTGAATTCATATCGACTCGCAGATACGCTCCGTGCGGCATGAATTGTCGAATGCGCGCATCGGCAATTTGTAACAATGACTCCGATGGTTCGATATCATCTTCTGCTGATTTACTCTTCGATTCCCCGGCAGCAATCGGCTCGATCCATTGATTTAGATCGACTAATGTCATCGGAAATTCGAAACGAGAGGCGTCTTTCGGCATGAAAAGTTCTGCCGTAGATCCCACAACTGGTGCAACACTGTACAGATTACGTTCATCCTTGCCGGTATTCTTGACGTCACCGGAGCGCAAGCCCGCTGCTCTCGAAAACACAGTCGCTTCAATCAA
>Ga0164313_10005582_pt1 | contig 11142 bp, 10 predicted proteins | sample GuaBasSedimGuay4_FD_113735 | JGI IMG/M metagenome (GOLD analysis project Ga0164313, IMG submission 113735) | Subseafloor sediment microbial communities from Guaymas Basin, Gulf of California, Mexico - Guay4, Core 4569-4, 0-3 cm | ecosystem: Environmental > Aquatic > Marine > Hydrothermal vents...
CAGCATGCGCGATCGTCTGCAGGTACAGAACCAGGGTGTGGCAGGCTCTTTGCAGCGAGTGGACGCCATGGTGTCGGAGATACTGCAACTGCGCGAGGGCGGTACCGGGACCAGTTCCCGGCGCAATCTCGTGTCCCTGATCAACCAGTCTACCAGTCGGTTACAGCTGCAGGTCAGTCGCCTGCAGCCGAACAGCCGCGGGGAAATACAGGTGCGCCTGGAAAACGCGGCCTTTGACGACGTACTGCTATGGTTGCATGAGATGGAGTACCGGGAAGGGCTGCTGGTGCGTGAGGTGTCCATCACCCAGGCGGGCACGGTCGGGCGTGTCAACGCGACCGTTCGTATAGCACAAGCGGGGTAGTGTACTGATGTCTCGATTTTCCTGGGGCGTTGTCCTGGTGTTGTTGTGTATCAGTCTTGTGGTCTCCGCGCCGGCCCGATTACTCAATCTGCTATTGCCGGCCGATCAGGTGCTGATGCAGGGTTTTGGCGGCACCCTATGGCGCGGTAACGCCAGCCGCACCCTGGTACGCGCCGGACCGGGTTATTTACACCTGGGCGCCGTGCGCTGGTCGTTGGATCCCCGGTCCCTGTTATTGTTGGCACCGCGCCTGACGTTAAGCAGTGTCTGGGGCAGTCAGGTCATTTCGGGTGACCTGGTGTTGCGGGGGCCACAGGAGTTGGATCTGTATGAATTTGAAGCTGTGGTGGCGGCAGATCTGTTGCGCCAGTTCGTGCCTGTAGCCCTGACTGGCACCCTGTCTGCGCAACTGGACAATCTGCAACTGCGCAACGGTCTGCCACACAGTGGCGCCGGGCGTCTGGTATGGCAAAACGGCGGCTGGGAGTCGCCCGGGGGGTCGCTGCCGCTGGGCACATACGCGCTGGATTTTCACCAGGTAGCGGAAGAAATACTGCGGGGCGAGGTAGTGACCGTAGCGGGCCCGGTGGCAGCCACGGGTACCGTGGAACTGCACGACAGGAATTACAGGGTGGATATTCTGGTGAGCAGCCAGGTGGCCATGGACGCCCAGTTGCAACAGGCCCTGTCGCTGATCGCGGTGGTGGAGCCGGGGGGTTACCGCATAGTGTTCGACGGTGAGCTCTAAGAGTAAGGGGACAATTCAGGTACACTTGAGCCTGACTATGTGAGATAGAACCCTGCTATGAACACTATTGCGCAGCGCCTGACTGCTATTCGTGAGTTAATGGCCGGCGCCGGCTATGATGCGCTGGTCATCCCACGGGCGGACGAGTACCTGGGGGAGTATATCCCCACCCACAATGAGCGACTGCGCTGGATTTGCGGGTTTACCGGTTCTGCCGGCGTGGTTATTGTACTGCGCGACAAGGCGGCAATTTTCGTAGACGGCCGCTACACTGTGCAAGTGCGTCGCGAGGTCCCCGGTGAATTGTTCGAATACCATCACCTGATAGAGGAACCTCACGCCAGGTGGCTGACGCGTGAGTTACCCGCGGGTGCCCGGGTAGCCTGCGATCCACGCCTACATAGCCTGCGTTGGTACCAGGACACGGGCAAAACACTGGCGAGCGCACAACTGGAACTGATCACCGATACGGATAATTTGGTAGATCGCTGCTGGCTGGACCGGCCCGCGCCGCGGGTGCGCCCGGCTCTCCTGCTGGCCCGGCAGTACACCGGTGAATCGTGCAGCAGCAAGCGTGAGCGTATTGCCGGGGCGGTGGCGGAACAGGGTTGTGACGCCGCCCTGATCTTCGCGCCTGACTCGGTGAGCTGGCTGCTGAATATCCGTGGTACCGACCTGCCGCAGCTACCTGTTGTACAGAGTTTCGCGATGTTGCGAGCAACCGGAGAGGTCACCTTGTTTGTAGACCTCGCGCGCATTCCAGAGGGGTTTGCCGGGCATGTCGGGGAGGGCGTGCAGGTACTGCCCGAATCTGACGCGGCTGCCGCATTGTCCACTTATCAGGGCCAGAAAATCCTGGCTGACAGGCAAACGGCCAACGCCTGGACGCAGCTGGTTCTGGAGCGTGGCGGGGCCACCCTGGTGGTGGGAGAGGATCCCGTACTTATTCCAAAGGCCTGCAAAAATTCAGTAGAACTGGCCGGCACACGCCGTGCCCATATACGCGATGCGGTGGCGGAAATTCGTTTCCTGGCCTGGCTGGATGCCGAGGTGTCCGCGGGGCGTCTGCATGACGAGGCTGTCCTGTCTGACAAACTGTTCTCTTTTCGTGAGCAGGGTGAGCACTTTCACGAATGTTCCTTCGACACCATTTCCGCCGCCGGCGCCAATGCCGCCATGTGTCATTACAATCACCGCAACACGGTGCCGTCCACTTTGCAAATGGATACGGCCTATCTGCTGGACAGCGGCGGCCAGTATACCGACGGTACTACGGATATTACCCGTACGGTTGCCATCGGCGATGCCGGTGCGGATATTCGCCGCATGTTTACCCTGGTATTAAAGGGGCATATCGCACTGGACCGGGCCCGGTTCCCCAAAGGTACTACCGGGACTCAACTGGACGTGCTGGCCCGTCAGTTTCTGTGGCAGGCGGGTTTCGACTACGATCACGGTACCGGTCACGGCGTGGGTGTTTTTCTCAGCGTACACGAGGCGCCCCAGCGCATATCCAAGGGGCCCAATGGTGTAGCACTGTGCCCGGGTATGATTGTCAGTAATGAGCCGGGTTATTACCGGGACGGCGCATTTGGTATGCGCTGTGAGAACCTGCTGGTTGTGCGTGAAGCACAGCCCGGCACTGATGAAACACCCATGCTGGAGTTTGAAGCCATTACCCTGGTGCCGTTCGACACTCGATTGCTCGACGTGAGGCTTCTGAGTGCGGCTGAACTGGCGTGGCTTAACGCCTACCACCAACATGTCGCTGCGACGATAGGGCCTTTGTTACAAGGTTCGGCAAAGGGCTGGCTGCAACAGGCGACTCGCGCAGTCAGTGCTTGAACATCGCTAGCGGTTTCCAGGATTATCATTGGCAAGTTTTGCAGCGGCTGGGTAGACTCGACTGAATAACACCTGAGTTGGAGATACCCTCAATGGCTGCAGCCGGCGGCGCGCAATGGTCATCCCGTTTTGCATTTCTTATGGCCTCAGTGGGCTTTGCCGTGGGGCTGGGCAATATCTGGCGGTTTCCCTATGTGGCGGGGGAGAACGGCGGGGCGGCGTTTGTACTGGTGTACCTGGCCTGTGCTTTTGGTATTGGTGTTCCCATTTTGATGGCGGAATTGTTGATCGGTCGTCGCGGACAGGGCAGTCCACCCTCGGCCATGGCCAGCGTAGCCACCCAGAGCGGCAGGTCAACACGGTGGAAATGGGTAGGCGGCATGGGCCTGCTCGCGGCTTACACTATCGAGATTATCTACGCGGTGGTGGTGGGCTGGGTACTGTGGTACTTGTACAAGGCCGTCACCAGCGGTTTTAGCGGTGTTGATGCGGTAGCCGCCAAGGCGCAGTTCGCCAGCGTACTCGATAGCAACCTGGGTATGTTGTTCTGGACCCTGGTGGGGTTGGCCATCACCGGCTGGATCGTGTACGCCGGTATTCATAATGGCATCGAACGGGCGGTCAGTGTCATGATGCCGTCGATGTTCCTGCTGCTGTTGGGGTTGGTCGGTTACAACTATTTTGCCGGAGGTTTTTACGAGGCAGTACGGTGGTTGTTTACCCCCGATTTCAGCAAAATCGGCTTTGCCACGGTGTTGGCAGCCATCGGTCAGGCCTTCTTCTCCATCGGGGTGGCCATGGGAGGCATGATGACCTTCGGTTCCTACCTGCCCAGATCTACCTCCATCACGCAATCGGTGCTTATCGTGGTGGCGGCAGACACCTTTGTGGCACTGTTGGCAGGCCTGGTGATTTTCCCCGCCGTGTTTCATTACGGCCTGGATCCGGCGGCAGGCGCCGGGCTGATCTTCCAGACCCTGCCGGTGGCTTTCGCCCAGATGCCGGGCGGTCATTTGTTCAGTGTGGTGTTCTTCCTGATGTTATCGGTTGCAGGTATCACCTCAATGGTCGGTCTGGTGGAGTCCGTCAATGCCTGGCTGGAAGATCGTTTTGGCATGCCCCGGCACAAAAGCGCCTTGTTGGTGGTCGGTTCCGTCGCGATGTTCAGTGTGCTGAGCATTTTGTCGTACAACGTGATGGGTGACCTCGATTTGGGCGGCAAGAACTTCAACGATGTGATGGACTATTTTTCCAACCAGATCCTGCTGCCCGTGGGTGGTTTACTGATCGCTGTCTTCGCCGGTTGGGCGGTGAAGAAAGAGGCCACTCGCGACGAATTGACCTCACTCAATGCTGTCGCTTACGAGGTCTGGCACTTCCTGATACGTTTTGTGGTGCCGCCGGCAGTACTGGTGATATTCGTGATGGGTGTCATTGAGTAATAGCACTGTCTTATTCGGGCGGGTTGTTTTCGGGGCGCGCCATGTCTTCCCCTGTCAGGCCCTTGTTGTCATCATCTGACGAGCCGCTCAAGATGCCGGCCCGATACGGGACACGCCATTTCACCTGCTTACCCTCGCCAGTCTGATACCCGCTCAGGTCCCGGAAGTAGGCGATATCCTGAAAATTGAGCAGGCGATGTGCTTCGCGCTGTGCCGCCGGCAGTTGGGCCGGAATGAGCGGCGCTGGTGACGGCACGAACTGGATTACGCCAAATACCAGTACCAGGATAGCAAAGGCCGCCCAGAACAGTTTTTTCTTATGCAACACGAACTCCGCTATGAGGCTGTATCAGAAAGTGCGAGCATAGCACTGAAGGTGAGATTGATAATAGTTACTGGCTGATTGCCAGCGACCTTGTAATTGACGATAATTGCGCTTTCAAGCGACTCAATACAGGGCTTAAGCTATGGCATCCTTGCAAGACCAACTCCTCAAAGCTGGCGTGGTCGACCTAAAGAAGGCGAAGCAAATCAAGCGGGAGCAACTCAAAGAGGCCAGGGGTCGTCAAAAGGGTCAGACCCGGGTGGATGAAAACAAGGAACAGGCCAGACGCGTGCTGGCGGAACAATCTGCGCGCGGCCGGGCGCTGAACAAGCAACATCAGGCCGAGGCCGAAAAGAAGGCCATACAGGCCCAGGTTGTCCAACTGATCAAGATGAACCGAATTGATCGCCAAAGGGGTGATGTGGCACATCAATTTACCGATGGCACCAAAATTAAAAAGATATACCTGACGCGGAAGTTACAAAATGATTTAATCAGAGGTCGCCTGGCTATAGCGAAATTGGACGATGAGTATGAAATTCTTCCCGCTGTCGCGGCTGAAAAAATAATGCAGCGGGACCAGCAGTCTATCGTGTTACTCAACACCAATGACCAGGTCGAAGTGGATGAGGATGATCCCTATGCGGACTACCAGATTCCCGAGGACCTGATGTGGTGAAGCCTGACCTGACCTTGGGCGGACGAGCTGATTTCGCAATTTTTGAATGGACCTAACGTGGTAATAATGACAGACCCCAACCTGAAATGTGACGCCCAATCCTATATTTTGTCTTTCAAGTGCCCGGATCGCCTGGGCGTAGTCTCGCGTTATTCAACCCTGCTGCTGGACTGTGGCGCCTTTATCACCGAGGTCTCCAACTATACCGATCCGGTGAGCGAGATGTTTTTCCTGCGCTGTGTGTTTGATGACCGGGTTCTGGCTGTCTCAATGGAAGAGTTCCGGCAACGTTTCGAAGGCCTGGCGCAGGAGCTGGATATGGACTACACGCTGCGTCCGGTGCTGGATAATCCCAGAGTGCTGCTGGCGGTCTCGAAGTACGATCATTGTCTCAGCACATTGCTCACCAAGTGGCGATCCGGCGCCCTGCCGGCGCAAATCGTGGGGGTGGTGAGCAATCATCAGAATTGCCGGGATATGGTGGAGTGGTATGGCCTGCCGTATTACTATTTGCCAGTCACAGCGGACACCAAGCCGGCTCAGGAGGCGCAGATTCTGGCCGCGATGAAACAACAGAAGGCAGATCTGCTGGTATTGGCGCGCTACATGCAAATCCTGTCGGATGATTTATGCCGGAACCTGCAGGGCAGTGCCATCAATATCCACCACTCGTTTCTGCCGGGCTTCAAGGGTGCCAGGCCCTATCATCAAGCTTATGAGCGCGGGGTGAAAGTTATCGGGGCCACCGCGCATTATGTTACGCCGGATCTGGATGAAGGTCCCATCATCGCGCAGGAAGTGCGCTCCATAGACCACGAAATTTCAGTGGAGCAGATGGTACACCTGGGCCACGATATCGAGGCCACTGCCTTGTCACAGGCGGTGCGCCTGCACTGCGAGCAGCGCGTTATGCTCAACGGCCAGCGCACGGTTATCCTCTAAAATAAGGCTACTGCCTGGCGGTACTCAGTGCGCGGTGAGAAAGGCGTGGATATTAAAAAAAATGCGGTTTATTCTTGCCGTGCTCACTATACTGTGATTTGTCCGTGGTTCATTAAATAGAGGTGTATATATGTTGAGATTTGCTTTGCTTCTGGTCGCGAGTGTGGCTGTTGGTAGTGGCGTAGTCATGGCGGAGGAAAAAGTGAAGCTGATGGCCAACACTTCGCCGCCCTATGCGGATGCGCAGCTGCCTGAGCAGGGCCTGGCGCTGGAGTTGGTCAAGCATATTTTCACAGGTACTGGCTACACCCCGGTTATTACCATTGGGAACTGGTCGCGTGCCGTGGAAGGAGCGCAGCTGGGTGTGTACGATGGTCTGGCCTCGGTCTGGTATTCAGACGAACGCAACAAGGACTTGCTGTTCAGTGAGCCCTATTTGCGCAGTGAACTGATTATTCTGAAACAGCGCTCCGATAGAGGCAATTATGTCAAGTTGGAGGACATGGCCGGCAGCCGCCTGGGCGTCCGGACGGATTACGCCTATGGTGTCGATTTTGCGGCGATACCCGACCTGACTCTGGTACAGGAAAACCACATGATCCAGAATCTGCTTAACCTGCTTAATGGTTCAGTGGATTTTGTTATTGGCGACCAGCGCACCATCACCCTGCAACTGCATGAATACCTGGCGGATAAAATCACCCGGTTTGAGGTTGTCCCCATCAAACTACCCCATGTAGAGCGTCACGTCGCTGCCAGTCGTAGCTTTCCCGGGCATGAAAAGGTGATTACCGAATTCAATCGCGCGCTGGCGGCAACACGCAAAGATGGCTCGTACACTGCCATTGTCAAAAAATGGGATGATCGCTACGGCGGGATCAAATAGGGCCCGGTGTTGCCAGACCGGTGACTTAAGCGCTGCCTGCTTTGTTGGCCAGCGCCATACCGACCAACATGGCCACGACGAATATAACGGTCTTGCTGTCCAGGTAAACCAGCGCCGACAGCGCCGGCCCCGGGCAGTAGCCATAGACGCCCCAGCCGATACCGAAGATGGTGGCGCCACTCAATAGGCGGCCGTCGATGGCTGTTTTTCCCGATAAAGCGAAGCCCGCTGATAGCACTGGCTGTTTACGCTTCAGTACAAAGTGGAAGGCCACCAGGGTAACGCACACGGCACCACCCATTACGAACGCCAGGTCCGGCACCCAGGTGCCGAATATATCCAGAAAACCCAACACCTTGGCGGTATCCGTCATGCCAGAAACCGCCAGGCCTGCGCCGAATACCATTCCGCAAAGTAGAGCAACAATCCCCCGCATCTACATGCCCTCCAACAGGTGACGCATCACATAGACGGTGATGATGCCTGTGGCCATAAAAGTGATGGTGGCAATCAGCGAACGGGGAGAGAGGTTGCCTATCCCGCAAACGCCGTGACCACTGGTACACCCGGAGCCCAACTTGACACCAAAGCCCACCAATAAGCCACCGATAAGCGCGTGCCACCACTGCAGTGGGCTCGCGGTGGGGTAGGCGGTCGCCGTCAGTTGGTGGTACAGGAGCGGCCCGATAACCAGGCCGACCAGGAACAGCCAGCGCCAGCTGTTATCGGGTTGGGCAGAGATCGCTCCCCAGACGATACTGCTGATGCCTGCCATGCGGCCCAGAAAATACTACAGGGCGACTGAGGATAGCCCTATCAACAGGCCACCGATTAATGGTGTGGTGTAGCTGTACAGCATGTTGTGTCCTCGTTACTTCTTTATGTACAGGATGTACGGTAAGTCGCGAGAGCCATGGATGGCGGTAGCGACATGTACAATAAATAGGTACGGTACGTCGCCAGAGTCGGCGGTAGCGACGATTCAGCGGTTCTCGTAGCGGTTGAGGTCGAACAGTCCCGCCTCTATTGGGTAGTGCTTTTTGTAGTGTGCGTGAAATTTATCACTGAGCTTCCAGAACCAGCTCGCATTGCGCCTGACCCCATAACGTGACACCAACGCGGCGTAATCCCGCTCACTGCGTAAGGCGATGATGGCTTTGACGAAATCGTCCAGATCCTTCTCGTGCAACTGGAAAAACACATTGGGGTAGGAGCCGATAAATCCGGTGACCACGGTCAGGTAGTCCTCTGACGGAATGCGCCGCTCAGCTTCCTTGAATACCTGGGCATTGTTGGAATAGGAATCGTTGTGAATGATGGAGTAAACCTGTTCAACACCACCTGCGCCCAGCACCTCCACAAAGGCTAGTTCGGGCATAAAACTAAAGGGCGGGCCACTCAGGTTGTGCAGCCGGGCGAAATGAGGGCCGGTACTATTGTAGCCATGCGCCGCGGTGCCGGGTTCACGCTTCTGCAGCATTGTTAACAACTCCTGCTTGGGGTTGTCGGTGTGGTACACAATATCGGTATCACGGTCCAGTTTCGAAGTGTCTGCTAGTACGAATTGCTTCACGTGGGAACCGGCATCCCGGTACCAGAAATTGCGCAGGGGGATGCGTGCATTCTCTGGCAGGAAAAGCAGGAAATTCTGCTCGCCTTCCATACGCAGAAAGTCCATATAAAGGCGGGTTTCAAGTTGGTGCGCGACATTGCCGTATACATCAAATCCGGCGACCAGTAAATAGTGGATACGCTCCAGCAGCGAGTAGTCTATGACCCAGGCTGTTTTCGGCTGATGGCCCACAAAGCCCTTGACCACAGAGGCGCTGTCTTTGTGCCGAAATATGGTGAGTGTGGCATTGTCATTGTGGCCGTCGCCGTCCCAGATTAAATCCAGGTCCAACTTTCCATGATCGCCTCCAGTACGCTGGCTCACATAATCGGCCTTGGCGTGCAGGAATTTCAGTTGGTCGCGGGAGTAGTTGCGCCATTGTAGCAGCGAAATCAGTATGCTGGATTTGGCGGTAGGGAGGCGCAGGTTTTTGCTCTCCCGGGCCAGGAATGCGGCGGTCTGGTTGGCACCCTTGTCATCTGGATCGAGAAATACCACCCAGAAGTGGTCGTCGATGACATTCAGTGCCACCTGGCCCCGGCACACGGGGCCCTTGATAAAGCCCATGATGGTGAACTGGGCCTCGTCCAGCATGAATTTATAGCGCGACTGCACCGGTAACTCGCGGAAGGCGATAAAGGGGTTGGAGGCCACGCTGGTCTCGTAGGAGGGCAGCCCGGTCACCTCATAATCCGCGTGAATAAACAGCGCTTGCCAACGTTGCATACGCGCCCGGCTGAGGGAGTAGGGCATATGGCGTTTGTCCAGTACGGTGAACCGTAGCGGCTGTAAACGGTAGTAGAACTTGTCTTTACCGGGTGAGTCATAGGGACGCCGGGTGGCGATGATATCGATGGACTCACCCGGTGGCGTGCGCGAGCGCACCAGTTTGTAATAGCCGGCCTTCCCTCCCAGGTCAGAAAAATACAGATCGCCTATAAACAGGTGTTCGTAGACGTAGCGCGCTACCAATTGCTGCTTGAGGCTGTCGCCGTTGAAAAACGACTCCCAGCGGTCAATTTCAGCCTGCTCGGCGGTTGTGGGCGCCGGCCGAGCAACACCCGGTGAGCCGTCACGCAACCAACGGGTCAGCTTCTTGTGTTCATCACCGTTGAGTCCCGGCAGGCCGTATGGCATACCCCACAGGGGGTAATCGCTGGCGAAGCTGTCAAACTCATCGGGTTTCGGACACTGCTGGTCGCGGTCCAGGCTGAAATCAAAACTGTCCGGCAGTTTGTCGCCCACCGGTATGGGATGTTGCTGTTTCAACTCCAGTATACGCGAGAGCGTCCCCTGTTCCGGGTCAGCGTCGTTCAGAACCGGATAAAACTCTTTTTTCCGCCATTCATCGGTGGTCTGCGCATCTACAAACAGGCGCGTCATGTGAGCGGCGCGCAAGCGACCACCATCGTAGACCTCGTTCTTGTTGGCGCCCCGTTGCAGCCCAGCCCAGGCATCCAGCTTCAACTGGCAGGGCGCATCGTAGCAACCGTGGCAGACCATGCAGCGCTGCTCAATGATGGGTTTGATCTGCGCAGGATAATCGGTATCGGCAAACGCAGGAGAAAAAGGCAGCAGGCCCAGGGCCAGTGCCGCGATAACGGTAAATCGGAAAATAAGCATGGCACGATTCTGAACTATCGGGGTTCATATTGCCAGCCATGTGGTGCAGGAGTTGGTGGCCGCCGGTCGCGATGTGCCATCCGTCAATGGTTTCAATCATACCGCGCGGGCTCGCCGGATGGACGCCGCGCAACCTTCGACAAGCCATTGTTCAAGGCGGTTACCGCGCGAGGCGACCCGGTGGAACGGGTGGAAACAGATAACCCGAACACCGCGGAATTGCCCTGTGGCTTATGCTGTATAGTGGCCCTGTATTTACATGAATAGCCGTTCTGCTGGCCGTTAGCTGAGACTTTGTGGATGTTTAAACGAGCGATAAGATTATTTATCCCGCTTGTGATAGTTGTTATTGCCATCGTGGTCGCGATGGCAATGATTGCTTCACGCCCGGAGCTTCCCATGAGCGACGCAGGAATGCCTTTGCCGCGGGTGAAAACCATTGCAGTGGAAATTGGCGATGTGCCGGTTTCTATCGTCGCTTACGGCAGTGTTGGCGCCAGGCATGAGTTGGAATTGGCCAGTGAAGTGACGGGAAGAGTGGTGTGGGTGGCGCCGGAGTTTGAGCCCGGCGAAATGGTCGCCGCGGGCAAGGTGTTGTTGCGGGTCGATGCTGTCAGCTATCGCCTGGCTTTGGCCGAAGCCAATGCGGCCCTGGTGCGCGCCAATAATGCGCTGG
>Ga0164313_10005584_pt1 | contig 11139 bp, 10 predicted proteins | sample GuaBasSedimGuay4_FD_113735 | JGI IMG/M metagenome (GOLD analysis project Ga0164313, IMG submission 113735) | Subseafloor sediment microbial communities from Guaymas Basin, Gulf of California, Mexico - Guay4, Core 4569-4, 0-3 cm | ecosystem: Environmental > Aquatic > Marine > Hydrothermal vents...
CTGGGGCCGATGTTACCGGTCGAACGACGCACCGTTGGTGTGGTGGCGTTGATCGCCATATTTCGCATGTTCGGGTTGTTCGCATTGTTGCCGGTTCTGGCGATCTACGCAGCCGACTTGCAGGATGCAACGCCTGCACTCATTGGTCTGGCAGTGGGTGCCTACGGACTGACACAGGCTTCGTTGCAAATCCCGTTTGGCGCGTTGTCCGATCGAATCGGTCGCATTCCGGTGATTGTCTTCGGCCTGGCGCTGTTTGCCGCGGGCAGTATCCTTGCAGCGCAAAGTGACACTATTTACGGCGTAATAGCCGGCCGGCTGCTGCAAGGTGCCGGCGCGATCTCCGCAACGCTTACTGCGCTGCTCGCTGATGCAACGCGCGAGGAAATGCGCACTCGCAGCATGGCGATATTCGGTATCGGTATCGGCATGTCATTTCTGGTTGCGCTCATAGTCGGTCCGATGATTGCTGCACAGAGCGGCGTTAGATCTCTTTTCTGGGTTGCGGCCGCGCTCGCTGTGCTGGCGGGATTGTTGCTGACCCTGTTGCCGCGTGGCATAGAAAGACCAGAACGCGCCCCCGACCGAAGCATTCGGTCTGCTTTCAAACCCGACCTGTTACGCCTCGATCTGTATATTTTTCTGCTGCATGTGCTGCTGACGGCCAGTTTTGTAGCGTTGCCATTCGTGCTGCGCAATCAGCTGGACCTGGCTCTCACCGCCCACTGGAAAATCTATATTGGTGCGGTGCTTGCTTCACTGCTCGGTACCGTGCCTTTGATCATCAAGGATGAACGCCAGGGCAAAGCGACGACCCTGGGGCTGGCGATAGCGTTACTGCTGGTCGGCCAGCTGTTGCTCGCATTCGCTGGCCACACGACTGCTGCGGTTTTTGTCGCGCTGGCCGTGTTTTTCGCCGGCTTCAATTTCCTGGAAGCCGGACTGCCGGCACGCTTATCCATTCAGGCAACGGGAGATTTGCGCGGCGCCTCGCTGGGTGTGTTCTCCAGCTCGCAATTCCTTGGCGCATTTGTTGGCGGCCTGCTCGGTGGATACTTCCTGTCGGGCGGCAATCCAGCGACCGTGTTTGTGGCTTGCGCGCTGCTGTGTGGAATCTGGCTTACATTTCACCAATTGGTCCGTGGCGCCGAATAAACGGCCAGATGGTGCTGTATCCGGGTGAAATCGCCGGAAATCGGACTGGCAATTGGCGTGTCAGGCCCTACAATACGAATCCTGCATTTTTCACCTGAACGGCAGCAGGCCTACATAAGGCGACCAAAGCCAATGTGGCTTCGCGATACAGCGGCCCAATAATCAGGATGCGAATTGCATGCCCCCGCGCTGCCAGCGCGATCAATTAATCAGAATACAGGGGACCACTATGGCCCGCGGAGTAAACAAAGTAATCATCGTCGGCAATCTGGGCGGTGATCCGGATACAAAATACATGCCGAGTGGCTCGGCCGTCACAAATCTGACCGTGGCCACCAATGAGTCGTGGAAAGACAAACAGACCGGCGAGCAAAAAGACCGTACCGAGTGGCACAAAGTGGCCATGTTCGGTCGCCTGGCGGAAATCGCTGCGGAATACCTGCGCAAGGGGTCCCAGGTTTATATCGAAGGCAAATTGCGTACTCGCAAATGGACTGACAAGCAGGGCAACGACCGTTACTCCACCGAGATTGTCGCTGACGAAATGCAGATGCTCGGTGGCCGTGGTGGTGGCGGTGCGCCGGCTATGGGTGGTCCGCCGCCATCCAGTGCGCCTCCACAGGGCTCGCCCGGCCCGGCGGGCGGTGACGATTTCGACGACGATATTCCGTTTTAGGAATCTCGCTGCAACGAACAAGGCCTGATGCGATAGCGCGCAGTCCCTTCGCGGCGGAATAACGCGATATGTCCAAGAAGCTGTACATCAAAACAATGGGCTGCCAGATGAACGAGTATGACTCGGACAAGATGGCGGACGTCCTGCGTGAGTCGCATGGATATGAGCGAACTGCGGTAGCGGAGGAGGCCGACCTCCTGTTGGTCAATACCTGCTCGATCCGTGAAAAGGCCCAGGAGAAAGTATTCTCGGAGCTTGGTCGCTGGCGCGCCCTCAAAGAAAAGCGGCCCGATCTCCTGATCGGTGTCGGCGGCTGTGTTGCCAGCCAGGAAGGTGAGGGTATCAGCAGCAGGGCGCCATTCGTCGACCTTGTCTTTGGCCCGCAGACGCTGCACAGGCTGCCGGAAATGTTGGCCGAGGTACACGAGCACGGCCGCACGGTTGTCGATGTTTCTTTCCCGGAAATTGAAAAATTTGATCGCCTCCCCGAACCGCGAGCCGAAGGCCCGACTGCATTCCTGTCGGTGATGGAGGGTTGTAGCAAGTATTGCTCATTTTGTGTCGTGCCATACACGCGCGGTGAAGAAATCAGCCGACCACTGGACGATGTCATTGGTGAAGCTGTGAGCCTGGCCACTCAGGGTGTGCGCGAGATCAATTTGCTCGGGCAGAACGTCAATGCTTATCAGGGTCCAATGCACGACGGACAGATCGCGGACCTCGCGACACTGATTTACTACGTGTCGGCAATCGATCACGTGGACAGAATTCGATTTACGACTTCGCATCCGCTTGAGTTCACCGACAGCCTGATCCAGGCCTATGCAGAAGTCCCGAAGCTGGCCAGCTATTTGCATTTGCCGGTACAGCACGGCTCCGATCGGGTTCTCGCGAAAATGAAGCGCGGTCATACCGCACTTGAATACAAACAGAAAATTCGCAAGTTGCGGGAGGCGCGACCGGGCATTTCTATTTCGTCCGATTTCATCGTTGGCTTTCCCGGCGAAACAGACGACGATTTCGCAGCCACCATGGAATTAATTGCGGATATTGGCTTCGACCAGTCATTCAGTTTCATTTACAGTGCCCGGCCAGGCACACCGGCCGCCGGTTTTGCGGATGACACACCGATGGCCGTGAAAAAAGAACGTTTGCAGATCCTGCAAACGCGTATCAGTCAACAGGCCATGGAGATCAGTCGGGCCATGGTTGGCACGACACAAACAGTCCTGGTTGAGAAGCCATCGAAAAAGGACGTCCGGCAGATGTCCGGCCGCACGGAAAACATGCGCTGGGTCAATTTCGATGCGGATCCGACGTGCATTGGGGAGCTGGTTGATGTTGTGATTACCGAGGCGTTGCCGAATTCGCTGCGTGGCAGGCTGGTTGATACGCGGGCTGTGGCCTGAGGTCCGGGAATTAAGGTGAACTGTAGGAGCGGCTTTAGCCGCGAATAAGGGCTAAGCAATCGCGGCTAAAGCCGCTCCTACGATAGTATCGCGCACCTACCCGGCACGGTATTCCCTATACAGATCACGTAATTTCGATGTAATCTTGCAGTAAGCTTAACTAACCAGCGAATAAGGAGTTTTACCCGACCCTTGAACGCCAGCCTTGTATCTCAGGACATCGTCCTGGAACCCGTCGACAACAGTCGACTGGCCAACCTCTGCGGCCAGTTTGACGAGCATCTCCGCCAGATCGAACGCCGCCTCAATGTTGAAATCGCCAGCCGTGGCAACCGTTTTCGTGTAACCGGAAAACCCGGTGCTGCAGAAACCGGCCGCGATGTGCTGCGGTCTCTTTTCAAAATTACGATGAACGAACGATTGGACGCGGAGCGAGTACATTTTTGTTTGCAGGAGTCAGTAATGCCCAATGGTGAAACCGCGAAGGCTGAATCGAATGCCCGAGCTGATGGCGACAATATTTTTACAATCCAGACACGCCGAAAACTGGTTCACGCGCGCGGCGAAAACCAGCGCGCATATTTACAGAGTATTCACGATCATGATCTCGCATTCGGAATTGGTCCCGCTGGAACAGGAAAAACGTACCTGGCCGTTGCGAGCGCTATCGATGCGCTGGAGAACGAACAGGTCAGGCGCATAGTACTGGTGCGGCCGGCCGTTGAAGCCGGTGAACGTCTCGGTTTTTTGCCGGGAGATATGTCACAGAAGGTCGATCCCTTTTTGCGGCCAATGTATGACGCGCTGTTTGAAATGCTCGGCGCAGATCAGGTCGCCCGACTGATTGAAAAAAACATCATTGAAGTAGCACCACTTGCATTCATGCGCGGTCGTTCGCTCAATGATTCATTCGTGATTCTGGACGAAGCGCAGAACACCAGTGTTGCGCAAATGAAAATGTTCCTGACACGCATCGGTTTCGGTTCCCGCTCCGTGGTAACCGGTGACATCACGCAAATCGACTTGCCGTCGGGGCAACAGTGCGGATTGAAAAACGCAATGAAAATACTTGCCGAAGTTAAAGGTGTGGAATTTACATTTTTTACACCCGGCGATGTAGTTCGCCATGAACTCGTGCAACGCATCGTTGAGGCTTATGAGGCGGACGGCATCGGCAATGACGCCTGAGTTGAATTTTCGATGACCGCGGCGGTCACAGTAGATGTACAGATCGCAAGCTCCGTAGAGAGCATACCGGACGAAAAATCGATTCACTCCTGGATTGACGAAGCCATCAGTAATACGGGCGGCACAGGCGGTTCGAGCCGTGAAATCTCTGTTCGGATTGTGGATGAGGAGGAAGGACGCGCGTTGAATAAGCAGTATCGCGAGCAGGACAAAGCGACCAATGTATTGTCATTTCCTGCAGTCGGCGCGGGCGAATCCGGCCTGCCTCCTGAATTATCGCAGTCGCTGGGCGATATCGTTATTTGCGGCCCCGTGGTTGAGCGGGAAGCGGCAGAGCAAGGCAAAGAAGTTGCCAGCCACTGGGCGCATTTGCTGGTCCACGGCACTTTGCACTTGCTGGCCTTTGACCATGAGACCGATGCAGATGCTGACGCAATGGAGAAACTGGAAACGAAGATATTGGCGACCCGCGGAATTGCTGATCCCTACACCGTACAGAGTTGAGCTAAATCACGGTTGATTTCTAACTGAACTGCTACAATATTGGCACGCGTAACCCACCAGGCAGGTGGCACTCGCACTTTTAATCAGACCAGGATAATGAACGACAAACCACCAAGTACCAACGGCTCAGGAACCACCGGCGTATTCAAACGTGTAATACGCGCAATCAAAGGTGAACCCTGGAGCCGCGAAGAAATCCACGACCTGTTGCAACAAGCCGAGAGCGTCTTCGATCCCGAGGAAAAGGAGATGCTCAATGGCGTACTGGAAGTTGCTGAGATGCGCGTCCGCGAAGTCATGATTCCTCGCTCGCAAATGATTGTGATCGAACGGGAGCAGACTATCGATGAAATGTTGCAGGTCATCATTCAGTCCGGGCATTCCCGGTTTCCCGTCACCGGTGAGGACCGCGACGAGATACTGGGCATTCTGCTTGCCAAGGACCTTCTGAAATTTTTCGGTGATACGACCAGTGATGAGCTGCACATAGACGATTTTCTGCGCCCGGTATCGGTCATCCCGGAGTCGAAGCGCCTGAACACCCTGCTCAAGGAATTTCGCGATAGTCACAAACACATGGCGATTGTTGTGGATGAATATGGCGGCGTATCCGGACTTCTGACGATTGAGGATGTGCTCGAGGAAATTGTCGGCGAAATCGATGATGAGCATGACCATGTAGAGGTTGAATCAATCCGCTCGGATACCGATACCGAAGGGCGACCCTGTTTCGCGGTTTTGGCGTTAAGCAGAATCGAGGATTTCAACGAATACTTTGGTTGCGAGTTCACTGAAGAAGAGGACTACGATACGGTCGGCGGACTGGTCATGCATGAACTCGGTCGTTTACCGCGACTTGGTGAGAAATTGCGACACGGTGGCTTCGAGTTTCTTGTCACCAAAGCAGATCGACGACGCGTCGACGAATTGCAGGTGAGCCGGGTCGCGGACGACTGAAAATCGTGGCGCAAATTCTTTACCTGAAAGAACTGGCGCTCGCCTGGCCGCGCTTGACTCGGTTGATATTCTTTCTTTGCGGCGCACTTTTGATGCTCTCATTTGCGCCGGTCGGCTGGTTCGGCCTGGCGCCAGTTCTTCTGTTGCCATTCCTGTGTTCCACGCTTTATATGGAACCGCGGCTGGCCGCCCGGCACGGGTTTTGGTATGGGGCCGGCTTGTTTCTGGCAGGCACTTACTGGATATATATCTCGGTACACATATTTGGCGAGGCTCCGCTTTTAGTGGCCGTCTTCCTGATGCTGGCGCTGGTCGTCGTCATGGGTTGGTTTTACGCGGCGACCGCGTTTCTTATAAGCAAGCTGACTGCAGGGCACGCCACGCGGCTGATGTTGGCTGCGCCGGCGGCCTGGGTGGCGATTGAATGGCTGCGCGGCTGGTTCCTGAGTGGTTTCCCGTGGATGAGCCTCGGTTATGGGCAGATCGACTCCTGGCTCGCCGGATTCGCGCCGATCGCAGGTGTGTATGGCGTGTCACTGGTTCTCATGGTGAGCACGAGCGCATTGCTGGTGGCGATTGTCACGCAACAAAAAATGCGCCTGGTTGCTGTATCGATTGCTGTTATCCCCTGGTTCGCTGGCGTACTAATTGGCGATATCGAGTGGACCTCGGAGGCTGGCCCATCCGTCCGTGCGACCATTGTGCAGGGTGGTGTGTCGCAGGACAGGAAGTGGACGCGGGAGCAATTCAGACCGACGCTGGAATTGTATCGGAATTCGATTCGCGCGAATCCGGATAGTGATCTTATTATTTGGCCGGAGGTTGCCCTGCCAGCAAGAATAGACATGGTCGAAGATTACGTTGAACAATTGCAATCCGACATTAACGTGCGCGGACAAACATTGCTGTTCGGTATTCTTGAGTGGGACGCTGATGCACAGCGAATGTACAACAGCGTCGTCTTGATCGACGGCGAGGACAGGGGCACCAGGCAGATCTATCGAAAACGGCACCTGGTGCCATTCGGTGAGTTCTTTCCGGTGCCGGGATTCGTCCGTGAATGGATGCGCCTGATGAGCCTGCCATATAGCGATATGAGCGCAGGAGAAGACGAGCAACCCTTGTTGCGAATGTCGGACGGCAATCAACTGGCAGTCGCCATCTGTTACGAGGACGCGTACGGTGCCGAACAGCTGTATGCATTGTCGGAAGCAACGTTACTCATCAACGTCAGCAACGATGCGTGGTTTGGTGAATCAATTGCGCCGCATCAACATCTCGAGATAGCGCGCATGCGTGCGCTGGAAGCGGGTCGTTACGTAGCGCGTGCGACGAACAACGGCGTTAGTGCATTTATTGGCCCGGATGGCAGCCTGCTGCAGACGGGTGAGCAGTTTCGCTATGTCTCAATGAGTCATGATGTAACGCCGCGCAAGGGGCTTACACCGTATGCCATGGTGGGTAACTGGCCGGTCATTTCATTCGTCCTGCTCATCCTGGGCTGGCTGGCTTATCGTCTGCGATCCAGTTGAGAATCAACTAAAATCAATGAAACTATTGATTATGTTATCAGCTAACTCATTGATAAATAATACTTAAAAAAAATACTTGCCACACATTCTATAGATCTATAGAATTTCCGGAAATCGAAATGAGGCAGTTAAACTCATCGTGCCGGAAACCGAAAACAACAAATATCAGCATCAGCGCCTGCAGGCCATCCGCTCGGCGGCGGCCGTCTTTGCTGAAAAAGGATTTCACGGCTCGAGCACCAAGGACATTGCCGAGCGAATGGGTATCAAGCAGGGCAGTCTTTATTACTACTTCAAATCGAAAGAAGAGGCGCTCGGCGAAGTCTGCCTGTTTGGCATCACAGATTACGTTGATCGAATGAATGGAATCGCAGCGAGCGACCAGCCATTCGAAGCAAAGTTGATGGCAACAATTACATCGCACTTGTCGAGCTACAGAGAGAAAAATGAAGCGCTCAAGGTTTACAATGATGAGCGTCTTTACTTGCCGGAAGCCAAACGCATCACGCTGAAAAGCCTGGGCAGCGGTTACCGGCAGTTGCTGGAAAAGATTTTTGAAGAAGGCGTTCAGAGCGGCGCGTTGCGCGACTCCATCGATTGCCATTTTGCAGCACAGGCTGTTATCGGCATTTGTAATGCATGGGGGGACGTAATCGTCCGCGATCCTGATGTCGATTTGTTCGACATCATTCAGAAATGTACGGATCTGTTACTGAACGGTTTTTGTGAACGACGCAAGATACAACGCACCGACGACGAAATTGATGTCGCCGGGAATTTGAATTACCAGAAAAACTAAAACTAAAAGGACTTAAAGATGGCTAAGCAAATCGCAACAAATGTTACCTGGCACGATGGAGAAGTGTCGCGCGAAGATCGTCACGAGATTCTTCGTCAGAAGGGTGCAACGGTCTGGTTCACTGGATTATCCGGCAGTGGCAAGAGCACAATCGCCGTGGCACTGGAGAGAGTCCTGTTTGATATGGGTAAACTGTCCTATCGACTGGATGGTGACAATGTACGTCTCGGCATAAACAAGAACCTTGGATTTACCGAGGCCGACCGTACCGAGAATATTCGCCGAATCGGTGAGATCGCAAAATTGTTTGGTGATGCAGGCACGATCGCATTGTCGAGCTTTATCAGCCCATATCGGGGTGATCGGGACGAAGTGCGTGCATTGCACGAAGCTGCAAACCTGAGTTTTGTTGAGGTGCACGTTGATTGTGCGCTGGAGGAAGCTGAAAAACGTGACCCCAAAGGTTTGTACAAGAAAGCGCGTGCTGGCGAGATCAAGAACTTTACCGGCATCGACGATCCTTACGAAACGCCGGCCAAACCTGAGATTCACCTGCACACAGATCAGATGACCCTGGAAGAGGAAGTTGCGATCGTCATCGACTACCTCGTCGACAACGGAATCATCAAACGCGAGTATTACACCCGCTCTGAAGACGAGCTGAATGGTGCTGCTGCAGTAGCCAGCTAAACGAATCCAGGAGAGTAGTAATGATTAAACCACACGGGGCTGATGCCCTTAACCCGCTGTTTGTCTCGGATGAGGCGGAACGTCAGGCGCTGATCGCGGAAGCGGAATCACTGCCGTCGTTACTGTTGAATTCTGCAGCTGCGGCCAACGCTGTGATGCTTGGCGCGGGTTATTTTACGCCGCTCGACGGATTCATGGATCTTGCTGATGCTTTGAGCGTTGCGAAAACCATGCACACCACGGACGGATTGTTCTGGCCGGTGCCGGTTTTGAACCTGACTGATGACATCAGCGGCATCGACGGAAAACGGCGTATTGCGCTGCGTGATCCGAATACTGAAGGCAATCCGGTCATGGCGATTATGGATGTTGACAGTATCGAAGAGGTCAGCAGTGAGCAGATCGATACGATGACTGAGCAGGTTTACGGCACGCTTGATAGCTCACATCCAGGCGTCGCTGTTTTTCAGAGTCTTGGTAACTACTGTGTTTCTGGTGACATCCAGGTTCTGAGCCTCAGTTACTTCCAGGCCGATTTTCCTGACACGTTCAGAACCGCTGGTGAGATTCGTGATGAAATCAGCAAGCGTGGCTGGGAGACCGTTGTAGCATTTCAGACGCGTAACCCGATGCATCGTGCACATGAGGAATTGTGCAGGATGGCTATGGAACGTCTGAATGCAGATGGCATCGTTGTGCACATGTTGCTGGGCAAACTGAAAGCAGGCGATATACCTGCTGATGTTCGCGATGCCTGCATCCGCAAGATGGTCGACCTGTACTTTCCAGAGAATACGGTCATGGTAAATGGTTATGGCTTTGACATGCTGTTCGCTGGTCCGCGAGAGGCTGTTTTGCACGCATTGTTCAGGCAGAACATGGGTGCGACGCACCTGATCGTCGGGCGGGATCATGCTGGTGTTGGTGATTTCTACGGACCGTTTGATGCACAGGCTATTTTTGAGCAGCTGCCGGAAGGGTCTTTGGAAATAGAGATTTTCGCTGCGGATCATACCGCTTATTCGAAGAAGCTTAAGCGGGTTGTGATGATGCGTGAGGCTGAAGATCATTCTCCTGAGGACTATGTGATTCTGTCGGGTACCCGATTGCGCGAGATGCTGGGGGAGGGGATTGTGCCTCCGATTGAGGTTGCGCGGCCTGAGGTTGCTGAGATTTTGATGGCGCATTATCAGTTGGAGGATACGGCTAAGGTTGCCTAGGGTTGATAGTCGAGATTCAATCTGACAAATGCTGTCAGATTGAATCGAGACTGATGGCCGCTTTGCAGTCGATAGCTGTTGCAGGGCTGATAAACTGCTGGCAGGCTGCAACCCAAAGCGGGCATCCGAATAAGAGCCGCTAATTACACTGCTGAAATAGCCTGGACAGATTACTCACTCTGAATGCAGTGCGGCTCTGCCAAAAATGAGGCAATACGTGAAAAACAAAGTAGCAATAGTTACAGGCGCCAGCTCCGGGATCGGTACAGCAATTGTCTTGCGACTCGCGGGTGACGGTTTTCTCGTTATGGCGGCAGGGCGGGACACTGCACGCACTGAGCTTCTTCGCGACCAGAGCCAGAATATCCAAACATGGATCGGCGATATTACTTCTCCGAAAGCGTGTGCAGATTTGGTAGCAAGTTGCATCGACAGGTTTGGCCGACTTGATCTGCTGGTCAACAATGCCGGCATTTACGAGGCAGCAAACGCGGAACACACTTCTGATGAGAATTGGTCGCAGACAATAGCAATTAATCTAAGTGCGCCGTTTTATTTGAGTCGTGAGGCCGTGCCACATTTGCGCGAAAAGAAAGGCGTTATTTTGAACATGGCGTCGGATTGGGGACTGGTCGGCGGTAAGGAAGGGGTCGCCTATTGCGCCAGCAAGGGCGGCATTGTTCTCATGACCAAAGCGATGGCACTTGATCACGCAGAAGAAGGTATTCGTGTCAACGCGATTTGTCCGGGCGATGTTGAAACGCCTATGTTGTATGAGGATGGAGCAGCACGTGGACTTGGTCCGGAGGAGGCGCTCAAAGAAGCCGCCAATGGAAGCCTGACCGGCAGGGTAACAGCGCCGGAAGAGGTTGCTGCGCTGGTCGCATTTTTGGCTTCCGATGCCGCTGCTCAGATAACTGGAGCTGCAATTCCCATCGATGGCGGAAGTACAGCCTGACGTCCGTTTCTCACCGAAAGCAGCCGGTGGCGTTGAGTGGCGAGTGTCCGC
>Ga0164313_10005585_pt1 | contig 11137 bp, 8 predicted proteins | sample GuaBasSedimGuay4_FD_113735 | JGI IMG/M metagenome (GOLD analysis project Ga0164313, IMG submission 113735) | Subseafloor sediment microbial communities from Guaymas Basin, Gulf of California, Mexico - Guay4, Core 4569-4, 0-3 cm | ecosystem: Environmental > Aquatic > Marine > Hydrothermal vents >...
ATTCTTCAAGAAAACCATCGGCTATAATTGCATATAATTACCCTTCACTAGCGCTTTTTAGATTAAGTAAATATTGCAAAAAAAACAAGATTGCTTTGATCGCTGATTGTACAGAATGGTCTATTTATACTGAAAGAACCGTTCTCGGTATTATCAAATCAATTGATACTTTTCTTCGTATGAGGTGGATTCATAAATCGTTAGATGGTGTAATTGTAATCAGTAGTTTTTTATACAACTATTATAGTCCAATAACAAAAAATGTGTTTTTGTTGCCTCCATTGGTGGATAACACCGATATTAAATGGAAGGACACTATTAATAGTATCGATGATGGCGTTGTAAAATTAGCTTATGCTGGATCACCTGGGGGTGGAAATAAAGACAGACTTGATCTTATAATAAAATATTTAAACAAAGTAAAAGGCGACTCACCATTTCAATTGACGATAATAGGTGTCACAAAGCAACAATATCTAATTAGCTTTGGTCTCGATTCTCTTCCTAGAAAAATGGGGGGTCGTGTTTCCTTTAAAGGAAGATTATCTCATTTGGAAACTATTAAATTTATTAAAAGTTCAGACTACTCGATTTTTTTTCGTAATAATAATCTTGCCACCAAAGCAGGGTTTCCTGTTAAGTTTGTTGAATCAATCGCTTGCGGTACGCCGGTAATAACTAATTCTACGAGCAACATAAAAGATTGTCTTATTGACGGAAAGCTGGGATATTTATTGGATGATACATCTGAATCAACACTTGTTGAATCGTTGAATAAGGTAATTGAATTGCCTAAAATAAGAATTGAGCATATGAAAAAAAAATGTTTAAATTCAAATACTTTTATGTATCAAAACTATATAGACGATTTTGAAATATTTATAAAGAAAGCCGTGAATGAAGATGAAAAATGAAAATAATTTCCCCCAAAAAATAATAACTATCTTAAATAAAATTTTTATGCACACTTTCGGCCGTCTATTTGCCCTACTTAACCATGTTGGTTATGCGAGATGGATTGGTGTGAATATTTTGGGTAGCGACATACATATATACGGAAATCCTTTTAGCATGTTCGGTACTGAACCTTGGATCATAACTCTAGGTAATCATGTACATATAACCCGTGATGTACTATTTGTTACGCATGACGGGGGGACACTGCTTTTCCGCCACTTAATTCCAGATCTGGAAGTTACCGCTCCAATTGTAGTTGGAAATTACGTTTATATTGGTGTAAGAAGCATGATAATGCCTGGAGTAACTATAGGAGACAATTGCGTTATTGCAGCCGGATCGGTTGTAGCCAAAGATATTCCGGATAATTCGGTAGTAGCTGGGGTTCCTGCAAAAACAATCAAAACTACTGATGAATATCTCAAGGGACTAAAAGAAAGATCTTTGAGGGTTGGCCATTTAAAGGGAAAGAATAAAGATGTTGAGCTCAAAAATATTTTTGGATATCAGAAATAGATTAGAAAAGTTTTTTGATTTATAGTATTCGCTTGAGTTATTATTATAATAAACCATTATATCCCTCTTTATTAATCGTTGTCGGAAGTAAATTACAAAAAGCACTTAAAAAATGGAACGATCAGGAAACAAAAGAACATATAAGAATCATTGCCAGTGATGAACAAGATAGCTAAAAAACCATTGGTTGCGATGGACATTTCTACAGCTGGGAGAGGTGGGGGGCCATATGTAAGCAACATTAGAATAATGGAATCAGGTTTAAAAAACAAATATGATTTTAAGAGAATTGAGTACAAAGCAAAAATTGGTAGTGGAATAAGCTTAAGAAGAATCTTCGACCTAAAAAAACAACTTCTTAATTTAAGGCCAGATATCGTTCATTTTACCGGTCTGCAACTTTCTGGATTTCATCTTGCTGTAGCTTGCAAATTAGCTCATATTAAAAATTCAATATTAACAGTACATGGTTTTTCGGGTGATGCAATTGATTTTCATCCTATTAAAAAAATTATTTTAACATACTTTCTAGAACCATTAACTCTTTTGCTTACAAAAAGAATTTATGGAGTAAGTAAATATGTTGTTTCACGTCGTTTGGTTAAATTGTTTAATTATAAATGTGATGGAATCATTTACAATTTTTCACCAGATGCATATCGTGATGTTGGGGGTAAAAGTATTAGAGAAGAACTTAATTTGCTTAATTCAGATATTCTGGCTGTATCAGTTGGCAGAATCATAAAGGACAAAGGTTATCATGTTTTGGACGCTGCAATTTTAAAACTTCAAATACACAGTAACCTTAAATTTTTAATCGTGGGAAATGGTGATTATTTAGAAACAATGCGTATAAAATTAAAAACACAAATTGAAAAAAAACAAGTATTCTTTTTGGGTTATCGTGATGACATCCAAAACATTCTAAATGGTTGTGATATTTTTATTCTTCCTACGTTTCATGAAACCCTTTCTATTGCTTTGCTTGAAGCTTCTGTTGAAGGGTTAGCGCTTATTTCTTCAAATACTGGTGGTGTTCCTGAGATTGTAGAAAACAACTATAATGGTCTATTGGTTTCCCCCGGAAGTGTGATAGATTTAGTCGACGCAATTGACAAGTTATTTAACAATGATGTTTTAAGGAAACGATTTGGGGAAAACTCCAAACTGCGAATTATGGGGCATTTTTCAAACATAAGCATTGAGAAAAAAATTGATGAGATTTACTTTAAGATGCTAAATCATGGTTCGTTCAAATAAATAATATGTATGGCCTAGTCAATAAATATACGATTGTTAAGGATTCGAACAAGAACCCTTTTTTTTATTTAAGTAATTTGATAATATATATACTTGCTGTTTTTTCTATCTATTCCCCTTTCTACACGCTTTTATATTATAACCAAATTAGTGCTCTTTTTGTGTTCTTTTGGTTTGCCTTTACTGTTTTGGATACTCCAAAATTTATTCTTACACCTTCGAAGCATCACTTTGCTATTTACGTTTTTATAATATATACGATCACTTTTCCTTATATAATGGGAAATGATGTTATCGGTAATCGTTACTTTATTTTGGCTCAAATACCCTTGTTTTATCTTGCTTATCAAAAAAACAAACTATATAATAAACAAAAAACAAACTATTTAATCATTCTTTGTGTTATGCCTTTCATCATAATTACAAGTTTTATTACACTTAATGCATATGCTCTTGATCCATTTATATCGAGAAAAATAAAAAAAACAGAACTGGGTTTTGAGTTTATGAGTTCTGGGATCGGTGGATATGAGTTTGTTTACTTTCTTGTTATATGCGCGACAATTCTCTTATACGTTGTTTTTAATAAAGAGTTACAATTTACCAAAAGACAAAAAACATTTGGTCTTTTTTTATTATTATTGATTTCCACAAATATTATAATGTCAAATTATTCAATCGCGTTATATTTGTTGTTGTTATCTTTTATCGTAAGGGTTTTTATTAAAAGCATAAATAAAAAAAGCACTCTTGTTTTTGCTATTTTTGCATTTTTTCTTTTGTTTATTAGTATTCAAATTTTTGCCGCTACTGTACTAAACTGGCTAATTGATCTTTCAGGTGATTCATTATATGCCTCTAGGTTCATAGAAATAAAACAATATATCATATCCAATCAGATGGGAGATCTCCTTCAGGATAGGTTTTATTATTGGAGAGAAAGTGTTGATGTTTTTCTAGAGTATCCTATTGGGGGAGCTGTTCAATCCCAACTTTTTTATACTAATAATAGATTATTTGGTTTTGGGCAGCACTCTCAGATTCTCGACACGTTTGCTTTGTTTGGTACAGGAATTGGCCTCTTACAGTTTTATGTTTTATTACAACCCATTTATTTGCGAATAAAAACCAAGAACAACTTTTATTCTGGTTTATCTCTTATGCTATTTATACAAACAATAATTCTTCTTACATTAAACAATGCAACACCATCAATAGGCTTTGCTTTATTTTTTATCTTTCCAACGGTTTATGACTGGCAGCAAAAGCATTCGCTAGTAACTCAAAATTAACTAAAACAAAGTGATTGTAATTAAATGATAAACGAAGCACGAACAAGGAAAAGCATTTGTTATGTTGGTTTTTATTCTGATGAGGCTGTAAGTTATGAAAAGAGATATTCAGCTCCCTCCGCTGTAAATAAAATGAATTATATTGCATCGTCGTTGATTCGAGTTGGTCATAATGTTCGAATTTTATCTCCTTCGTGGTCAAAAACCAAAAAGTTTGCTTATTACTCTGGTAGAACCACATCAAGCAAAGATGGGATTCGGGTTAAGTACCCCTCTACGTTTTCTTCGCCTGGGAGAGTATTAGAATTTTTTTCGCGTTATTACTCTTTGCTTTGGCTTTTCATAATGCTCATTTTTAATGCTCACAAAGAAACCCATGTTGTTTTATATCATTCAACATTTCTCTATTTTCCCATCCTGTGTGCAAAGAAAATTTGCCGTTTCACGCTAATATTAGAAGTAGAGGAAATTTACCACCTTTTTACCAAAAGCATAAAGGAGCGAGAAGATAGGATGCTCTCAATGGCTGATGGTTATTTATTTGCAAATAAAGGTATCAAAAAATACTTGACTAAAGAAAAGGACAAGAAAAAGCCATTTATTGTTGTTAATGGAGAATATAATATAAAAAAAGAGACTAAAATCAAAAGCAAAGATGATCAGTTTATTAAAGTAGTGTTTGCAGGGAACATAGAGCATGTTAGGAGAGGGGCATTTAACGCTGTTTCTTGTGCAAAATATTTAAGTGATAAATATAGAGTTTATATAATTGGTTTTGGGGCCGAGCGTGATATAAGTGTGTTAAATAAAAAAATAAAACAAGTGAATGACCTTTTGGGTTATAAGAAATGCGAGTATTTTGGTGTAAAGCATGGGGCTGAATATGATCAATTCTTGTTTGATTGTGATATTGCAATAAATCCACAAGAACTTAATAAGAGATATATGCAATTTGCATTTCCATCAAAAATTTTATCCTACCTCAACCACAACTTAAGGACAGTAACTACTCAATTGGAAACAATTTCGGATTCTGAATTTTCTGATCTTGTAATCATGGTGCCAAACCCCTCTCCACAAAAATTTGCAGAGGCCATTATGAAAGTCAACCTCCTCGAACCATTCGATCCAGTCAGCAGAATAAATAAGGCAGACTTAACATTTCTTGATAACCTGAAATTGTTAGTTGTTTAGTTCATTATGATGGTCTATTCGTAACTTTGCTTATCAACCCTTAATCCTCAGAGGGGATAAAATATTACGACTATATAAATGAAAAATACCCTTTTTAATATTATTGCAAAATTAAACCGGTCCAGGGGAAAGGATCGGCGAATAACAATTAATGCTTTCTTTGCTTTTTTGGTCAAAGGTGGTGCTCTAATAGTATCTTTGTTCACACTTCCAGCATATATGCGTTTTTTTGAAAATCAGTTGGCATTAGGATTTTGGTTTACTGCTCTCTCTTTGTTAACATGGATACTCACTTTTGACCTTGGAATAGGAAATGGTTTAAGAAATCGACTTGTAGTTCCTTTGACACAAAATGATTTTATTAGAGTAAAGAGCTATATTTCTTCAGCTTATGTTGTTTTGGGGTTTTTTACAATTATAATTTCAGCGTTTGGGTATGCGTCATTCCAATATATAAATTGGAATTCCTTCTTTAATATCTCACCAAATTTGATCTCCACAATTACAATGCTGGGTGTGGTGCGTTTAGTTTTTATTGGTATTATGATGCAATTTTGCTTGCGTCTTATCTCTTCAATTTTGTATGCAATGCAGAAGTCATATATCTCGGGATTATTATTGTTAATCACCAATACCCTACTCTTAATATTTGTGCTATTGGCCGACTCCGGTGACCTAGAGAAAAACCTTAAAATGCTTTCCTTTGCTTACATAGTTATAGCTAATTTGCCCCTCATTGTTATGACCCTTTATCTGTTTTTAACGAAGCTTAAAAGAATGATTCCATCAATAAAGTATTTCAGAAAAGCATATGCGATTGATATATTTAGACTTGGTGCAACTTTTTTTTGGCTTCAGCTTATGTTCATGGTAATCTATAGTACAAATGAATATCTAATAACTTTCTTTATTGGCCCCGAGAAGGTTGTAGATTATAAAATTTATAATAGCTTGTTTGCAATAATTGGCACCATGTTTGCCCTTGCATTGACTCCTGTTTGGTCGGAGGTGACCGATGCTCTCGCTCAAAAAGAATATCGTTGGATAGAGGTGTTGCATAAGCGATTGAACACTTTTGTTTTAATAGCAGTGGTTGTTGAATTTTTTTTGATTATAATTTTGCAAAATCTAATAAATTTTTGGTTGGCTGAGAATGCTATTACTGTTAATTATAAAATCGCTATTATTTTTGCGGTTTCTGGCAGTCTTTTTATATGGAATGCTGCTTTATCAAGTATCATCAACGGATTAGGGAAACTAAAAACCCCCTTCGTTTTTCTTACCCTTGGCGCTGTTATAAATATTCCGTTGGCATATATGTTTGTACTGCTTACAAATAGTTGGGTGTCAATAATATTGGCAAATATAATTTCCATTTTACCCTCGTGCGTTATGCAGGAAATTTGGTTAAATAAATATTTAAAACAAATAATTATTAAGATTTAATTTCGAATACTCGTTGTTTATTTGTATAAAAATAATTGTTCCAATTGCCTTTGGTCAACAATCATAAGGGCCAGAAGGAAAAATAACGATATCGATAAATCTGGTTGATACAATAAATTCTCGCTATGTAAATATTGTTGTTTTTAAGGTTACATGATGTTTGTTTCTACTATGAAAAAAATTCTAATTTTAGCAAATACCTCTTGGCACATTTATAATTTTAGAAGACCCCTAATTTCTAATTTGGTCAATAGTGGTTTTCAAGTTCTTTATGCTACTCAATTTGATAAATATACCGACAAGATGAGTGGCTTCGGTGCTGATTATGTTAATGTTGAATATGATAACTCTAGCAAAAATCCGCTAAAAGATTTATTGTTTCTTTTTAAGATAATTAGAATTTTAAAAAAGCAAAAGCCAGATGTACTTTTAACCTTCACAATTAAGCCAAATATATACGGTGGCATTGCCGCACAACTTTGTAAAATCCCTGTTGTTGCTAATGTTTCGGGGCTAGGTTCTCTTTTTATCAAAAAAGGGGAGGCATCTAAACTTCTTTTGTATCTATATAAAATTGGTTTAAGAGGGGCAGATAGAGTTTTCTTTCATAATAATGCCGACCATCTGCTTTTTAAGAAACATAATATTATCACCGAACAATACACCGGGGTTCTGCCCGGTTCCGGTGTTGATCTGGTTAGATTTTCAAACAGTAATGCCAACAACAAAATTAGTGGCAAAACAACATTTTTATTGGCCTCAAGACTACTCAAAGACAAAGGTATTGTCGAAAGCATTGATGCTGTTAGAGAAATACAAAAAAAGTATAATGTAGAACTCCAGCTCCTAGGTCAGCTCTGGCCAAGAAATCCCAGCTCCATTAGTCAGCAGGAATTAGACAATTGGGTTGATAAGGGCTTGGTGTCATATTTAGGATTTACCGATGATGTTCGGCCATACATTGATGCCGCTGATGTGATTATTCTTCCCTCCTACCGCGAGGGAATGGCCCGCATACTGCTTGAAGCTGCAAGCATGGGCAAGCCATTAATCACTACTGATGTTCCTGGCTGTAGAGACATTGTAGATAATGGCCGAACAGGGTTTTTATGTAAAGCGCGTGATCCAATTGATCTTGCTAAGAAAATGATTCAAATGATCGAGCTCTCTAACGAAGAGCGTGTTTTGATGGGAAAAAGAGGGAGAGAAAAGATGGAGAAAGGGTTTGATGAAAAAATTGTGATCAATAAATATCTCGAAACAATAAACAACTTTATCATACGAAAATCCGTCATTCGATAAATACTTCAAGCAATTATTTAGCCTCACTCTACTTGTTTTTAATATAGAACCGTTGTAAACTTGGCATCGATAATAATTTTTTAAATAATTCATAAATGCAAATAACTGTTTTCCATAAACCTTCTAATGCAAACAACGATGTTCACTAGGCTCATAGCTTTACTGCTGCTAATATTGCTGAGTCCCTTATTTTTAATAATCTCTACAATGATATTTCTCGTTGACGGGCGGCCCCTCTTTTTTGTTCAAAAAAGGGTTGGGATAAATTCAACATACTTTAATATGTATAAATTCAGAACAATGATAATAGGCACGCCGAATGTGGCTACTCACCTATTAGAAGACCCAGAACAATATATTACTAAAGTAGGGCGGTTTCTTAGAAAATATAGCTTAGACGAGCTTCCGAATTTAATCAATATGGTAATGGGAAGGATGTGTTTTGTGGGTCCTCGTCCTGCTTTATATAACCAAGATGATCTTATGAAATTACGCATAGAGGCGGGTGTTGATAAGTTGTTGCCGGGTCTAACCGGGTTGGCTCAAATAGCGGGACGAGGCGAATTACCCCTTGAAACAAAAGTAAAATATGAGTTGGAGTATAAAAAGAAAAAATCTTTGCTTTTTGATCTTGATATAATTCTAAAAACAACTATACACGTTTTGTTCAGGCGAGACATTTCACTTTAGAAAGACTTGCGTAGAACAAGATCTCTCAGCCAGTTGGGAGTTAGAGGTGAAAAGAAGAAAACTATCGTTTACATAAAAAACCTTACAGTCTCAAGTTCTTCCCACCTATTATAGAGTTTTTCAACAAGTTCTCGTGCTGTCGCGAGTTCGGAATTTAGTTCGTTTGTTTTTGCCGCGTACTTTTCATAAAAGTCTTCAGAAGAGAAAATCCCTTCAATTCTTTCTACATCTTCTTCGGCTTTCATAATGTCTGCTTCAATTGTTTCTAGTTCTTTCTTTTCTTTCCATGTCAGCTTTTTAACTTTCGGCTTTATTCTTGTGTCTTCTTTTTTAACTTTTTGCGTTTTGGTTGTTTCTTCTCTCTTTCGAGAGGTTCTTTTCTCGATATAATAATCGTAATTCCCTTCGCTGAAATAAACATCTCCGTCTCCCTCAAAAGCCAAGATACCGTTGCATACTCTATTAAGAAAATATCTGTCATGGCTCACAACCACAACACAACCGCCAAAGGAAAGAAGCGCCTCTTCGAGTATACGCAAGGTCGGTAAGTCCAAGTCGTTTGTAGGTTCGTCCAACATTAAAAAATTGCCACCGTTTTTAAGAATACGCGCAAGTGTTAGCCGACTTTTCTCGCCACCAGAAAGCCGCCCTACTATTGTGTTTATTCTTTCATCTGTGAAAAGAAATCTTTTGAGATAGGTCCACACCGTCATCTGCTGATTTCCGAACTTAATAAAATTATTCCCTTCGCTTATTGCTTCGGTTACGGTATCGTCATCATTTAATAATAAACGTGATTGATCAACATAATTGAACTTAGTCTTTTCACCAACTTCTACTATCCCGTTTGTCGGATTCAGCTTGCCTAATAAGATTTTAAGAAGGGTTGTTTTTCCAACACCGTTTTTTCCAACAATACCCAATCTTCTGCCTGGAGTAAAAATAAAACTCAGCCCCTCTATTAGTTGTTTTCCGCCGAGGGTGATTCCAACATTTGTAAGTTCAAGAATAATTTTACCCAGCTTTTCCGCAGGAGGAATTACCAGATCAACGTCAAGCTCAACCTCCATGTTCTTCTGACCTGCAATCTCAGAATAAGTGTCAAGCCGGCTTTTAGCTTTTGTTCTTCTTGCTTTCGGACTCCGGACAACCCATTCTAGCTCACGTCGCAAAAAGTTTTGGCGCTTCTTTTCCTCTATCTCTTTAATCGATTGCCTTTCGGCTTTGTTCAACAAATACTCTGTATAATTTCCTCGGTGTGAAATAAACTGCCCTTGAGATAGTTCAACAATTCTGTTAGCTATTCTATCAAGGAAATACCTGTCGTGAGTAACAAAAATGCATGTGCCTGTGTAAGTAGATAGAAATTTTTCAATCCATTCTATTGACTCGGTATCTAGATGATTTGTCGGTTCATCTAGTATTAACAAATTGGGTTGGGCAACTATTGAGCGACAAAGGGCCACTCTCCTTTTTTCCCCACCTGATAAAGTATTAATTTCTCTACCTGCTTCCGGTGCGTTTAATAATTGCAACAATTCATTAATTTTCTTTTCTATGTTCCAACCGTCAAGTGATTGGATTTTTTCTTCCAGTAAATCTCTTTTTGGTGAGTCGTAGGGCAGGTTATCGTATTCATTAGTTAATTTTAAAATACTTTCAGCACCAACTAGAATGTTTTCATAAACGTTTTTCAGGGGATCCAGTGTGAACTCCTGGGTTAAAAATCCCACAAGAAGTTCTTTCTTTTTCGCCACCTTGCCTGAATCGGGTTCCATTACCTCTGAAATGATTTTAAGAAAAGTGGATTTGCCTGCGCCATTTCTGCCAACTAAACCAATGCGGTCACCTTCATGAATGCTAAGTGATGCATTATTAAGTATAACTTGTTCTCCGTAATGAACGTCCAGTTCCATTGCTGTTAAGATTACGGGAGTAACATTATTTTTCATTTGTTTCAATATTATTTTTACAAATTAGAATTGTTAATATAAATAATTGCTATTTATGATTAGTAAGTCGGGGCAGGCTTTTGTTCTTATTATGAATTCTGCTTTACTGATTTTTTACATGATCTTGGCTTAGCCCGCCAGTGGGTGTGGTTTCCAAATGTTTGAATCGAAATTTGCCTTTGGACAAATTTTTCTGGTCTTTTTTTATCTAAATTGATAAATGTTGCCTTCAGATTTTAATCATTCTTCTTATAATATTCAACGTCTTTAAATTGTAAAATCTTTGTCTGTAACAACACTGATTCTTTTTCTTGTTTTGATAATTTTTTAAAAGATTTTGCCATAGCAATATTTTTAGATAATTGCTCAGGAGAATCACAGCCGGAAACAAGAACTGACACCGGCAGATTCCAAACGTAGGTGAGGCTTTCCTCTACCGTTGAAACCTTATGTTCAACAATTCTTCCATTTGCAATTGTTTTCATAGCAATAATTCCCAAGTTATATTCTACTGCCTTTGGAAGAGCA
>Ga0164313_10005586_pt1 | contig 11135 bp, 6 predicted proteins | sample GuaBasSedimGuay4_FD_113735 | JGI IMG/M metagenome (GOLD analysis project Ga0164313, IMG submission 113735) | Subseafloor sediment microbial communities from Guaymas Basin, Gulf of California, Mexico - Guay4, Core 4569-4, 0-3 cm | ecosystem: Environmental > Aquatic > Marine > Hydrothermal vents >...
CCCCATTTCCAAGGATTCGCAAAGCGAATCCCAGTAGGAGATTGCTCCGAATCGACCCTCGGCGAAAACCCTACCGGCAACCTCACTGCTTCCATCGAGGGTCTATTCGGTGCAAGCTCCTAGATGGAGTTGAACGAACCGATGATGAACCTCCCGGTTGCACCGATGATATCCTCGCCCGGATCGGAGGATCCATGCGTTTTCGTTTGATGCAGTCTCTCATTGTCGCTCTTGTTGCCTCCACCGCCGGGCTCGTTGGCGCCGCTGACGAGGGTTGGCGGGCCAAGGTCGATCCATGGGTCCTCGACACCGGACGCTCTCAGGCGACCGAGTTTCTCGTTTATCTCGATGAACAGGCCGATCTGAGCGAAGCCGCCGCGCTTCCCACAAAGGCCGACAAAGGCGCATTTGTTCACCGCACCCTTTCCGAAACCGCCCAGCGGAGCCAGAAGTCCGTCCTCGACGCCCTCTCGGCCCGCGGAGTCGAGCACCGCTCCTACTGGATCGCCAACATGATTTGGGTGCGTGGGGGTCTCGACACGGTCCAGACCATGGCCGAACGAGCCGATGTCGCACATGTCTACGCCAATCCAGCGGTCACGATCGACACCATCCCCACCGATCCCGGCATTGACCAAAGATCCCCGGAGAGCGTCGAGTGGAACATCGCCTTGGTCAACGCCGATGATGTCTGGGCCAACGGCGTCACCGGCAGCGGCGCGGTCGTCGCCGGCCAGGACACCGGCTACCTCTGGGACCACCCGGCCCTGGTCAATCAGTACCGCGGTGGCGTCGCCGGCAATCATGACTACAACTGGCACGACGCCGTCCACTCAGGCGGCGGCAGCTGCGGCCCCGATTCAACCGAACCCTGCGACGACCACGGCCACGGCACCCACACCATGGGCACTGTTGTCGGAGACGACGGTCTCAGCAACCAGGTCGGGATGGCGCCCACCGCTCAGTGGATCGGCTGCCGCAACATGGACCAGGGGGCCGGAACTCCGACCACCTACGCCGAGTGTTACCAGTTCTTCCTCGCCCCAACCGATCTGAACGACCTGAATCCCGATCCGTCCAAGGCCCCGGATGTGATCAACAACTCCTGGGGTTGCCCTCCGAGCGAAGGCTGCACCGATCCCAACGTGCTGCTCACCGTCGTGCAGAACATTCGCGCAGCCGGCATCGTCACCGTCCACTCGGCGGGGAATTCAGGTCCAAGCTGCAGCACCGTTGCCGAACCCTCGGCGATCTATGGCGAGTCCTTCTCGGTCGGCGCCACCACCTCGAGCGACGGGATCGCCTCGTTTTCGAGCCGTGGCCCGGTCACCGTCGATGGCAGCAACCGGCTCAAACCCGACATCTCGGCCCCCGGGGTCAACATCCGGTCGAGCACACGCGACGGCGGTTACCAGGGCGGCTGGGATGGGACCAGCATGGCCGGACCCCACGTGGCAGGTCTGGTGGCGCTCTTGATCTCGGCAAGCCCCGGTCTCGCCGGGGATGTCGACACCATCGAGGAGGTCATCGAACAGACCGCGGTTCCCCTGACCTCCAGCGAAGGTTGCGGCGGGATCGGTTCCAACGAAGTCCCCAACAACGTCTATGGCTGGGGTCGGATCGACGCGCTCGCCGCCTTCAACTACTCGCTGGATTTCCGCGTCACGGTGGATCCGGAGTCGGTGGCTGTCTGCGCCCCGACGCCGGCGGTTTTCGACATCACCCTCGAACAGTACCAGGGCTTCAGCGAGCCCGTGACCCTGAGCACCGCCGGGCTACCGGTGGGAGCAACCGGTTCATTCTCAGCCAACCCCGTGGTTCCGCCAGGCAGTAGCCAACTGAACGTCGGCAACACTGCGTCGGTGACGCCGGGGACCTATGCCTTTGACGTGATCGGGACCTCGAGTCCGAGCGCTCTCGTTCAGCAGGCGCCGGCGATGGTGGAGATCTTCGACGCGATTCCGGGAGTCACCACTCTCCTCACTCCCATCGACGGCGCCACCGACGTGAGCCTGCTGCCAACCCTCACGTGGGAGACAGTGGTTCAGGGGCAACTCTATGAGCTGCAGGTCGCCGATGACGGGTTCTTCGGAAACATCGTCGCCTCCGCCATGGTCGATGGCACCAGCTACCAACTCCAGATTCCACTCCTGCCTGATTGGGTCTACTTCTGGCGAGTACGGGTGGTCAACCCCTGCGGTGAGAGCCACTGGTCCTTGCATCACACCTTCTTCACCCGGTCGATTCCACCCATCCTCCTTGTCGATGACGACGACAACGACCCCGATGTCCGGGCGACCTACACCGCGGCCCTCGACGCGCTGGGTCAGCAGTACGACGTCTGGGACACCAACAACAGCGACACCGAACCATCCATGGCCGAGCTCGGCCCCTACTCGACCGTCATCTGGTTCACCGGTGACGAGTTCGGAGGGGTCGCCGGTCCCGGCGCCGCCGGCGAAGGTTCGCTGGCCGGGTGGCTCGAGAGCGCGCCGAACTGTCTCTTGATCAGCGCGCAGGACTACTACTACGACCGTGGGCTCACGCCCTTCATGCTGAGTCACCTCGGTCTGGCTTCGGCAAGCTCAGACACCAACCAGACCACCGTGACCGGGGTCGGCTCGGTCTTCGCCGGCCACGGACCCTATTCCCTGAGCTACCCGTTCAGCAACTACAGCGACACCTTCACATCCGGCGCACCCGGGGCCGTGGCGTTCAGCGGAAACCAGGGCGACGCCGCAGTCAGCAGACGCACCGGATTCAGCTTCGCCACGTTCTGGGGCTTCCCGTGGGAGGCCCTGCCGACCACCGGTGATCGTGAGGCGACTCTCCAGACCTTCCTCGATACGTGCCAGGACGGTTCCAATGGGATCTTCTGGGATGGTTTCGAAAGCGGTGATCTGGCGGCTTGGACACAGGTCTACCCGTGAAACGGCGGGGCACCGTCTTCTCCACGGAGGGAGGTCGAAGCTGTCCGAAATGCGGCTGGCCGGTGAAGAACTGCCGCTGCTCGACGAGCGCCGATCAACCCGTCCCCGATCGGATCACGGCGCGATTGCGTATCGAGAAGGCCAGACGGCGAGGCAAGACCGTCACGGTGATCGAGAGCCTGCCGAGGAACAAGGCATTTCTCAAGGATCTCGCCGGCGAGCTCAAGAGAGCCTGCGCCACCGGGGGCAAGATCATCGAGGATCGTATCGAGATCCAGGGCGACCACCGGGAGAAGCTCCGGGAGCTTCTCAAAGCCAAGGGGTGGGTGGTCAAGGGTTGAAGCGAGTCGACAGTCCACAGTCGACGGTTGACAGTCCCATCGCAGTTGAACGCGGATGAACACGGATCGCCCGGATTTCGCGGATCATCGCGGTTGAGAGTGGGCCACGCGCAACTGATCAGCCGTCTGACTTCGTACGGGGGCCAAGGGTACGGGCAGGACACTGAAGAGCAGGCGAGACGCCCGCCCCCACAATCCATCGCAACCATTCCATCGCGTCTCGCGAAGTTGGAGAGCGTCCACGACCCTCTGGCCCAATCAAAAACCCGGTGTCATCCATGAAATTCGTGTCCAAAAAACACGATGAATCCCATCGCCCGACACGAAGCCAAACGACCCAACTGTCAAGCACCGCCCACTTTCGAATGCGATGGAATCTGTGTCTATCTGTGCAATCTGTGGTTTGCAATGTGATGTCTCTGCGCCTCTGCGCCTCTGCGTTGAACATGCGATGTCTCCGCGTCCCTCGCGCCTTCGCGGTTCAACCCTGCGATGCCCCTTAGCTCCCCCGCTCAGGGGGTTGTGCTCGACCAGGCTCCGGTATCGCCGCTCTCGAACCCATCACGGAAGATCTGACCGCCGGCCGGTTCCGGCGCCACTGCGAGCGCATTGCTGTTGCTGTCCCCGCTGATCGTGATCAAGTCGACCACCGTGAGGGTTGCGGTGTCGATGACATAGACGCCGTCATCACCGGAGATCGAGCCGGTGGGCACATACGCCAGAGCTCCGTCCAGACTGATGTCCACGTCCCGCGGGTCAGCATCGGCGGCGAGAACGATGGTGGTGATCACCGCGTTGGTGGCCGTATCGATCACTGTGATGTTCGAGCTGTCCTCGTTGGCGACGAAGATCGTCGTGCCATCCGGGGTGATGTCGATGCCCCAAGGATCGTCTCCCACCGGCACCGAGGTCGTCACGATCAGGGTGTCGGGATCGACCACGTGCATCTGGTCGCTGCCCCGATCGATGGCGTACAGCGGTGAGCCGGAAGGGTGAATGGCGAGGTCCCAGAGACTGCTCCCTATATCGGCCGAGGCTACGGCCAGCGTGACCGGATCGATGGAATAGAGGAAGTCGTCGTACCAGTCGACGACGAAGAAGGTGCCGTCCGACGGCCGAACCCTACCCTTGCCGGGGTCGTCGACCATGGGGATTGTGGAGCCGGTCAGGGTGTGGGTGGCCACATCGACGAGGACGATGGCAGAATTGTCCCTCGAACTCACCCAGGCCGTGGTCCCATCGACGTCGAAGGCGATGTTGACCGGGTACTCGCCAATGGTCGCGAGGTCGATGGTGGTGATCACGGTGTGGGAGATAGCGTCGATGACGACGATTCCGTCGCCAACCGCGCCACAGACCCAGACCTCACTGCCGTCGGGGAGAATGGTCACGTCGTAGGGATAGTCACCTTCCGGCGCCAGATCGATCGACGGCAGCACCGCCGAGCCCCCGTCGAGATCAAGGACCACCAGCGAGTCCGTGGTGGACATTCCAACGAATCCAAAGTCGGCCCCCCCTGCGATGGTTGGGACCAAGACAACGAGCAGGATACAGAGTTGACGAGGGCTGTGCATGTCAACCTCCCGGGGTGTGGAGGCCACATGATACCCGAATCCGTTGACCACGCGCCCGACTCCCCCCAACCCGGAGGAGAGCATCGACTCTCTCGCGGACTCGTTCGCTCCCAAAGACAAACCACCTTGTCATTCTGAGCGAGCGTAGCGAGTTGCGGGTCTCCGGAAGTTCGGATCGACGTGGAGGAGAAAAAAGGCCACACTGACCCGGAGGAGACCCTTCGACTCGCTCGGCGGCACTCGGTCGCTCAGGGTGACATGTTTGGGGGACGGCACTCGTTCGCTCAGGGTGACATGTTTTTTGATGCCCCTGTCATTTCATGGGTAACCGCCGCCTCGCGGCGTGGCGGTGCTCAGGGTGACTATTGTGGGAGATGCGATGTTGTGGGGGCTTCCAGCTTGCCGTAGGGTGGGGCTAGCCCCACCTTCAGTCCCTTGGCAGTGACCAGATCGTCACCACGAAGTCTGACAACCTTCCCGCTCTGCACCGCCCACTCTCAAATGTGATGCAATCTGCGTGATCTGCGAGCAATCTGCGTTGTTGCGATGCCTGCGATGGAATCTGTGTCCATCTGTGTGATCCGTGGGCTGCAATGGGATGGTTGCGATGGTGCGATGGTGCGATGGTGCGATGATCCAGCATCTCGCATCTCGCATCTCGTATCTCGTATCTCGTATCTCGAATCCATCCGCACCGTCTGCGATCGAGCTGAAAGCTGACGGCTCAAAGCTGTCCATGATGCCCCAGGATTACCCGCCGAAGCTCCCGCGGATGCTCAGCTGCACCGAACGACCGGGCGCGAGCACAGCAGCTTCATCAGCCGACGAGAGATAGCTCTTGTTGAGGAGATTCCGACCGACAAGACCAAGTTCGAGCGCGCGGGAGAGTCGCCATCCGATCCCGGCGTCAAAGACCGCATATCCGGGGCGTACCTGTTCGGTGGGACCGGGTCGATCGTCATCGGCGAAGACCGCAGCTCGTGCCATCCACCACCACTTCTCGGTCGGTGTCCCGCGAAAGACCGCGGTCACGCCGGGGGGCGGGACGTCGTCCGTCGGGGTCCGATCATCGATCACCTCGCCCTGGATCCAGTGCGCGCCGAGCTGGAACTCGAGCTTTGGACCGGCGACCCAGCTCGCTTCGACCTCGAGACCGGTGATCTCACCGGCGCCGCGATTCCTGAAGAAGAAGTCACCGTCCACCCTGTATCGTTCGATGAGATCGTCGATCCGATAGCCGTAGGCGTAACCCGCAAAGGCGAGGCGATCCCGACGCCAGCGGATGGCGAGGTCGATCTGGCGGCTGGTCTCGGGGATGAGATCCGGGTTTCCGGTGATGAAACCACGCCCGGTGATCCCGCGGTAGTAGCGATCCGAGAGGAGCGGATCACGGAAACCACGCGCGATCTGGAGAGTGGCCTCGACCCCCGCACCGAGATCGCGGGTCAGGGCGAGGAATCCGGTGACATTCGAATTGGAGGTTGAGATGTCGCCGAAGTACCCACCCCGGTTTTTTGTTTGAATGGCGTCGAGACGAAGACCCGCGGCAAGCTTCCACCGGTCCCAGTCCCGGTTCCCTGCGGCAAAGACACCGAGGTCGTCACGACGGGCGTCATCGATGGCAACATCCGAGACAGTGCTCTCTTCGCCTCCCGCTGCGTCGTAGATCGTCGTCGAGTTGACCGAGTGGAGGTTGAACCGCCCGGAAACGTCGAGTCCCAGGACTATTCGGATCGGACCCACCGGCCTCTCGGCCTCGAGCCGCAGGCCATAGTCGTTGGCGTCGCTGTCCGCGGTCCTGAGTCGGCGCGAGTCCTCGTCGGTGGCGAACCGGTCCTTGTCGAGAACCAGTCGATAGTCGTCCCAGAAGACCGAGGCCGCGATCCGATTCCACCTGCCCGGACCCGGCCCTTCGAAACCCAGATTGAGGCGGTGGGAATCGTCCTTGGAATAAAAGACCCGCTCCTCGAGGGAATCCGGAGCTGGCTTGCCGATCTCGGTTCCGAGGTCGGAGCGCCAGGCCGCGCTGATCACACCGGCGCCGACGCTCTTTTGGTAGGCCGCCCTGAAACCCGAAAGCTCGGCCCCCGAGTTGTCGACCACGCCCTCCGGGCTCGAGTAGTCGTCGTACTTGCGCCAGTGACCACCGAGCAACAGTCCGCCACCAAAACCACGGGTCGTGCCTTCGGCCATCACGCCGAACTCCGGGACACCGGCGCCGCCCAGCAGGCTGTACCGCAGAGCGGGACCATCCTGGGAACTCGGCATCCGGGATCGCGCCCGGATGATCCCACCAAAGGCATCGGATCCATAGGCCACCGACCCTGGCCCACGAACGACCTCGACCTCGTCCACCGACTCGGGATCCAGAAAGCTCGCCGATGGTCCGGCCCGGCGTTCGGTGGTCACACGACCTTCGTCGAGCACCAAGAGAGTCCGGTGTTTCGGCAGACCGCGAAGGCTGGGGACCATGCCGTGGCCGCTCCCCGATTGACCCGCCCCCGGGAGGTTCTCGATGGTCTGGGCCAGCGAGGTCGTTGCGCGTCTCTCGAGATCGGACCTTCCTAGGACGGTGGCCGCGGTCGCCGGCGGGAGTTCGAGATCCGGGATGACTCCGCTGATGACCGTCACGGTCTCCCCTGCGGCCTCGACCTCGACCTTGAGGATGCCGTCGGTCGGCAACTCGGCATAGGTCACGGGCTTGAGGGCCACGCCGTCAGGGCGGGCGATGAAGAGCACCATGGGCAGATCCGGATCGGGCTCGATCACGAGCCGTCCGTCCGAGTCGGCCACCCAGGAGCCCGAAGTCCCGATGACCATCACCCGGGCTCCGGCCAGTGGGAGTCCGTCGAGGCCGACGACCCGCAACTCCAGGGCATCGCCGATCCCCGTTCCCAGCAGGAACGCAGCCAGCACCAAAACCAGTTTCTTCAAACCACTCACAGCGCGAGAGACTAGCACGAACTCCCGAGACGGCTATTTCAATCGCAGAATCGAGACCTCGTACTCGGTCACGGTCCAAACGATCACAGATTCTGACACAATGGGCCGTCATGCGCGTCATCTTGATTGACCTCCACCCCCACTCCGACCCGGTCACCCCGATTTCACTGGCCAATCTCGCGGCCGTGCTGCGCCGATCCGGTCACCAGACCGATCTCTTGTCCCTGAGCTCGGGGAGGCCATTCAGCCCGGCGGGTTTGAAGAGGCTCATCGAGGAGCGACAACCGCAGCTTCTCGGATTCACCGCGTATCAGAGGAACTTCTTCCAAATCCGGGCCATCGCGCGCATGGCCAAGGTGCTGGTCCCGGGATGTCGGGTTCTCATGGGCGGCCCGCAGGCCGGATTCATGCCCGAGGAAGCCCTTCAGGCGCTGCCCGAGTTCGACTTCGTCGCGCACGGCGAGGGCGAACTGGTGATCCAGACGGTCATGGATGCGCTGGAATCGGGTGTCATCGACACTCCGGTTCCCGGCACCTCCACCCGGATGGCTGACGGCGAATGGCTGCGCGGCGAGGACCAGAGACCGCCGGATGACCTCGATCAGTATCCCTCCCCCTGGCTCGATGGGGTACTCGATCCATCCGACTGGGACGAGGCCATCATGCTGACCTCGCGAGGCTGCCCCCACCACTGCGCGTTCTGCGTCACACCGGCGGCCTTCGGCCCCACCATCCGATCGCACTCGGTGGAGCGGGTCATCGAGGACATCAGCGTGGTGGCACGACGCGGCAACGGCCGGCTGTGGTTCGCCGACCCGAATTTCTCCTACGACCCCGAACGCGTCCACGCCATTCTCGAGGGGATCGCCCGCCGCGACCTCCCGGTTCAGATGTGGGTGGAGACCCGGGCCGACATGCTGACCCCGGATCTTCTCAACCTGCTGGCTCACGCCGGCGTCCACACGGTGGCGCTCGGTCTCGAGAGCGCGGTTCCCCGGGTCCTCGAGCGATCGGGCAAGGCCATCGAACCCGAGGCCATCCGCGAGGCCGCGGTCACCGCCCTCGGTGCGGGTCTCGATGTCGAGCTCTTCTCGCAGTACGGTCTGCCCGGCGAGACAAAGGAAGACGCGCTCCAAACCCTGCGTTTTGTCCAGGACTGCGGCGTCGCGGTACGAGGCAACTCCAACGCTCAACAGATGCAGCTCTATTTTGGCTCGGCCATCATCAGGAACCCCGGTGCGCACGGCATCCATCCGCTTCGCGACGACATGCCGCCCTATCTCGCTCTGGGAGACGAGTTCGAGACCGAGTGGATGTCACGAGCCGATATGGACGAGGTTCGGGCCGCGTGGAAGGCGGCGTCGGCCGACGGCGGCAAACGGATCGTCTCGTGACCCTCTTCACTCCAGACGATCGCCCGCCCGTCGAATGGCTCTTCCTTGATTCCGACACACCGGACCACCTGCTCGCAGCGTGGCTCGAGACGGCCCTCCCCCAAAGCGCATGGAGCTGCCACGTGGTTGTCGCGGGCAGCGACCCCGAGGGACGCCTTCTCGACACCGTGGTCCGCTATCTAGAATCGGAACCGGTCGCCCTGGTATATCTGCACCTCGTCGCCGATGGTCGATTCGGCAGCCCCCCTCCCGTCGATCGCCTTCTCAACGCAGCCGACAGATTCCAGCAGGAGGCCTACCGGGAGCGCACCGGGTCGCGTCTGATCCCGCTGCCGATCCTCGAGGTCCCGCGGGGCGACGACCCACGACCGGCCCTCGAGGCAGCGGGCGAACTCGCAGCCAGGCTCGCCAAACCGAGTCTCCTGCTGTGGGATCCACCGAACACAGCAGTCTCGGCGGCCGCCTCGACCTACGGGCTCCGCCTCTATCTCGGGGAAGACCCGGCGGCGACAACCGCGATGGAGATCCTCACCGGCGCCCACATCCTCGACGGCGCCATGGATCGGATGGAGGGGCCCGCCCCGCTCATGAGTCCGTGTTGGACGCATGTGGTTGTCGGTGGAGGTCGGATCTTTTCGTGTTCACGCCAGTGGCAGCAGAGTCGCTCATGCGCCGAACTCGGGGCGACGATCAAACCCGAGTGGGAGCCTGACCAGAGCCTGTGCGCGGGCTGCATCGCCGACACCGTCGCGGGAATGGGTCCCTCTCTCACCGCAAACCTGCGACGCCGCGAGGGCCGCGAACTGGCCCTCCGGGTCAGCGCCGCCATGCTGGACGCCGGTGCCCCCGATCCGGCGGCCACCGTCGCCGCCTCTGCAGAGGTCCTCTCCGATTCGGATGAAGAACGCGCCGACGCGCTGATCCAGACCGGTCTCTGCCATCTGGCAGCGCGAGAGCTCGACAAAGCCGACCGTGCTTTGCTGGACGCCGAGAACTCGGGCGCCGCAAAGGGACTCATCGCCTATCACCGGGCCGCAGTCCAAGGAGTGTGGCGCGACGATATCGAGGCCCTCGACCGGTACGCCGAGGCCCTCGAGGCAGGGGTCGACGGAGTCACAGACGAAGACCTCCACTTCGAGATGGCCATGAGCCACATCCGCATCGAGGAGTGGGCCGATGCCCGGACCCATCTCGAACGGGCGGGGAGCCCGTCGGCGGCAATTGCTTTCAACATCGGCGTCTGCGACCTCAACGACGATCACGAGGAACGGGCTCTCGAGCACTTCGATCGAGCCCTCGAACTCGGACCACCCGATGAGGACCTCGGTCGTGTGCGGTTCTTCCGGGGGTTCTGCCTCAAGGAACTCGAGCGCTACGATGAGGCGGTCGACGATCTCCGACTCGCCATCGAACTCGAAGAGGCCGAACTCGCCCACCACAACAGCCTCGGCTTTTCTTTGTTCAAGCTCGGCCGTTACGACGAGGCCGTCACGGCGTTTGAAAACGCCGTGGCCGTCGATCCCACCTCGGCTATCGACTGGGCCAATATCGGGGTCAATCTGGAGCAGTTGGGCGAGTCCGAACGGGCGGAGAAGATGTACCGCAAGGCATTGGGGATGGATGGGTCCATTGGGTTTGCGCGGGAGGGGCTGGAGCGGGTCGGAGAGGGTTGAGCTGCGGAGACGTCAGTGGTCAGCTATTAGCTCTTAGCCTCATCGCAGGCATCGCAACGGAGAAACCGCAGATAGCGCAGATGGATTCGAGATGCGAGATACGAGATACGAGATGCGAGATGCGAGATGCGAGATGCAGGATCATCGCACCATCGCACCATCGCATCGAACAGCCCGCCGAGTGGAACGCAGGCGCGCGCATGTTTAGGCCAACGACTTCCTGAGTCTCCGCCGTTTCCAGCTGCGTGGCAAAGAGTCGTCAGGCCATGCACCACGTTTC
>Ga0164313_10005587_pt1 | contig 11135 bp, 8 predicted proteins | sample GuaBasSedimGuay4_FD_113735 | JGI IMG/M metagenome (GOLD analysis project Ga0164313, IMG submission 113735) | Subseafloor sediment microbial communities from Guaymas Basin, Gulf of California, Mexico - Guay4, Core 4569-4, 0-3 cm | ecosystem: Environmental > Aquatic > Marine > Hydrothermal vents >...
ATTTGTTTATTTGTTTATTTGATTTATAAATTTTAAATAAGTTGCTGATCAGTATAAAAATCACTGCCCAAATTCCAAGAATCACAATGTTTGGAAAAATCCACAAAAATAAAGGCGTTTTATTCGGGGGAGACCACATAGTCCTTTTATCAAACGTTGACTGGTCGGTGATCAATTTACCAATCGGAGCATCAAAAATGGTTTTTACATTTCCATATTTCCTGCTGTCAAGTACAACTTCGAAAGTTAATATGCCGTTAATACCGGGCAATGGGTCTTCAACAGCAACAAGGATTGCTCCATCATCGTCGGTTTTATAAGATGATTCGCCAATGGTTAAAGGCGCAAATAACCGTTGCACTAAAACCTGTAATTTTTCACCCTCTAATGGATTGCCATTAGCATCGGTCAATTCAGCCGAAATGTAATTCACACTGTCTTTTTCGATGGCTTCAGCAATTAGGTTTACTTCAGAAAACTTTTCAGATTTCTCAGCATCTTTAAAAACAGCATCATCTTCGATCCTGACTAGGTATTTGTAAGTCACTACTTCATCACTTACAACACCTTTGCTTTCTATTTTAAATTTAGCATTCCCCTCATAGTCTGTAATAGCCTGACCTCTAAGCACTACGGAATCCTCATTTATTTCTTCGTAAATATTTAACTGCAGATCTGTTGCAGGTTGATATTTTTTTTCGACTTTATATTTAACATTTATAAATAAGATGCCGTTTTCTCCCATAATTTTATGGTAATCAACAGATAACCTTACTTTCTCTTTAGCCTGAGCCAGGGGGTTAAGCATTAATATGCAAAATCCGAGTAGTACTGTATATATAAATGCTCTCATGATTCTTCAGGTTTATCGTTAGGTAAAATTCCCATTTCTTTTGCTGTACGGTGAATTGGGATAATAGGAAAATATCGAATAAAGATCGTAATAATAAGTAGTGCCGCAGCTAATGTTCCACTTACAATCGCCCATTCATGAAGGCTGGGGAAATAACTATGCCAGGATTCTGGAACTCCTTGTATTGGTACGAATGGGTGTAGCAAAGCAGGAACAACGATCAAATATCTTTTCCACCATGACGTAACTACTACCAATATAGCAATAATAAAAAGTGGTAATGGTTTTCTTCCTTTTGGAAAAATAAGGACCAGAATTGGAATGATCAAGCCTCCGATGGTCACAAACCAAAACATTGGTGCATAATGACCGGTAAACAGTTCCCGGAGATGGGCCTCTTCTGCTTTGGGTGCTGTAAATGCAGGAAGCAAATACTCATTTATATTAAAATAAAGATAGATTAGACAAGCAAATACCAACAATTGACCCATCTTATCAAAATGCAACTCTGTGATATATTTTTCGAGTTTATAAGATTTCCTCAGCACATACATTACCGAAATCAGGGCGCCTACCCCTACAACCATTGCACCGGCAATAAAATAAGGGCCTAAGTTGGTACTATCCCAGCCAATTCTGAAAGTGGTTGAAAACAACCAGGCATCAACAGTTTGTAGAATAAGGGCAACAGGAATAATTAATAAAGCTACGATTTGTATCGATTTTTTTTGAATCGCCCATTGCAATGTACTTCCTTCCCACTTTAAAGAAAGTATTCCATACCATTTACTTAAAAAGGCATTGTCCTTAAAATGGCCTTTTAATATGGCCAGATCAGGTAATAATGGGAAGTAAAGTATGAGTGCACTAATGACAATATAGGTAGAAATTATGATCACATCCCATGTTATTGGGGATTGAAGCCGGGCATAAATAAACAAATTCAATAAACGATCCGGTCGGCCCATATCCAATACAATAGTAATCCCTGCCATAATGATTGCCGCTAAAGCAATGATCTCTGCAATTCGTACCAAAGGTGTGCGCCAGGTTTTATGTGTTAACCTTAAAATGGCAGCAGTAAGTGATCCTACAAAACTAATGGCAACGAAAAACACAAAATTTGAGATGTAAACACCCCATAGCACATAGTCTCTCATATTGGTAACTACCTGACCTTTTATGATTTGATCGATATAAGCAATCACACCTATTATGACGACAACTACCAATCCAATGGTCCAGATCACTCCCATTTTGTTGAATTTTCTGGGGGCTAATTCCGCAACTAAATCTTCGTATTTAGACATAACAATTAAGGTTTAGTAACTGATTGAAATTCATTATAATCCTCCAACCCATCTTCAAATTTATCGGTTCTATCAACGGGTGGTAAATAGTAAACACTGGGTTCAGTACCCAACCCTTCCATATATCTGTATCCCGCTTTATCTTCGAGTAATTGGCTTAACCTAATTGATTGACCACTGCCATTGGTAACGGTATCTTCGTAAGCATCTCCAAAAAGAAACACGTCGTTCGGACAGGAAGTAACACAGTGTGGAAGTTCGCCCTGACGAATCATGTGGGGGCAAAAATCACATTTATCAACTGTTCCTTTAATGCTGGTATGTCCTGCATGTTCGGGTGAATGCTCAGGTGCATGATCAGCATCAGTAGCCATAGCTGCAACTTGATCAGGTTCAGACCAATTAAATACCCTTACAGAATAAGGACAGGCTGCCATACAAAAACGACAACCAATGCATTGTTCATTATCGATTAAAACAATACCATCCCTGCGCTTAAATGTAGCATCTACCGGGCAAACGGTTACGCAAGCCGGTTCATCGCAATGCTGGCAAGTCATGGGCATCCAATAGGGGGCTGTATCCTGACTTTCCTGCATTTTATAAACTTTAAGCCATGCATTTTTGCCGGTTACATAATGGTGTTTATTACAAGCATCCTGGCATTTTAATGCATTCCTGCATTTAGCAAGATCCACTACCATAACAAATTTCTTACCTATCATGCCTTCCCTGGCTTCTTCCCTGCTTACGCTGTGTGCAGGAGCTATTGCGCATTTAGGATTTTCGAGATTCCCACTATCAACCAACACCGTTTTACCGTCTGAGGTTAATACTTTTACTTTTTCACCGGTAGTCTTGTCATCATCGGTCAGGGCAGAAAGCCCTATCCCGGTCATAGCAGCAGCGCCACCGGCCAGCACACCAAGTTTAAGAAACTTTCTTCTTCCGGACTCTTCTTTTGGTATTTCTTTATCTTCTTTCATCTTCAATGAATTTAGAAGTTCCACCTTGGAATAATATTGAACCCTATCAGGATATCACTAAAACCGTTAGCGATATCATTTCTATTAAACATGAGGTTTTCCTGGTAATTGATACCTTTATAAGTTGTTAAAAATATTTGGAAGGTATGTGAACTTGTAGCGATCTCTACACCTAATGAAAGATTATATTTAATATAATCGGGGGTGGTAAGGGGTTGGTCGTATTCAATTAGAATTGATGTTTTACTACCTACTTTAAATCTTCCGGCTATACCTATACCAAAATTGTCGTGATCCAGATCAGGAGTAGCTGCGGAGTCTAAAAAGTTGTAATGTGCATAATTAAATGTAACCTGAAACGATATTTTTTTAGAAAATTTTCGTCCGAGTATCAATTGGTTGAAATATGATATTCTGCTTGAAGTAGTCCCTTCGGCCCCAAAATTCTCTGAATCCCGAGCATCATATTGAATGTTACCGTAATAAGTTAAGGCAATTGGCATACTTCCCGACCGGGTTTGTGTAAGTATGGCATATTTCCAGTTAAGGTCTTGTAATTTCTTGTCTTTAGTCGTTCCAATACCTATCTGGGCGTTTTTAAAAATACCATAATTTAATCCCATTCTTACGTTGGAGGAAGCGTACAAACCCAGCAGATCAAATGATTCGCTATTTATTACTCCGAATCTGTGTTGAATAACAAACTCCAATGTTTTGGGTGCCCACACAATTGTGTTTTGGGTTTCGATAAGATGACTTGATCCCCAGGGGTTCCGAACGGGTTTATCTACCTTTTTTTCAACGGTTGAGTCTTCGTCCTGTGCTTTTAAAATACCTGGAACAAGTAAAAACATTGCAAATACCAAGGCTAAAATTCCGGTTGTTCTTGTTTTAAAATTTTTCATGGTTTTCAGTTTTTTAATTGTCTTTAGCTCCTTCAGTAATCCATACCAGCGTCATTTCCCTTTCTGTGGCGTTGGCATACTCATCCATGCTTCCGCCAGGAATTATTGCGGTGTACAACACACTGCTCTCAGGGTTATCGGTATCAACATATTTATCCCCACTATTATTTGTGCCTTGCAGGGCATCATAAGAACCTGGAGATGTCAAATTAGGAGGTATATTCCCACCATGGCAACTAATACATTTAGCATCGAAATAGGGCTGCATATCCGTTGAAAAGGAAACATCCATAATTGGTTCTGTAGGTGCGACAAAGTATTTCTTTTCGCAGGAGGAAAGGAATGCCATGGTAAAGGCTATTCCACAAATTGTAAGGGCATTAAATAGCTGTTTCATTTTGATTGGAATAAAGTGAAAGAATGGTTTAGAAATGGAAATAACGGGTAAAAAAATGGCAGTTGCTTCGGTAAGCAACTGCCATTTAATAGCAACTAATTATTGTTCGAATTTCATTTTTAGATTGGCCTTAATTGCATGTGCAATTGCAGCGTTGTTAAAAATGGCCAGACCAAACATTAATTCTTGTGTAGGATCAAAAACAACATCATCGTCATGTCCTGTATTTAATTTACGTTTAAATTCGCAAACCCAACCTGTTCCGGTATGAACCGCTTTTATATCGATATCTGCCCTACTCATAGTAAAAGCTTTGGTAGTTACACTTGGAATACGCATAGCACCTGTTCCTTGCTCAAATCCACCAGCACTTGGGTTAATTGCACTCGCACCATTATCTAATATAAGGACACCCTCTGCTGTTACGTTGGTTATCAACTTGGCTGTACCATCATCAATATCATCCTGACTTATCCAGTAATAACCTTCTTGCAACGGAATAATATATTTTGGCACCGACATACCATTAAGATCTTGTGAGTTGTTAGAGTATCCGGCATCACCTTCATCACCTGTCCGGCCATTGGCGCCAGCATCATCTCCAGCATTGTAAACCATTTGTTGGTCATCAACCTGGTCGGCATAAGTTCCTCTAACACGTTTCCAATGCCACATATCTACTACTTCTCCAACATTACTTGTGTAATGCCTTGTATGTTTTTGTCCTGTAGATACAATATTCAGACCTTGGTGACAAGTTGCCCAACAAGTTTGATTATCAAAAGTTTCTACATCACCAATTGGAAATAAAAATGCAAACTTATCTTCATAAAATTTATCATCCGGGGCATTTGCATATTTATGTTCTCCTTTCCAAAGGCTGTCAGCTGGATCCCAGTACCACGATTGTCTGTCTTTACTATCTTCATCATCAGCCCATTCCATTAAAAAATAGATATATTCATCGTCGTAACCGGCGCGAAGAGAGTAATCATAACTTTCACCCGCATAAGGATGAAATATTCCCAGTCCTTCCTCTGTACCTTCACCATCAGGATTATAATATGTATTCCTGTTAGCTAAAGTAGTTAGAACATCAGCTGCTCCATAAAGTTTTTCGACTTCGCCCCACATTTCATCAATAGTACCATCTAAAACTGGTGCAGCGTCGAATTTTTTAACATTAAGATCAGTTGTACTTGAATCAGGAACAGTTGGCCCTGGATCTGGTGTTGGTTCCGGATCATCATCTTTACTACAGCTAGCAAAAGCCAGTAGTGCTCCAAATAAAATTACGGTTAAATAACTAAAATACTTTTTCATGATTTTTTAATTTAAGTTTAAAATTTGTTTATTAATATTTTCCCAAATGGCAATTAGCGTTCCTCATATTTATTAAAAAGACATTTTTTTATTCGATATTCTTATCTTTCTGAGGTTGTGATAGATAGCTATGTTATTTAAAATGAATTTAAATAAGAGAGCAGATGATTTATCTTAAAAAGCGACGAGATTTCGTCGATAAAGTCGAGAAGGTGGCGGTTTTTTTGATTATTGGTTGATGTTACTGGGTATAAAATGAGTCAGGGTTTCACTCAAAGTGAAGCCCTGACTAATGACCTGAGAGATTCTGGAACCCTGAAATTAATACAGGGCAGGCAAATTTAGAATCTCATCCTGTTCAAAACCTGAGTGATGTGATACCGAGTTGATGCCCGGCAGGACAACTGCGCATACCACGATATTTTTCGCAAATAAGATTAATATTTTGTCTTTTAAACTTATGTTATAAAAGACGAAGCGTCATTCTGAACCCCGATTCAGAATCACATCAATTATTTTTTTTTTATAAATTCTATCAGGGGTTTAGATCATCTTTATCATACCAATCGGCAGCCAAATCAAATATCATTGGATTAATTGTTTTAATTAATTCTATCCATGCCTTCTTCCAATTCTTCAATTGTTTCTCTCTTCGTATTGCATATTTAAATTCAGGAACCATTTCTTGATATACTAATTGTGTCAAATGATACTTTGAAGTAAATTCTGAACCAATCCCTTTTTTATGTTCAAGGACTCTTCTCATCAAATTACTTGTAACACCAATATAAAATGTCGTTTTGTACTTATTGGACATGATATAAACGTAACCAAGTTTCATCGGTTTTTTCTCTACAAGAACTGTGAAAATTAGCTGATTGGCAATAAGTGAATAATCGTATTCTTAATATCTCTAATGCCATAGAAGTTATTTGATGTGATATCGGGTTCCTGAATCTAATTCAGGACAGGCAAGCCCGGAAGGACGACTACGTATACCACGGTATTTTTTGCAAATAAGATTAATATTTTGTCTTTTAAACTTATGTTATAAAAGACGAGTCGTCATTCTGAACCCCGATTCAGAATCTCATCCAATAAAAAGATTAAGGATGCTATACCGGGTTCCTGAATCTAGTTCAGGACAGGCAAGCCCGGCATGATTTTCGTGAGTGACAAATTTTCATCCCGCTTTCTCCAACGCACTTAATAATGCATTTTTTCAACCGCTCCGCAGGATTTGCAATCCTGCGGAAACACAACAAAATAATAAATTAAAACTTACAACTGTCCTAATTTTGCATATTGAAAATTAAAATCCCTTTTCCGCTTTAGTTTTCAACCGCAGGATTTCAAATCCTGCGGAACGTGAGATTGTCGGAGGGGCGATGATTGCCGGATGAAAGACACATATCTAAGGTTAAAGCCCATACTTCGCAATCTTAGATTTTACGGTAGATGCAGGAAGGCCTAAGATTTCAGCCGCTTTTGCTTTATTTCCTCCCACCTTGTCCAAAGCGCCTAACAAGGCATTTTTTTCTACTTCTTCCAAAATTTCATTCAAGCTTTTATCTTCAAACGAAAAACAAGCGGGGTTATAACCCGGAAATTTTACTTCGTAGGGGATAATGTTTTCTTCAATTTTATTATTGGTACTTAAAAGGGTTAAGCGCTCTGCCAGGTTTCTTAATTCCCTGACATTTCCCGGAAATGGATAAGCTTTAAGTATTTCAAATACCTCATCATCAATCTTTATTTCCCCATCGTCCGAAAATATAGAGACAAAATGTTTGGTCAGCCGAACAATATCTTTAGGTCTTTCCCTTAGTGGTGGCAATTCAATAGGGAATACATTTAATCGATAGTACAAATCCTCCCTGAATTCACCTTCATCGACCATTTTCTTTAAATCTTTTTTCGTTGAAGCAATTAGGCGGATATCAACTTTTATTCCTTTATGATCGCCCACCTTTTCGATTTCCCGCTCTTCGAGTGCCCTGAGTAATTTAACCTGCATATCCAATGGAACATCATCAATATCGTCAAGGTAAAGTGTGCCACCGTTTGCCATTTCGAAGCGGCCTTTTTTATCTGCAATTGCCCCTGTAAAAGCGCCTTTTATATGACCAAATAGCTCCGACTCAAAAAGTTCGCGGCTTAGTATCGCACAACTAACTTTAACCAGTGCCTTTTTGCTTCGGCTGCTGTTATAATGGATAATATTGGTCAGTAATTCTTTTCCTGTTCCGGTTTCGCCAACCAACAAAACCGAAGTTGATTTTTGAGCGACAATTTTTACCAGGTCAAAAATTTTATTTACTACATCGCTTTTGCCTACAAAAGATGAAAAATCGTAGTCCTGTTTTAGTTTTTTCTTAAGTGATTTGTTTTCCTCCCTTACTTGTTTTAATTCCAACAAACGCTCAATTATCATAAGCATTTTTTCATTGTCAAACGGTTTTTCAATATAGTCGTAGGCTCCTAACTTCATGGCTTCAATTGCCGTTGAAACGTTTGAAAAAGCGGTCATCAGTACCACACAAATATCCGTATTGTATGCTTTTATTCTTTTAAGAAATTCGATCCCATCAATATCCGGCATTTTCAGGTCGGTAATAACCGCGCCGGGCAATAATTCCTTCATTTGCATTAAAGCTACACTCGCATTAGAAAATTCATAGACTTCATGCCCTGCATCTTTTAAATCATCGGCAAGTGCTACTCTTATAATCCGTTCATCGTCAACAACAAATATTCTCATATCTTAATCCCTATTTAGTCCGTCCATAAAGTCGGTGCTTAGTTCAGAATGTTCGATATTGAGGCTTTCGAAGTTTTGAAAACCAAGGAGTTTACATTGGTAAATGACTGTTTTCAAAACAAGAATAACGAAAATAGCGGACATTCTGGACAAGCACTATTTAGAATAACACGGCAATTCTACAATAAATTCCGTTCCATGTCCTTCTGCCGTATTGAAAAATATTTTTCCCCCATGCTCTTTAATCAAATTAAACGTTACCGATAAGCCCAGTCCGGTTCCCTTTCCGACTTCTTTGGAAGTGAAGAACGGGTCATATATTTTATCCTGAATCTCCATAGGGATACCGATACCATTGTCCTTAAAATTGGCGTAAACTTTATCCGAAGAACGCGATATACTTATCTCAATTTCACCTTTAATTTCCGGTTCTTTTTCTATTCGCTCAAGCACGGCATCGAGGCTATTTAAAATCAAATTAACAAATACCTGTTCCAGGTGGTTTGCACTCCCGTTTACAAAATATTTATCATCAAAACTGGTTTCTACTTCCAGGTTGCTCCTTTGCAATTTATATTCGGTCAATGATATTGCATTATCAATTACTAAATTAAGATCTACTTTCCCAAAAACAAAATCCTGCTTTCTGCTAAAATTTAAAAGATGCTGTACCACATTTTCTATTCGGTCGGTAGCTTCTTTAATCAGCTTCATATACTTTTCGTTCTGCTCGGTATTTTCGGGGTTTTTAATTATACGGTTTGTGCAATTTTTTATACCTGAAACGGGATTGTTAATTTCATGGGCAACTCCTGCTGCAAGTGTTCCCAAAGAAGCCAATTTTTCTGCCTGAACCAAGGCTCCTTGTGTTTCTTTTAATTCGGTATAACTATTCCTAAGGCGCACGAGCATTTCAGAGAATTTATCAACCAAAACATCCATCTCGTCATTTATCTTGATATTAAAGAAATTCAAGTATTTCCGGGATTCTATATTGTAGTCTTCGGAATCGATATAATTTAAATCGATGACCTGCGCTTTTTTACTAATTTTTTTTATTGGTGTTGTAATAATGTAAGAAAACACATAAGCCCCTCCCAGGCCAATTACAAAAAACGCCGCAATCATTACTATCATGTTTGTGGTTGCTTCCCTCAATTGTTCGTGAATATGGCTTTCGGCTATCCCTAATCTGACCGTACCCAATTCACCATTTAGTATAGGATAAGCGATATCCCTAATCGTTTTGTATTTAAAATGCTCGGCATTGATTACTTTAATGCTATAACCTTCTGATATCAACGTATTTGCAAACAATAATCTTCGAGGAATACTGATGTCATAAGTCTGTGCAACCAGATCATTGGTGGTATTAATAATAAAAATGTAAACAATGCTCGAATCGCTTTGTTTTATTTCGTCAAGTATATTATTTAAGTCCAGGTTGTCACCATAAACCATAGGGTTTAAAGATTTATCGGAAACAATTTTCGCCAGTACTTTAACCCGCTTGTCTATTTCTTTATCAAAACTTTTATGAATCGAAGTCCACAATAAATAAACGTTTATCGTGCCAAATAAAACAACAATAATGGTTGAAATTATTGCGAACTTCCAAAACAGTGAAATTCTAATGGGTTTACTTCCGCTTTGCATTTTTAGATTCTGCATTTAATTTAAAAACACTTTTATAAAGCGTATCGCCTACTACCTCAAACCGATCGATATTTAGATTATCTAAGATTATTTTTCCAATACTATCACTGTTCATTTCCAGAAAAACACTTCGGATTTTATTAAACCATTCCTTATCTAGTGAAACAGGAGTAACCACAGGCGGCATTCCGAAACCACCTGAGCTTACAATGATTTTTGTATTCTCAACTCTTTCAGGATGTTGTAAGGCAATATATTCATAAATTAAACTATGCACCGAAGCACCATCAATAATCCCTCGGTTCACCATTTGAATAGATATATCGTGCCCATAAGTATAAATTGTTTTTAAAAAGAAATCCTCTTCTGTTTTATTTAAGCGGGATAGTTTTTCTAAGGGATACAATCGTCCTGTTGTTGAAAGCGGGTCGGTAAACGCAAAGCTTTTATTTTTAAAATCATTGAACCTTGTGATTTTTGAATCTTTTTGAGCGATTATATATGCCTGGTACGTTGTTTTTTCATTAACCACCGGTACCACCAGTAGTTTGGTTTTTCTTTTTGAGTACTCTTCGGCAAAGGCTCCCGAGCAAATAAATGCAAAATCGACTTCTGAATTCTCAAGCATTTCGTTTACTTCTTCGTATGTTTCTTTCTGCCGGATATAAATCGGGCGGTCAATTTTTGTGGAAATAAAATCTACGAGATCGTGATAATAAGTGAAGGTTTCTTTGGGCGAAGTCATCGAAGCTATGGCAACATATACTGCTTTTTGCCCATCATCAATATTTGGTAGTTCAGAGGAAATGGTATCGTTAAAGTCAACAACGGTTTCGCTGTTATTTATATTCGTACACGATGCAAACACAACTAACATTAAAACAATAAAATTTTTTTTCATGCTGCTAACCTTTGATTGTCTGAAAGGTAAATAAATAATTGAA
>Ga0164313_10005589_pt1 | contig 11130 bp, 3 predicted proteins | sample GuaBasSedimGuay4_FD_113735 | JGI IMG/M metagenome (GOLD analysis project Ga0164313, IMG submission 113735) | Subseafloor sediment microbial communities from Guaymas Basin, Gulf of California, Mexico - Guay4, Core 4569-4, 0-3 cm | ecosystem: Environmental > Aquatic > Marine > Hydrothermal vents >...
GCGGGGAAAACGAATGGTATACCGCCCTGAACAACATCGGCCTGCTGGTCGGTGAGGACTACGACGTGTACTACGTCAACGGTCCCAGTTCAGGTGTCAGTAACGGTATCGGTGGTCGTGCCAACCATCTCATGCTGCAGGACTACGATGATATCCTTTACACCAGTGGTGACCTGGGTGTGAACACCATCGCCAACGGCGACTTCAACAACGACGCCGGCGACGACGTCGGGACCCTGACCAACTGGCTCGACATGGGCGGCAAGGACATTTTCCTGACCGGGGACAACCTGGCGAGTGACCTGGTGCAGTCTGGAAACGCTACCCTGGCGTTCATGGAGAACAACATGGGTGTCACGGTGGTGGCCAGAGATGTCCGTCCGTTGATCGGCAACCAGACTACTCCGCTGGTCGGGGTCATCCCGGGCAACCCCGTTTTGGGGGGTACCCTGCAGACCTGGATCGCGTACGGTAGTTGCTTGGGTATCAACTCCTTCGATGGTGTCAAAGTGTTCGGCTTGGGGCAGCGCATCGCTGAATTCATTGATCCCACTGGCGGGGATTATGTCTTTGCGGCTGCCACCCTGAACATCACCGCTTCCGGCAGCAGGGCCGTCTCCATGCCTGTGGACCTGATGTACATTTACACCGATCCCGCCGCCGCCGGTAACGACCTTTCCGGCCGCGCCCAGTTGCTGAAAGATGTCCTGTCTTACTTCGGGGTGGTTGGTGACCCGCAGAACGTGTCCCCGGTTCTGCCGAGCATCACATTCCAGACAAGCAACTATCCGAACCCATTCAACCCGAGCACGACGATCATGTACTCGCTGCCCAAGGCCGGTCATCTGAAGCTGAGTATCTACAATGTGCGGGGACAGTTGGTGAAGACCCTGATCGACGGGATCCGGCCTGCCGGCGAGGACCAGACCATCGTGTGGGACGGTAGCGACAACCAGGGTTCCAGTGTTTCCTCGGGTGTCTATTTCTACGAGGCGCGGGTGGAAGGTGACGTAAAGATCGGGAAGATGACCCTCTTGAAGTAGATTGTGCGCCTGAAACTGTGTCTGACCAGACCGAGGGGTTTGTACGCATGGATAATTGATATCATTGCCCAAAAGGCCCCCCGGGGGGTCTTTTGGTACAATATATATGTTGTAAAAGACTGCAAATTTGACAACATATTTATTTACTTTGAAATTTTCTGACAACAAATATATTGACAACCACCCAAAAAATGGAAAATCTGAAAACTTAACACGTTGAAAACAAATAGAATAGCCAGAAAAAATACCCCCGGGGGCACTTCGGGGCACTGCATTGCCAACCTTGGCCCAAACCGCCCGATTATGGTCCGCTCAAATCGGAATTATGGTAAGATTATGCCATAAAAGGGAATATTTGCCGTGAATCACGGATTTCCGTAGCTTCACGCAGAGCCTGTTCGCCATTTATCCAGGCTTTTCCTGATCGCCAAGGGGGGCAGATCATGCAGTCGCCTACGCTCGCTCGCTCGTTTTTTATTCTTCTCCTGGTTTTTTCCCTGGTTTCCTTCGTCCAGGCCAATGAGTTGCCTCGGTATACCCTCGGTGGCGATGTCCTCCACGGCGGCAGCGTGGATCTCGCCAAGGCCGGTGGGGACACCATCAACCTGATGGCCGCCCGTCATGACCCGACCAACGGTCCCGGCGAACCATCTTACTACGGTGACTTCGAAGATGCCGAAGGGGATCCCGCCTGGAATGGGTGGACCCACTACGACGTCACCGCGCCCAGGGAGTCGCACTGGAACGTCAGCACCTACAACCAGCCAAACCCCGCCAACCATGCTGCGTGGTGTGGCGACATCAACATCCCATCCTGCGGGGGCGAGGACCCTGAGGGCGGTTACGGCAATAGTTGGTCCGAACTCCTCGAGTTTCGTCAGGCCGTACCCAATACCGGGATCGGCTCGTTGGTGACGATTACCGCAACTCTTATCCACGATTCCGAACCCGGGTACGACTACACCTACCTGAGTTACCGGTACAGTGGCCAGGCCATTGCCGACATGCAGTGGTGGGATGGCATCGGCACGGTTGCGGTATTCAATTCGGTCACTTACCTGCCCACGGATTATGTGGATGATACGGACATCCTGGTGTATTTCCGCTTCACGTCCGACGGCGGCTGGTCCGACGACGACTGTTCCTATCCGTCCGCCGGCGGTTGCCAGATCGATGACATCAACGTGCACATCGTCAACGGGGCCTTCGACGCGAACTTCTTCGAGGACTTCGAGCACGGCGGCGATCCTGATGACTTCGGTATCTGGACCCCCGTATTACCCGTCGGTGTCGGTGACTTCGCCCAGATCTGGACGGGTCTCAGGGACATCGATCCCTGTGTCACAAACTTCACCCCGCAGGTCGCCTTCATCGACGACGGGATCGTGGTTCCGGGTACCGGGGGCAGCGAATGCATCAATTGGTGCTACGGTCCGGGCGGATATATCGTCACCACGACCGGTGGGATGCTCAGGAACGGACACCTCAACAACGTTATCGAATCCCCGGTGATGGATTGGCCCGATCCCAAGAGCGGAACAGGGCCCGATGACGACGGCATCATTTTCGCTTTCCAGGTCTTTCGTCACGAGGACCTGACCTATGATGCTCCCGGCATCTTCTACATCTGGGGTGTCCGCTCGGCTGATACGGATGGGTCGGCCGGCGATGTCCAGAGCATCACCGGGCAGCCTTGGGCCGATCGAAATTACGTCTATTATGGCGGTCCGGATTACCTAAGCGTCGCTAACGACGTGACCGACCTGATGAACCCCGGCCGCGACGAAGTCCAGGTGCAGTTGGGTATCTACCAGCTTGGCTGGATGTGGGACTGGGATGGTCACGATGGTTACCCGGCTCCCTACTTCGATAACGTGACCGTCAAGATATTTCCGTACCATGGTCCGGGCATGTCCGCCCGCGAGATCGACCTGGCCCAGGACAACTTCCCAGAGCGCGGCACCATCGACATGGGGGATCCCGGTTCCCACAGTGTGCGCTTCGACATGGCCCGGAATATTTCGTTGGCCTCGCACCTGCGTAACGATCCCGGGGACTCGATGGTCGTCGACATAGTCCCGGTCAGGACCGGGGCCGACTACGACGGAGACCCCGAACTTCATTACACTCTAGATCGTAATCCGGTCTTCGACCCCTATCGTTCGGCCGGTATGCCGGACCAGGGCTCGGTGACAGGATGGCGGGCAGTCTCGAGCACCGGTATTTGGACCCCGGGCAAATGGGCCTTCGACCTGCCGGACACCGGCTTCCTGTTCCCTGGAGACGTTCTGCACTACTACATCTCCGCGACGGATGCCATCGGTGGCCAGGGTGGTTCCGACCCCCAGACCGCGCTGATGCCCGCGGACACCACCGGCTTCAGCACCGGCTTCGATGATCCCATGGGTTATAACTCGACCTTCGTGGTCCATGCCCTGCCGAGTATCTTCAGTGGCGGAGGCGCAGGCTTCGGTCAGGCGGAAATCCTGTTCCTCAACGACTTCGCCAATCGTGGCGGGGAAAATGAATGGTATACCGCCTTAAGAAACAGCGGAGCCATTTACGGTTATGACTACGACATATTCTATACGAACGGTCCCACCTCAGGCGTCGGTAACGGCATTGGCGGGAGGGCCAGTCATCTCATGTTGGCTGATTACGAGGTTATCATCTACACATCCGGCGATCTGGGAGTGAACACCATCGCCAATGGCGACTTCCAGAATGACCCCGGCGACGACGTGGGAACCCTGACCAATTGGCTCGACATCGGCGGCAAGGACATGTTCCTGACCGGGGACAACCTGGCCAGCGACCTGGTCCAGTCCGGCGCTGCCACACTGGACTTCGCCGAGCAATACATGGGGGTCAGTGTTACAACCCGTTCGATACGATCATTCATCGGCAACCAGACGTCGCCGTTGGTCAACGTCATCCCGGGTAACCCGGTTTTCGCCGGCGTTCTGCAGACCTGGTACGCCTTCGGCGGATGTTTCAGCAACAACACGTTCGACGGAGTGCAGGCCATGGGAGCCGCCTCGCGCCTGGCCGAATTCACAGATCCCCAAGGCCAGCCGGCAGCCTATAACTTCTCAGCCGCTACCCTGAACCAGGTAGGTACAAGCCGCATCATTTCGATGCCCGTGGATCTGATGTTCGTCTACACCGATCCCGCCGCCGGCGGTCAATACATTGCGGGCCGCACTCAACTCCTGCGTGACGTCCTGCATTACTTCGGGTATTGGGACATCATCGAACCGTCGGGTGTCGATGTACCGGGCATCACCTTCCAGACCAGCAACTATCCGAACCCATTCAACCCGAGCACGACGATCAAGTACTCGCTGCCCAGTGCGGGTCATCTGAAACTGTGCGTCTACAACGTGCGCGGACAGTTGGTGAAGACACTGATCGACGGGGTCCGGCCCGCCGGTGTGGACCAGACAGTCGTGTGGGATGGTACTGACGAGCGCGGTTCCTCCGCGGCAAGCGGGGTTTATTTTTACGAAGCCCGCGCCCTGGGTGATGTCCGAATTGGAAAGACGACCTTGCTCAAATAATTGTTGTTTGCGCCCATCAAAAGGAGAGGGCCATGAAATCGACACACATATCAGGCCTATTGTTCGCCATCATATTCCTTCTCGCCCTGCCGGTACTGGCGGATGAATTACCCGAGTACACTCTTGGCGGCAGTGTGATCCACGGCGGAAGCCCAGGTCTCGCCAAGGCCGGAGGGGACACCATCAACCTGATGGCCGCCTCCGACGACCCGACCAATAACGTCAATCCCCTCGATTACGGCCTCGAGCCTTACTACGACGGTGACTTCGAGAACGAATTCGGCATCCCCGACTGGAACGGGTGGACCCATTACGACATCACCGCGCCCACGACGAGCAACTGGAATGTCAGCAACTACAACCAGCCCGATCCAGCCAATTTTGCGGCGTGGTGCGGGGACATCAAAATCCCATCCTGCGGGGTCGACGATCCGGAGGGTGGTTACGGCAACAGTTGGAACGATATCCTTGAGTTCCGCCAGACCGTGCCCAATACCGGGACCAGCTCCATGGTGACCGTAACCGCCACCTTGATCCACGATTCGGAACCCGGCTACGATTACACCTACCTGAGCTACCAGTTCGAGGGTGATTCCTTCGCCGACATGCAGATCTGGGATGGCGCCGGCACCGTTGCCGTGTTCAATTCCGTCAGTTACCTGCCTGCGGATTACCTTGGCGGCACGGATATCGCGGTGTACTTCCGCTTCAGGTCCGACGGCGGCTGGTCCGACGAGGACTGCTCTTTCCCGTCCGCCGGTGGTTGCCAGGTCGATGATATCGACGTCCACATCGTCAACGGTGCTTTCGACGCACACTTCTTCGAAGACTTCGAACACGGGGGAGATCCCGCGGACTTCGGTATCTGGGACATCAAGCTGCCCAGTGGTGTAGGGGATTTCTCCCATATCTGGACCGGCCTTCGTGACATCGACCCCTGCATTTCTAACTACACCCCACAGGTCGCCTTCATCGACGACGGCATCGTCGTGCCCGGCACCGGCGGCACCGAGTGCGTCAATTGGTGCTACGGCCCAGGTGGCTACATCGTGCCTACAACAGGGGGCCTCGCTGGACCAGCGGAGCATCTCCACAATGCCATCGAGTCGCCTGTCATGGCCTGGCCTTCCCCCAAAGGTGGTGCGGCCGGCCCGGATTACGACGGCATCAACCTGGCATTCACGGTCTTTCGCCACGAGGATCTGTCCTGGGATTCCCCTGGTGTTTTCTTCACCTGGGCTGTCCGCTCGGCAGATACCGACGATTCCGCCGGCAACGGCGTCCAGGTGATCACTAACCAGGGTTGGCTGGATCGCAACTTCGTGTTCTACGGTGGTCCGGATTACCTCCGCAGTCATAACGAAGTGACCGACCTGATGAATCCCGGCCGCGACGAAGTCCAGGTTCAGTTGACGGTCTACGAATTGGGCTGGGTCTGGGGATTTGACGGAAACGACGGCACCCCGGCGCCCTATTTCGACGATGTGACGGTCAAGATCTATCCACACCTTGGCCCAGGCATGGCCTCACGTGAGATCGACCTGGCCCAGGATAATTTCCCCGCGCGGGGGACCATTGATTACGGCGACCTGGGATCGCACAGTGTCCGGTTCGACATGGCCAGGAATATTTCCCTGGCCTCGCACCTGAGGAATGATCCAGGCGATTCCATTTACGTTACCATCGCCCCGATCCGGACCGGTTCCGATATGGACGGTGATCCCGAGCTGCATTATATCATGGACCGAAATCCGGTCTTTGATCCGTACCGAACTTCCGGCCTGCCGGCCATCGGTTCGGTCACTGGCAGGCCGGCCGTCGGTCTCAGCGGCCAGCCTACCCCCGACCAGTGGGCCTTCGACCTGCCCGATACGGGATTTCTGTTCCCGGGGGATGTATTGCACTATTACATTTCCGCCACGGACGCCATCGGAGGCGTGGGCGGTTCCGATCCCCGGACCGCGCTGATGCCGTCTGATACGACAGGGTTCAGCACAAGCTTCGGCAACCCGATGGGATACAATTCGACCTTCACGATCCATGCCCTGCCTTCGATCCGGTCTGATGGTTTCGAGGGTTTTGATCATCCGGAAATCCTGTTCATCAACGACTTCGCCAACCGCGGCGGCGAGAATGAATGGTATACGGCCCTGAACAATCTGGGCTACCTGGTGAACGAGGACTATGACGTTTATTACGTCAACGGTCCCAGTTCGGGTGTCGGCAACGGCATCGGCGGGCGGGCCAGTCATCTTATGCTGACTGATTACGATATTATCATCTACACGTCGGGCGACCTGGGCGTTAACACCATCTCCAATGGTGACTTCAATAACGATGCCGGCGATGACGTGGGAACCCTGACCAACTGGCTGGACATCGGCGGCAAGGACATGTTCCTGACCGGTGACAACCTCGCTAGCGACCTGAATCAGGCCGGGACGGCAACACTGGCCTTCGCCGAACAATACATGGGAGTCCGGCTTACAACCTTCTCGATACGGTCTTTCATCGGCAATCAGGCGACACCGCTGGTCAATGTCATTCCGGGTAACCCGGTGTTCATGGGCCAGCTTCAGAGCTGGTACGCTTTCGGCGGGTGCTACAGCAGGAACACCTTCGACGGCGTTGAGGTCATGGGAGCTGCCACACGTTTGGCCGAATTCCTCAACCCCTCGGGGTTACCGGCCTATAACTTCTCGGCCGCTACCCTGAATCCGAATGGCACCAGCCGGATCATTTCGATGCCCGTGGATCTGATGTATGTCTACACGGATCCCTCCGCTGCCGGCAATCTCCTGGCGGGCCGCACACAGCTTCTGGGTGACGTCCTGCAGTACTTCGGGATGGTCGGCAATCCCCTGAACGTGTCCCCTGTTTTACCCGGAATCACGTTCCAGACCAGCAACTACCCGAACCCCTTCAACCCAAGTACGACGATCAAGTACTCGATGCCCAAAGCCGGCCATCTGAAGCTGTGCGTCTACAACGTGCGCGGGCAGTTGGTGAAGACTTTGATCGACGGGGTCCGGCCTGCAGGCGCGGATCAAACGATCGTCTGGGACGGCATGGACGAACGCGGTTCCTCGGTCGCCAGCGGCGTGTATTTCTATGAAGCCCGCGCGCTGGGGGATATTCGGATTGGAAAGACGACCTTGCTCAAATAAAAGTTGTGTAGCCCGTTAGGGGGGTAAGTTCATGAAGTTCGCCCATTTGTGCGGAATATTATTGGCAGTATGTTTTCTGTTTTCCATCCCGGCCCGGGCCGGGGACTTGCCCCGGTATACCACCGACAACGAGGTGATCCACGGCGGAAGCGTTGATCACGCCAAGGCGGGGGCGGACACCATCAATCTGATGGCCTCCAGTCATGACCTGACCAACGGGCCCGGAGAGCCTTTTTACTACGGTGACTTCGAAAATGCCGAAGGCGATCCCGATTGGAACGGGTGGACCCACTACGACGTGACCCAGCCTACGGTGACCCACTGGAACGTCAGCACCTATAACCAGCCCGACCCCTCCAACCATGCGGCTTGGTGCGGAGACATCAACATCCCGTCCTGCGGGGACACGGACCCGGAGGGTGGCTACGGCGGAAGCTGGCGCGATCTCCTCGAGTTCCGCCAGACTGTGCTCAATAACAGCATCAGTTCCACGGTGACCGTCACGGCCACCCTGATCCACGACTCGGAGCCCGGGTACGATTACACCCACCTGAGCTACCGGTACCAGGGTCAGTACTTCGCGGATATGCAGGTCTGGGACGGCATTGGAACCGTGAGTGTCGTCGGTTCTGTTACGTACCTGCCCCAGGAGTACATGGACGGAACGGACATCGCCGTGTACTTCCGCTTCAGGTCTGATGGAGGCTGGGATGATGGGGACTGCGAGTATCCGTCGGCCGGCGGCTGCCAGGTTGACGACATCAACGTGCACATCGCACACGGAGCCTTCGAGGCGGACTTTTTCGAGGATTTCGAACACGACGGCGTTGCTGACGATTTCGGTATCTGGAACGTTGCGTTCCACGACGGTGTCGGTGATTTCGCCAAAATCTGGACGGGACTTAGTGACATCGATCCCTGTGTCAACAACATCACCCCGCAGGTGGCATTCATCGACAACGGATTCGTGGTTCCTGGCACCGGGGGCAGCGAATGCATCAATTGGTGCTATGGTCCGGGAGGTTATATCGTCACCCCATCTGGTGGATTGGCGGGGCCTTCCGAACACATCTACAACGTCATTGAATCTCCGGTGATGACCTGGCCCGCCCCCAAGATCGGGACTGGTCCCGATGATGACGGTATCATCCTGGCCTTTGATGTTTATCGGCACGAAGACATGTCTGCCTATGCCCCCGGAATTTTTTTCTTCTGGGGTGTACGATCCGCTGATACGGATGGGTCGGCCGGAGATGTCCAGGACATCACCCAGCAACCTTGGGTAGACCGCAACTTCGTCTACTATGGCAGTCCGGCTTACATCCGTGCTGGTGATAACGTAACCGACCTGATGAATCCCGGTCGCGACGAAGTCCAGGTCCAGTTGACCGTTTGGCAATATCCTTGGTGGGGGTGGGTTGGTCGTGATGGTTATCCGGCCCCCTACTTCGACAACGTGACCGTCAAGATCTTCCCATACAATGGCCCGGGCATGTCCGCTCGCGAACTGGATCTGGCCCAGGACAACTTTCCCGAGCGCGGCACGATCGACTACGGGGACCTGGGTTCCCACAGTGTGCGCTTCGACATGGCGAACAGCATTTCGTTGGCAGTGCACCTGCGTAACGATCCGGGAGATTCCATTGTCGTGGACATCTCGCCGGTCCGCGCCGGGGCCGATTTCGACGGGGACCCCGAACTTCACTACATCCTGGATTGCAACCCGGTCTTCGACCCATACCGTTCGGCCGGTTTGCCGGACCAGGGTTCAGTGACCGGTTGGCCTGCCGGTTCCGGCACCGGGAAGTTTGCCTTCGACTTGCCCGACACGGGGTTTCTGTTCCCGGGCGACGTGCTTCACTATTACATCTCGGCGACGGACGCCATCGGCGGCGTGGGTGGTTCCGACCCTCAGACCTCGCTGATGCCTGCCGACACCACCGGGTTCAGCACCGGCTTCGATGGCCCGATGGGTTACAACTCGACCTTCGTGCTCCGGGCCCTTCCGAGCATTCGTGACGATGATTTCGGTGGCCACGAGCAGCCGGGCATCCTGTTCATCAACGACTTCGCCAATCGTGGTGGGGAGAATGAATGGTACACAGCTCTGAACAACCTGGGCCTGTTGGTGGGTGAGGACTATGACGCTTATTACGTCAACGGTCCCAGTTCGGGTGTCGGCAACGGTATCGGCGGCCGGGCGAGCCACCTCATGCTTCAGGATTACGATGAGATCCTTTACACCAGTGGTGACCTGGGTGCGTTCACCATCACCAATGGCGATTATCAGAACGACCCCGGTGACGATATCGGAACCCTGACCAACTGGCTCGACATCGGCGGCAAGGACATATTCCTGACCGGTGACAACCTTGCCACCGACCTGGTCCAGTCCGGCACGACAACACTGACCTTCGCCGAGCAATACATGGGGGTCAGTGTCACCACTCCCGACGTGCGTTCCTTCATCGGCAATCAAATGACGCCGCTGGTCATGGTCATGCCCGGCAATCCTGTGTTTGTCGGAACGCTGGAGACCTGGATCGCCTACGGCGGATGCCGCACCATCAACACCTTCGACGGCGTGGAGCCCATGGGGGTAGCCACCCGCCTGGCCGAATTCACCAATCCCTCGGGGCAGCCTGGAGCCTACGGCTTCTCAGCCGCGACCCTGAATCAGAATGGCACCAGCCGGATCATCTCGATGCCCGTGGATCTGAGTTTCGTCCATACGGATCCAACCGGTGGCGGACGGCCCGTCGCGGATCGCACCCGTTTGCTCGGGGACGTTTTGACTTTCTTCGGTGTGGTTGGCGATCCCTTGAACGTGTCCCCGGTTCTGCCGGGCATCACGTTCCAGACCAGCAACTACCCCAACCCCTTCAACCCGAGCACGACGATCAAGTACTCGATGCCCAAAGCGGGGCATCTGAAACTGTGCGTCTACAACGTGCGCGGACAGTTGGTGAAGACCCTGATCGACGGCGTCCGGCCTGCAGGCGCGGATCAAACGATCGTCTGGAACGGCATGGACGAACGCGGTTCCTCAGTCGCCAGCGGTGTGTATTTCTATGAAGCCCGCGCGCTGGGGGATGTTATAATCGGAAAGACGACCTTGCTCAAATAATTGTCAACACAGCCAGTTAGGGAGAAAAGATCGTGAAAGTCGCCCATTTGTCAGGAATATCGTTGGTAGCGTGTATTCTGTTTTCCATCCCGGCTCAGGCAGAGGAAGTACCCCGGTATTCCCTCACCGGCGGGGAAATCCACGGCGGCAGCGCGGACCTCGCGAAGGCAGGTGGGGACACGGTCAACCTGATGTCCTTCCACAACGACCCCACCAACGGTGCCGGCGAACCA
>Ga0164313_10005591_pt1 | contig 11129 bp, 8 predicted proteins | sample GuaBasSedimGuay4_FD_113735 | JGI IMG/M metagenome (GOLD analysis project Ga0164313, IMG submission 113735) | Subseafloor sediment microbial communities from Guaymas Basin, Gulf of California, Mexico - Guay4, Core 4569-4, 0-3 cm | ecosystem: Environmental > Aquatic > Marine > Hydrothermal vents >...
GATATTCCAGTTTCTGGTTGTTGCCTTTGCCATTGCCCAGGTGACCTTGTGAGTTATGACAGCCCCCTTGGGACGTCCTGTGGTTCCACTGGTAAATATAATAATATAAGGATCATCTGTATCTGGTGCAAATTCCTGTGGTACTGGTTTTGCCTCTCCTTCAAGAAGCTGCTCATAGGGTTTTGCCTCTGGATAATCCAGGGTACCAATATAAGAGAAAACAGTTTCAAAAGTATATTGCTTTACAAGCTTTTCCACCTCATCTTTAATCTGCTCGGGAAAAGCCAGAGTCACCAGTATTTTTGGAGATGTCCTCTGGCACAGGGTCTCCATCTCTCCTGATTTAAAGCGTGGATCTAAGGGGACAACCACCATGCCGATTTTGCCGGCAGCCATAAAAACAGTGGAAAAAGCAGGTGACTGAGGCAGAAGTGTAGCAATTTTATCGCCAGGTCTCATACCCATATCCAGAAGGGCATTTGCCACTTTGTCTATATCATTATTAAACTCCCTGTAAGTCACAGGCTGATCCATAAAAATATAGGCAGTCTGGTCGGGCTGGTTTTTAGCATGGGTTTCGATTACTTTTGGAAATGGTCCTGTCATTTTTTTATCTCCTGTTTAATTGATAATTGAATAAATTAATAAATATTCCAACTATTTTTAACACCGCATTCCTCTTTTTTTAACCCCGAGGTTGGATTTTTCATGGTTAAATACAGTTTCAATCCAATCACACAATAAAGGTCTTGTCTCTCTTGGATCAATAATATCTTCAATACCAAAATGCTCAGCAGCTCTGAAAGGCTGCGCAAAACCCCTGTAATATTCCTGAAGTTTGTCATGGAATTCCATGGGATTGTCAGCAGCTTCAATTTCAGCTCTGTGTGCAGCATATACCCCTCCTTCAATGGGGATATTTCCCCAGTATGCAGACGGCCATGCATATCTCCAGTTCAATTTTGCAGGATCAGACTGGGCACCTCCAGCTACCCCAAAGCATTTTCTCACATATATGGAAGCCCAGGGTACTGTTGCCTGGGTTACAGCAAAACTTGCTCTCACTCCTTTTCTTATGGTTCCATACTCTTCAGATTCCACCCCGATAAAAAAACCAGGCTGGTCAATAAGATTTACAATTGGCAGATGAAAGGTGTCGCACATATCTATAAATCGTTGAAATTTTTCAGCAACATCCCAGGAAAAAGCCCCAGCCTTAAACCTTGTATCATTTGCCAGAACGCCCACAGGATAACCATTTAATCTTGCAAGGCAGGTAATCTGGGACTGACCTTGAAATTTTCCAATTTCAAACAGAGATTTTTTATCAAAAATACACTCCAGAATCCTTCTCATGTCATAGGTCTTTTTTCCTTCTCTTGGAATGATTGATAAAAGTTCCTCTTCTCTGCGGTTTTCATCATCTATATCAGCATATTTTCTCAAAGGCATTTCCCACACATTGGATGGCAGGTAGTCAAGAAATTTTATAGCCTGTTCAATGGCATCTTTTTCACTGTCAGCTTCATTATCAATAACATTGTTCATTCTGGTGTGTATTTTGTATCCCCCTAACTCCTCTTTTGTTACTTTCTGGCCTTGTGCCCACTGGACAAGGGGAGGTCCTCCCACAAACACCTGGCTTTTCTCCCTGACCATAATAGAAAAATGAGATTCAACAACAAGCAGTGCGCCAATGCCGGAAACAGGCCCCAATGCAACAGAAACCATTGGTACTTCCGACATTAAATCTGCCAGCATTCCCATGGCAGCATCGTTTATAACAGGAAGTTCAAGATACCCTATATCAGCCACTTCACGAATGGTACCTCCGGCTCCGTCAAGAAGCCTGACAAGAGGTAACCTTAATTCATGGGCCATTTTCCCATTATATGCAAGTTTTGCCTTGAACAGTTTACCCACAGAGGCACCGCGTATGGTAAAATCATCTCCCTGGACAATCACTTTTCTTCCATTAATTTTGCCCTGGCCCATGACAATGGGACATGGTATGAGTTCTTCAAGTTCCTGATTGTTATTGATATATTTTGCAGCACCTGCCATTACTCCCGTCTCTTTGAAGGTGCCTTTATCAAAAAGAAAATTTATTCTCTCCCTGACCGTCATCTTTCCCAGACTGTGCTGCTTTGTTACTCCTTTTTTTCCACCAAGTTCATAGGCCAGCTTTTTTCTCTTTTCAATCTCTTCTACCTCTTTTTTCCACATATATTCAAATCTCCTTCAATCATCAAAGTATACTTGTTTTATATGGCGAACACTGTTCAAAAGTCAAATTTTTTTATTTTGATCTGTAATAAAAAAAAATTCTATTTTAGAATTTATCCGGTGTTACTGTTTTGGAATAAAACAGCAAAAAAGCTTTCAAGTGACTATCAGGATTAATTTTAACTACTTTTTTTTGCGGTCAGTAAATCAGCATCAATATATAGCATAAGCATCTTGCGAACCATTCCCGCAATCCGTTTCATATGCTCTCGGATTTCATCATCATCTCTTCCAGGGTATTTTCGAAAGGATATTAAAATACCACTTAGACAGGAAAAAAATGTATGGGATAGCAAACGGACATCTCCGGCATAATGCATCTTTTCAAAAATTGTATCAAAAACATTTAATATCCTGCGTGCAACCTTGTTAATGCGCCTTGAAGCCTCCTGGCTGATATTACCAAAAAGAAAAAAATGAGTAATCATTCTCCAGTGATTCTCATGGTCAATATAAAAATCAAGGTAACGATTCATAAATTGTTCAATATTGATTTCAGACTCCCTGGAAACCATGCTTTCCAGTTCATCAAGGAGGACATTGGTTTCCCTTAAACTTGCCTGCACAAAAAGTGTTTCCTGGTTCTCAAAATAGGTATAAATTGATGAGACTGCCATTCCTGCTTCTTTTGCAATCTCCCGCATACTGGTACGGTCATAAGTTTTAATTCCGAAAATTTTCTGGGCAGCATCAATTATGAGATTCCTTCTAATTTCTCTCTCTTCCTGTTTTAGTTTTTTGAGCATGCTCTCTTCTGTTTTCTGGGTATTTGGTTCTCTGGTATTTGATATTTTTATTTTGGGCATTTTCAGAAATAATCCTTTTTTGTTTTCATATAGCAAAACCATATCATTACAAACATTTGAAATCAAGTCAGTGTAAATGCGGCCCAGGGGAATTTTCCCCTTGACTTTCCGAACAGTGTTCGTTATATGGAACAAGTGACTTTTATTGATTAAATCATATGGAGATATGACATGCCAGAATTAATGCTTTCCCAAATAAAATATGACCCTTCATGGGGCATCCATCCAACGCCTGAAGCAGTTCCAATGAGCACCTATGACATGTTCCGCAAGAGTGCAGCAAAATATCCGTCCAAGCCGGCTCTGATTTTTCTTGATAAGAAAATTTCATATCACCAGTTGGATAATCTGGTTGAACGATTTGCAGTGGCCTTACATCAACTGGGAATTAAAAAAGGAGATCGAATCGGAGCAGTTCTGCCCAATTGTCCCCAGCATATTATTGCTTTTCTTGCAGCCAACAGGCTTGGTGCAATTCATGTACCTGTCAATGTCATGTATGAAGGTGAAGAGCTGCAGTATATTCTCAAAGATTCCGGCGTGAAAATTGTTATTACTCTGGATCTTTTCCTTGCCAATGTCCGTTCTGTTATACAAGACACTGATATTAAAAAGGTTGTAGTAACAGGTATTGATGATTTCCTTACCTTTCCCAAATCCTTTCTCTACAGTTTGAAAACCCGGTTTGACGGCACCAGAGTCGTGGTAAAATATGATGATCACACTCTCTCATTTAAAAACATGCTTCAGGTAGAAGGCAAATTACCAGCTGAAGATCCTGACATGGATTTTGATGATACCATGCTGATTTTATACACGGCAGGCACAACCGGTAAAAGCAAGGGGGTTATGCTGACTCATAGAAATTTTATTTTTAATGCCGGCAACCAGGTAAAAAATTTTGATATGGATGAAAAAGATGTAAACCTGGTGCTTTTTCCTCTGTTTCATATTGGCGGTTATCTTCTCGGAACTATCTGCATGTTTGATACAGGAGGTACAATAATTCTGGAGCCGCGGTTTGATGCTGGCAGGTATATGAAGATCATGCATAAATATAAAATCTCTATCTTTTTTGGACCACCCACAGTATATCTCGCCTTTTTCAACCTGCCTGATTTTGATCGTTATAACCTTACCAATCTCAAAATTTCAGGGGCTTCAGGCGCACCAGTGCCTGCAGCCATTCAGAAAAAATGGCAAAAAAAAACAGGCCTGAACCTGCTTAATGGCTACGGACTTACTGAAACAACTGCCGGCGCCATAGTATGCCTGCCCAATAAATTCAACCACGATGCCCTTGGAGTCCCAATGGGCGGAGAGGTGAAGATTGTCGATAAAAAGGGTCAAACAGTTCCTTGTGGAGAACGAGGTGAAATTTTATTCAAAGGAGAACAGGTGGCAAAAGGCTATTGGAAACAGCCTGAAAAAACGGCACAAACATTTGTTGACGGGTGGCTTCATACAGGTGATATCGGCACAATGGATGCTGACGGATTTATTTTCTTTGTAGATCGTGAAAAAGATCTGATCATTGCTTCTGCATACAATATTGCACCTGCCGAGGTAGAAGCTATACTCATGAAACATGATGCTGTTCAGGAAGCTGCTGTAATCGGTATCCCTGATGAATACAGGGGTGAAACTGTCAAAGCCTTTGTTGTGCTGGAAGAAAATTTTAAAGGTAAGATTACTGAAGATGAAATAATTGAATATGGCAAAGCTAATATGGCAGCTTATAAATATCCAAGAGTTGTTGAGTTTATAGAAGAACTGCCTAAATCACAAATCCAAAAAGTGCTGCGCAAAGAGTTGCGGGACATGGAAGCAAGACGCCTGACAGCAAAACAGTAAACAGACAGGGATTGAATACAAAGCAAAAACAGGAGAATAAAAAACATGGCTTTTGAAAATACAGTTGATCAGTTAACAAAGAAAAAAGAAGCTGCAGCAAAAATGGGAGGGCCAGTTAAGGTTGAAAAACACCATAATAACGGAAAATTTACAGCAAGAGAAAGAATTTCCATGCTGCTTGATACAGATTCTTTTTTTGAATTCGGCATGCTGGCCACATCAGACATGCCTGGAATGGAAGAAAAAACCCCTGCTGATGGTTTGATCTGTGGTTATGGTTTGATAAATGGCCGCAGGGTTGGATTAATTGCCAATGATTTTACTGTGCTGGCCTCAACCAATGCCAGAATTAATTTAAAGAAAATGCTTCAATTTAAAACTCAGATAAAAAAAAATAAAATTCCTCTGATCTGGCTTGGAGAAGCAGGAGGAGCAAGAATGCCTGACTGTCAGGGAGCAAAAAACATCTGTACCCTGGGTGGTGGCGGCACCCATACACTTTATCCTGAATACACACATTTCAGGGAAATTCCTTTTATTATGGCTGCTCTTGGTGAGTGCTATGGTGTTCCAGATTTTCAGGCAATGCTGGCAGACTGTGTAATTCAGGTAAAAGGGAGTGTCCTCTCCATATCAGGTCCCAGAGCATTGGGAAGAGCAATTGGTCAGGACTTTTCCGGAGAAGAGATGGGAGGGTGGGAAATCCATGAAAAGATTACTGGTATTGCTGATAAAGTTGTTGAAAATGAATCCCAGTGCTTTGAATTAATCAAGGAGTTTTTAGGCTATATGCCTGCAAATAATCAGGAACGGCCTCCACGTCTTCCTGTGCCTGAAAATTCAGGCAGTAAAATGGATAGCATTCTGGAACTGCTGCCTGAAAAACGTACCCGCTCCTACGATATGCACAATATCATCCAATATATTGTTGACGACGGCAAAATATTTGAAATCAAACCTAATTTTGCTAAAATGCTGATCACCTGTTTTGCAAGGGTCAATGGAGAAGTTGTAGGATTTATAGCCAATAACCCTATGCATAATGTGGGTGCCATGGATACAGACGGACTGGAAAAACATACCAGTTTTCTATGTTTGTGTGATTCCTTTAATATCCCTATTATTTTTCTCCATGACACACCAGGGCACCTGGTTGGAAAAGATGCTGAAAAAAAACGGGTTGGTGCCAAAGTCTCCAACAATCTACAGGCTTTATGTCAGGTAACTGTTCCTAAAATTGTCATTGTTATCAGGAAATCCTATGGCCAGGCAGCTGCCAATATGTGCGGCCCAGGAGTAGGTCCTGACTATCTTGTGGCATGGCCCACTGCAGAGCTGGGGTTTATGGACCCTGCCATTGCTGCAGATATTGTTTTTGGCAGCTGGCCTGAAGAAGAACGCAAAAAGATGCAGGAACAGATGATCAGTGATCTCTCTCCCTACCCTGCAGCACAGGATTATTTTCTTCAGGATATTATTGATCCCAGACAGACAAGGGAATACCTGACACAGGTCTTATCCATTATTCGGGATTCAGATGATCAAGGAGTTGGAAAACACCATCTTGCCAACTGGCCCACTAAATTTTAAATCAAATTTAAATCATTGTACAGGATGTTTACAATCGGTGAGATACAGAATGGCAGTTCCTCATGTTAACCAGACCATCAGGAATTTTCAGAACGGAATAGCCCCTGTAATCCAAATCATCCTTGGCTCCTTGTGGACTTAACCCATTTTTGGGCTTTTTTTGAAAAATCGCAAAGATGGGTTAACCGGAAAGGTTAATGGCATGCACAGGCACCATTTACTGAGCATTCAGCATTCAGATGGGCTGTATTTTTCAAGTTTTCCAGCATGCCGGTTTGTATTGGATGCACAAACCTTGATTTATCAATATTATAGGCTTTTACAAATTGTTCAAATGCAATGGTATCATAAATCACAAATAAAGATGATATATCTGTCATATTTAATTGTTTTGCCTGGATATGATGGGATTTTAAATAAAAATTTAAAGTCTTGACCAGAAAGCCAAAAAAAACTTCTGTCGGATGAGTTTGACCATTGGAAGAACTGAAAACAAGAGCTTGCAGCTTATTTGTTTCATCAATCAACAAACCAATTTCAGCAGATAAAAAATATGGCAGACAATGTTCAAATGATTCAAATTTAGGAGTATTGGTCTTTTGATCAATAATTTCAGGATCATCTATCAGACCTTTTTCCAGACTGCTCAATTGTTGATAGGCTGCTTCTTTCTTATCAGGGTAATAATAGAGCGAAAGGCTTATATATTGGCTTTGATTCACTGGTTCTTCCTGATGAAACCTGAAAAGAAAGCCCCCTGCAATATCGGTTATCCAGAAATACCACGCCGGGATTTCCTGCCATACCTGGCTGATGCCTTTAAAACCGATAGTTTTACAGGCATCCTCATGCCAGGTTAAATAGCTGACTGCACTGTCAATAAGATTCCGAACTGCGTAGGAACCATCAATATCAACGATAGTCATATTGCACCCCTGACGTTAAGTTCTCTTGCAATATCAATGGTTTCTACTCCTTCATAGGGGATATTATGTTCTAATGCCATCTGTTCAAACATCTCTCTTGGATAAGCCAAAGTGAGTGAATAACTCATTTCATAGGAATCAAAAAAATCGCCATTACCAGGCGTATCATCATCGTCTAAAACCTGCTCCACAGCACTGCTGACACTACTAACAGTTTCCTGCAAGCCCAGAAAACTCTTCTGGGCTGCACGAATAGTTTCATTCCAAGAAGCTTTAAAAAATTCCCGACGTCTCATAATTATTTCCTTAAAGGAAAAGCATTAAAAAATTTATCATATACCATGATCAATGCAATGGACATAAAAGTCCAACAAAGAGAAGTAGCGGCAATGTTGCCTACACCTGGAACACGATCTACAAATTTTGGTCCCAGGATTTCACAATAATAGAACCAATAGAGCAACATGCCGGCACATGGAATTATTATCAATCTGACAAGAGCATTAAGCCATTTGTTGGAGGCTTGAATAATATTATTAAAAAAGACCTTGACTATTATTATGGCAAGCATGAAAAAAGCTGCAATTTCAGCAACGTGCAAATGGCGAAACCCAGGATCATCTGTATAATTGCCACCCGTAAAAGGCTCATACCAGAAATAAGTCATGATAGCTTCTGCAATATACAAGAAAAGAAACCCACCTGCTACAGCAATAATCAAAGCGATAAGGAAACCCCATACTGAACCTGATTGTTTTGTGGATATTAAATTAAAGGGAAAACCTTCAGCACAATCATTTAAAAACATAAGAAAAAACAGACCGCCAAACATCCAGCCAAGATGGTAAAAAGAGCTGGCAGTCATTGCTGTAGTTTCCCACCATGGGGCTACTCCGGCATAAATTTGTTTTGGCACGAACAGGGCAGTTACATTGGGATGAAAAAAGATGGAATAGACCATAATACTTAAAAATGCCGTGGCGAAAAACTTACTTGTTCCAATTACCCTTTGACCCAGCCCTTCCCATGGGGCATTCCCAAATCCTGAATTCCATATCGTTGAAACCCATATAAGAGCAGTTGCAATATAAAGAATGGCAATGGAAGAATTCTCTCTGGCATTCCACATTTCCATTCCAGTACCACCAGCAGCAATCATTGCCCGGGGGCTGAAATAGGTAATACCGAATTTACCAAGGATATTCCAGAAAAACACATAATAAATAAAATAAAAAAGAACAATAGAAGAAACCAGCAGAGTAACGCCTCTGCCTATATTGTTAGAGTCATTTTTATATCCAAAAATATCAGTTGTCAGCATCACAGCATAAAAGGACATGCCAACGAGAGATAAGCCATACATGGGTGTAAATAATTTAAAAACTCCATTGGTTGGTGCAAAAAACAGACGCCAGATGGCAAAATTTATAACAATCATTACAATAAAAGCAATCAGACCGTTAATATAAACATTTTTAGTCATGATAGACCCTCCGAAATACGGAATCAGTATAAAGGCACAATGCATAAATTATGCATTGTGCCATCCTTTATTTAGAATACAACAGTGTCCCCGTTGGTCAGGAAAACATTAGTGTCTTTTGCCACAGAAGACTGTTTTGGATAGGTTTTATAAGTATCGGTTCCCTTGACAATGGGAAGGCCTGCTTTAGCCGCATTTTCAGCCCAGATCCAGCCTGTGCAGTGGTTGCAGCCCATTTTCTTGGGTTTGAATGTCTTGGCTCCCTTGATAATATCATCAAACTTGGGATCCCAGTTCTCAAACAGAGAGATATGTAATCCACCATAACACCCGTAAATATTCTGCCCGCCTTTAATCTGACGTCTTGCAGTGGAATACAAGGTTAACAGACCTGGATGACAACAGCCTGTAACTGTAACAATTCCCTTATCTTTAACATTGACATAAATTACATTTTCACCACGAACTCTTAGCAGAATCGGGACATCAAATTCTTTCACTGCCACGCCAGGATACAGCGGGTACCAATCTTTGGGATTTGTCTTAACAAATTCGCCTTTGTGGGGAATATCATTTTTGCAGATCTGGACCCCCTTGGCTTCCAGAGTACCACCACCGCCAAGCAGTTTTTCATCTTCAGGATACATGGTTTGAGGACCGTATATCTTGATTTTGTCATTGTGTTTTAAAGTTGATTCAATACCCCAGAAATGATCCAAATGCCAGTGACTGATCACCATGGTATCAATTTCGCCGGACTGGATCATCTTGTCAACACCATGACGTTCAAAAACATAGTCCATCCACTCATTGCTCCAGCCTGTATCAAGCAATAGCTTGTTTACAGTGCCGTCAAGCTGTTCGATTTCCAGAAGAGTGGCATATCCACCGGCATTTTCAGGATCCCATGGGATCGTATATTGATTTGTGCCGCCACCACCATTATCAACAATATCTTTTTTGAACTTAACATTGTCAAACCAGCTTGTTTCAGTCAGAACAGTAACCTTCAAACTTTTACATTCACCAATGTCCTGCTTACTTCTTGCAAAGGCTTTGGTGGGAGTTCCAATTGTGGCTGCAACACCTGCACCGACTGCTGTTGAGCCCAGAGCCTTTAAAAAATTACGTCTTTTCATTCCTTCTCTCCTTTTTATTTGGTTTATGCCTATAAAATATCAGATCAAAAACTTGCAATCTGCTTTATTCTCCAACTAGTTAAAAGATCAAGAAACAATTTATTACTGTATTTGTTTACAATAATCATGCCAATATCTATGACTCGGAGTTGCTCTAAGATTATAAACATCTGGAATAACAGATAATTGCCTGTTATTATTTATGCTGGTTTTTAGGTAACCTGTAATTTTTACAAGATTTAGTAACGTTATGTAGCGCTACTTCATGTGCTACTTTCATAAAAGCAGGTAAGCTATCTGTCTGCAAAGACAAAATTTTCCCCCCTGCATCAATTTAGTTGGTTTACTGATTGACATTTTGATTGTAAATTTTGATCAATACATCTATGTTGATTAAAAACGCGGCAGACTTTTGTAAAATCCAGTCTTAGGGAGATTGAATGAAAATTCTAAGTGTTGATGATGTATCTCTATCCTTTGGAGGATTAGAAGTCCTTTCCAATATCTCCTTTGATGTTGATGAAGGAGAGATATTTGCCATTATTGGCCCCAATGGTGCCGGTAAAACATCTACACTTAATATTATCAGCGGATTTTATTGCCCTGAAAAGGGAAAAATCCTATTCAAGGATAAAGATATTACCTCTCTTGGTGCTGACAAAAGAGCGGCCCTTGGAATGGGCAGGACTTTTCAGAATATTGCACTTTACCATGGCATGTCTGTTCTTGATAATATCAAGCTTGGCGCTCACACCCATATGAAAACAGGTTTGCTGTCAGGTTTGTGGTATTGGGGTTCTGCACACAGAGAGGAGATGGCACTGCGCGAAAAAATAGAAAAAGATATCATTGATTTCCTTGAAATTGAATCCATTAGAAAACTGCCGGTAGGCTCCCTTGCCTATGGCCTGCAAAAGCGGGTTGAACTTGCCCGCGCTCTTGCCATGCGTCCAAAGGTTCTTTTAATGGATGAGCCTGTTGCAGGTATGAATGCAGAAGAGACAGAAGATATGGCAAGATTTATCCTTGATATTAAAGAGGAGCA